>Ga0308309_10000104_pt1 | contig 72899 bp, 58 predicted proteins | sample HubBroMetageWFT5_FD_192491 | JGI IMG/M metagenome (GOLD analysis project Ga0308309, IMG submission 192491) | Warmed and freeze-thawed soil microbial communities from the Hubbard Brook experimental Forest, New Hampshire - Hubbard Brook CCASE Soil... | ecosystem: Environmental > Terrestrial >...
CAGGAAGTGTTCAAGGAAGCCAAGCAAGCCGTGGATCTTACGCAAGCCGAAATCATTGTCTCGGTCGGCCGTGGCATCAAAGAGCAGAAAAATATCGAACTGGCCAAGCAACTCGCGGAGGCTCTTGGCGGCGAACTCGCAGCCTCACGCCCCATCTGCGACTCCGGCTGGCTCCCCATGGACCGCCAGATCGGTTCTTCCGGCCAAACGGTCGCGCCCAAGCTTTATCTTGCCCTCGGCATCAGCGGCGCCATTCAGCACATCGTTGGCATGAAAGGCTCCCGAACGATCATTGCCGTGAACAAAGACTCCGAGGCGCCAATCTTTGAAATCGCCGACTATGCCATCGTGGGAAATCTGTTTGATATAGTTCCGCCGCTGACTGAGGAAGTGAAGAAGGCAAAGGCGGGAGGTTAGCCGTTGTGAATCAGGCGCGCGCGATCAATATTGACCATTATTATGACTATAGATACAATAGTGGTCATGGACGATATTTCTATCTCCGAATTTAAGGCCAAGTGCCTAGGCTTGATCGAGCAAGTCCACAAGACACGCCAGCCGTTGCGCATTACTCGCCATGGCCGCCCGGTGGCGGAGGTCATTCCCGCCGGGCCCGATCGCAAGCGAAAGTTCCTGGGAGATATGGTCGGGACCGCCGAGATCGTCGGCGACATCATTTCGCCCGTGATCGATGTGGACGACCTGGAGGTCTACCGCGATTGAACCTGCTTCTGGATACGCACATTTGGCTTTGGAGCAAACTGGAGCCGAAGCGCATTGGAAAGCGTGCGGCGGCGGAACTGTCGAACGGCGACAATGAACTTTGGCTATCTCCAGTGAGCGTCTGGGAAGCGTTGGTGCTGATGCAGAAAGGCCGGATTCGCGTTCGGGATCCTTTTGCGTGGGTCGATCGCGCGGCGGAACAACTTCGCGAGGCGCCGCTGACTCGCGAGATCGTAAGCGTGGGTCTGGGCTTGCCCTTGTCGCATGCCGACCCCGCCGACCGCTTTTTGGCAGCCACGGCGAAAGTGCTTAAGCTCACGTTGCTAACCGCAGATCAGAGATTGCTCGGTCTGGGGGAAATCGCAAGTCTGGCGAACCGCTGAATGCTGATTTTCCGCAAACCCATCCAGGGCGTCGAGCGCCCGCAGATGCCGGCCGACGTTGTCATTGTCGGCGGCGGACCTGCGGGCATGGCCTGCGCGCTGCGCTTGTCCCAACTGATTGATGCGCACAACGCTGCGCACCCCGACTCCCAGCTCAGCAAAGAAAACATTTACGTGCTCGAAAAAGCCCGCGAGATCGGACAACACTGCCTCTCCGGTGCGCTGCTCGACCCACGATCCATGCGCGAACTGCTTCCCGGATTCGAAAAAGAAGCCCCCCTCGATGCCGAAGTCACCAAAGAAGCCGTCTACTTTCTCACCGAGAAGAGCAAGTTCAAGTTGCCCATCACGCCGCCGCCACTGCGCGACCACGGCAACTATGTCATCTCGCTCAATCGTTTTGTGAAATGGCTGGGTGGCAAGGTGGAAGAGACCGGCATCACGATATTCACTGGATTCGCGGGTTCCGAACTCCTATTCGATGGCGGCCGCGTCACCGGCGTCCGCACCGACGACAAGGGAGTCGACAAAGAGGGGCACAAGAAATCCAACTTCGAGCCGGGCTACGACCTGAACGCCAAAATAGTCATTCTCGCCGAAGGCCCGCGTGGATCTTTAACCAAACAACTCGTCTCGAAATTAGATCTCGCGAAGAACGCCAACCCGCAAACCTATGGCGTCGGCGTGAAAGAACTCTGGGAAGTCCCCGCGGGCCGCATTGCGCCGGGGGAAGTGATGTATACGATGGGCTGGCCGCTCACTACAAAAGAATACGGCGGCGCCTGGATTTACGGCGGCAAAGACAACGTCGTCTCGCTCGGCTTCGTCACCGGACTCGACTATCCCGACCCGCGCCTCGACCCACAGCACGTGTTGCAGGATTTCAAACAACATCCCTTCGTCGCCAAGTTGCTCGCGGGCGGCAAGATGATCCGCTACGGCGCAAAGTCGATGCCTTACGGCGGCTGGTGGGCGATTCCGCCCGTCGCGGGCAATGGCTGGATGATTCTCGGCGACTCCGCCGGCTTCGTTAACTCGGCGCGCCTGAAGGGCATTCATCTCGCGATCAAGAGCGGAATGCTTGCCGCCGAGACTGCGTTCGAGGCGTTGAAGAAAAATGATTCTTCCTCCGCCGCGCTCGGAGAGTTTCAGAAGAAAGTCGAATCCAGCTGGATTAAAGAAGAGCTTTGGAAAGTCCGCAACATGCACCAGGGATTCGAGCGCGGATTCTACGCCGGCATGTTCCACACCGCTCTACAAATGCTCACCGGTGGTCGCGGCCTGCGCAATCGCTATCCCGGCACCGCCGGCTACGAGCACATGCGGAAACTGGCTGACCTGCCAGCCGACGGCGGCCACGAAGCTCACCTGCTCGGTCCTGCCAAGGGCGACGGCAAGCTCACTTTCGACAAACTTACCGACCTTTATCACTCCGGCACCAAGCACGAAGAAGACCAGCCGTCGCACCTGGTCATCGACGACACCAACATCTGCAACACGCGATGCGTGAAGGAATTCGGCAGCCCGTGCCAGAATTTCTGTCCCGCCAACGTCTATGAAATGGTCGACGATGCAAGGCAGCCCAATGGCAAGCGCATCAGCCTGAACCCGAGCAACTGCGTCCACTGCAAGACCTGCGACATTGCTGACCCCTACCAGATCATTACCTGGGTCCCGCCCGAAGGTGGCGGCGGACCGAATTACGACGGGATGTGATGCCCGGAGCGGCAAGGCTCATGTGGGAACGGGCGTCTCGCGAGCCTGCCCTGAGCGAAGCCGAAGGGTTCAGCCAAACCAAGTGAGGTGCACGAGCAGCGGCAACGCTCCCGCGTGCCGGTACTTGAGAGCCGTCCAGGCAAAGCCCCGTGGTAGCATTTCCGCCATGCGACTCCGCGTGATGACTTGTGCTCTCCTCGTATTCTTTTCCTTCCCCGCCCTCGCCCAACAACACTCTATCCCCTCCACCGGCTTCGCGGGCCTGGATCAATACCGCGCCTCGCGCGTCGCGGTTTTCACCGACGATTTCGGACAACTGGCTCGCTACCGCGAGGCCAACGCTGCCCTCAAGCCGCCGGCGACCGGCGAGAACCGCGTCATCTTCTTCGGCGATTCCATCACCGACATCTGGAAGCTCGACGAATCTTTTCCCGGCAAGCCCTACATCAACCGCGGTATTGGAGGGCAGACCACGCCGCAGATGCTGGTCCGCTTTCGCCAGGATGTGGTCGACCTTCATCCGAAAGTCGTTGTCATTCTCGCTGGCACCAACGACATCGCCGGTAACACCGGCCCCATGCGGCTCGAAGATATCGAGGCGGATTACGCTTCGCTGGCGGAGTTGGCGCGGGCGCACCAGATTCGGGTAGTCTTTTCTTCGATCCTGCCCGTTCACAACTACACGCCCGGGTCACAGGATTTCTTTGCGCAACGCTCCCCGGAGAAGATTCTGGAACTCAACCGCTGGTTGAACAACTATGTAGCCGGGCATGCCGATTGCCTCTATCTCGATTACTTCGCCGCCCTGGTCGACGAGAAAGGCCTGCTCAAACGCGACCTCGCCGCCGACGGCCTGCACCCCAATGTTGCGGGATTTAAGATCATGGCCCCGCTGGCGGAAACGGCGATCGCGAAGGCGCTCGGGCAGCAGTAGGGCTGAAGGCCGTCCCCGCTCATGCGGCCTATAATAGTTGTTAGCCGCTTCTTGGCAAGGAACCACTGACGACGACCGTGCCCCTTACCGACAAATTCGGCCGCGCCATCACTGACCTGCGGATCTCCATCACCGACCGCTGCAACTACAAGTGTGTCTATTGCCGCACGGGGAATGAAGGCGCGCTTTACGGCGACCTGCCATTCGACGACTATCTGCGGATGGCGCGGGTGCTGGTCGGGATGGGAATCACCAAAATTCGCCTCACCGGCGGTGAGCCGTTATTGCGCAAAGGCGTCATCGAGTTCGTGCGTGAGTTGGCCCAACTCCACAGGCCAAACGGAAACGCGGCCGAGCCGCTCGACATCGCGCTCACCACCAACGGCCATCTTCTTGCCGATCTGGCGCAGCCCTTGAAGGACGCGGGCCTTACCCGCGCCACCGTTTCCATGGACGCCGTCGACCCCGACCGCTTTGCCCGCATCACGCGCGTGCCTAACGGGTACGACCACGTTCTCTCCGGTATTCGTGCCGCCCGCCGCGCCGGATTGTGGCCGCTGAAAGTGAACTGTGTCCTGATGCGCGGCTTCAACGAAGACCAAATTATTCCGTTCGGAATGTTTGCCCGCGAAGAAGGCGTTACCGTGCGCTTCATCGAATTCATGCCGCTGGAGGAAGGACGCACGTGGTCGCCCGCAACCGTGGTGACGCTCAATGAGATACTGGCCCGCATGGGCGAGTACCGTCCGCTAATCGAGATCCCGCACGCGCGGTCGGAAACCGCGCGCCGCTACCGGTTCGAAGACGGAATCGGCGAAATCGGCATCATCGCCCCGGTCTCGCATCCTTTCTGCGGACACTGCAGCCGCATCCGCATCACCAGCGACGGCAAAATCCGGACCTGCCTCTTCTCGGTGTGGGACCACGACCTTCACGCCCAAATGAGCCGTGGCGCGAGCGACGAGGAGCTAGGGGATTTCATTCGTAGCGTGATTCAGAAAAAAGAAGAACGCCACCACATCGGCGAGCCGGATTTTGTGCCCGCGTCAAGGACGATGGTGCATATCGGGGGATGACGAAGACTCGTCGTATCGGCGAACTTACTATATCTCTGCATAACATATCTCTTCTCTGCATAACCTGAAGTAAAATCGTTCAGGTGAGACGCACTTCCCTTGTCCTGCTCGCTCTCGTCCTCCTTCCTCTATCAGTTAGCCCGCAAACTGCACCTGCCTCCGCCTACCTCGGCTTCGACCGCAACGCCTACCCCGGCGACGCCACCCTGAAAGTCCTGCGCCAGACGTTCTCTTACACCGGCTATTGGCTTAACAATCCTCCGGGCGAGAAAACGAACACCTGGACCGGCCACCGCGACGCCGTCGAATCCGCCGGCTTCGGTTTCCTCGTGCTCTTCAACGGACGCCTTTATGCTGAGCTCAAATCCGCGGAACTGAAATCAGTCGCCCGAGCCACGAAACTTGGCAATTCTGACGCGCAAGCCGCCGTTGCTGCCGCGCGCCGCGAAGGCTTTCCCGCGCAGACCGTCATTTTCCTCGATCAGGAACAAGGCGGACGCATGCTGCCCGAGCAGAAAGCCTACATCTACGCCTGGGTCGACGCCGTCGCCGCTGCCGGATTCCGCGCCGGCATCTATTGCTCCGGCATCCCAGCCGCGGACGATGGCAACATAGTCACGGCCGAAGACATTCGCCAGAACGCCGCCGGACGCCAGATCATCTATTGGGCTATTAATGACGCCTGCCCGCCCGCGCCCGGCTGCGCCTTTCCGGCTCGCGCGCCAAGCCCCGCCCAGAGCGGAGTCGGCTTCGCAGAAGTCTGGCAGTTCGCACAGTCCCCGAAGGAGAAAGACGTGGCCGCGCGCTGCTCCGGCTACAATCGCGACGGCAACTGCTATCCGCCAGGAATCTCGGCTCCGCAACAACTTCATGTAGACATGAACACTGCCGCATCGCCCGATCCCTCAAACGGCCGATCTCGCTGATCCCCGCTGGCTCGCCTTTCTAGCCGTTGGCAATGGGCAGTTAGCAACTGGCCGTCAGCCCTCAAGGCCTTGTCACTTCATGGAAACGGGATGGCCTCTAATTGCCAACTGCCGCTTTCCCGCATGCGGTAGAATGGTTTCAATGTCCGATCGGACCTTCACTCTCGACGAAGCTCAGTCGCTGCTTCCTGTGCTCGAATCTCTGCTGCGCGCGGCCATTAGCGGCAAGAAGGTCATGGAAGAAGTCGAAGCCGAAATGCAGGCGCTCAATCACCGCATCTTCCTGAATGGTGGCACGCACGTGGATGTTGTCCCGCTGGCCCGCCGCAAAGCCGAGCGCGCCAAAGCCGAGCAGCGGGCTAAAGACGCTCTTGCCGAGATTGACTCCATCGGTGTCCAGGTCAAGGATCTCGAGATCGGCCTGCTCGATTTTCCCTGTGAAGTGGATGGTCGCGTCGTGCTGCTCTGCTGGAGGATGGGCGAAGAATCGATCACGCACTGGCACAGCACGGAGGAGGGATTCGCCGGCCGCAAGCCCATCGACGAGCGCATCGCCCGCTCCAAGAGGACGACAAACTAGTTCTCAGTTTTCAGTAAAACCGAGCCCAACCGTCCCGCGGGTTCGCTTTCCCGCTAACTGCCAATTGCTAACTGCTCTCAAACCTACGATTCCAAACAACTTTTTGCCCAGCAACATACTCCAAGCTACGGTGTTTACAGAACAGGTACGCTCATCAAGCTAAACTTCTGGTTTCGGAGGACAATAGTCCCCAGCCAGAACCTTTGAGCTGAGGATCGTGCTTCACCAAACGATTTCGCCCGGCCGTGGCGCTGCAAGCTTTCAGGCAAGCGCGTCGGGCATAAGGAAAAACACGATGAAACTTCACCGTGCAGTTCGTTTTCTAGTGTTCGGACTTCTGCTGCTGGTTATTCCCGCGGCTCTCTCTACTCCATCTTCCGCGCAGATCGGGATCGGGATCGGCATCTCGGTCCGCATCGGTCCGCCTGCCCTGCCTGTCTACGAGCAGCCCATCTGTCCCGGCGCCGGCATGCTTTGGACGCCAGGCTATTGGTCTTGGGACGATGATGATGGCTACTACTGGGTACCCGGTACCTGGGTGATGGCTCCCGTCGGCATGCTTTGGACCCCAGGCTATTGGGGCTGGAACGACGGACTCTACGTCTGGAACGGCGGGTACTGGGGCCCGCACATTGGTTTCTACGGCGGCATTAACTATGGCTTCGGCTATGGTGGCGTCGGCTTCGGAGGCGGCGAATGGCGCGGCGGCGCTTTCTTCTACAACACCGCTGTGATGCACGTCGACACCGTCAGCATCACCAACGTCTATGTCAACCGGACGGTGATCGTCAACAACGACTCTCACGTCGCCTTTAACGGTGGCGAAGGCGGTGTCGCAGCCCGTCCGACCCCGGCGGAAGAAGTTGCCGCGCGCGAACCTCATACTCCTCCCATCGCTGCGCAGGTTCAGCAGGCACATGCAGCCAGCCAGAACAAGTCCTTGTTCGCATCGAACAATCACGGCGCACCCGCCGTGGCCGCTACGGCGCGCCCCGGTGAGTTCAGTGGAAAAGGTGTGGTAGGCGCGAAAGCTGCCGGAGCTCCGTATCACGCCCCGGCCATCTCACCCAAAGAAGCGCGTGCCCCGGCGCCGGCGGCGAATCGTCCGTTCACGCCGCCCAGCAAGAGCAGCGCTTCCGACAACAGCCGGATGCAGAATAGCCAGCCGAATACCGAAGCCAAGCATCCAGCCAGCGAGACTCATGAGAGCGCGCCGCCAGCGGAGACCGCCCATCCGCAAGCCGACTCGCATTCCCAGAGCGCGCCGAAGGCGAAGCCAGCCAAGCCAGCCAAAACTCCTCCTAAAGAGGAGGAGAAGCACGATAAGGGACGGTAAACGGATTGCGGTAAACAGTAAACATGAAGAATGAGCATCAGCGGGGGTGGCCAGGGCTGGTTCCAGTTCTGGCCACTTCTTTTTTAGAGGGCGATCCGATCCAGTAGGGAAGGGCGAGTCGCGAGCCTGCCGGGAGTGAAGCCGAAAGGTCCGGAGCGTAGCTCCGCCAGGGTTCGGCGCCCGCCGCCACTTTTCCCTGCAAGCTCTCCACTCCCCAGGCGTTCTTACCCCAGAGCAGCGTTAGCCGCGCTGGTTCCGCTCTATGCACGAAGGTCTCACTATGCGCTCGGCCCGGAACCTTACTCTGCTACAATTTTTTACAACCGTGGTCGCGTCGAGATCGTATGGTGGAGAGGTATCCTGCCACGTTTCCCCGTGACGCAAGATAAGCTTTCGAGCCGAACAGGCGTGCCCAAGGAGTCTCCGATAACTATGTCATCCGCGAAGCAAAAACTCCGCCTGGCCGGCGCCTTCGCCGCGCTCGCAACATTAGCATTAGCCATAAGCTGCCGCGGCTTTTTCGTGAATCCCACATTGTCCACCATTACCGTCGACCCGCCCACTCCGTCGGTGGAGACTCAGGCGACCCTGCAAATGACTGCCTCGGCCACGTACAGCGACGGCAGCGGTGGCACCCTGAGTGGGAGTACTACCTGTACCGGGAACACGGTTTGCTGGTCCAGTTCCGACACCACGGTTGCGACCATCACCGCCGGTGGGCTGCTGACCGGGCTCACGGAGGGGACGGCGACCATAACGGCCGCTTCGGGCGCCATCAGTGGCTCGACCAGCGCAACCATCGTCCTCGGCAATGTGACGGAGCTAACTATCAGTCCGTCCACCTGGACCATGGACGAGGGCGCCCTCGAAGACTTCACCGCGACCGCAACCCTGTCTGACGGAAGTCAGGTTGACGTCTCCGCAACCGCGAACTGGACAGCGGCCAATGCCAGTCTTGTTACAGTTGAGAATGGTGAAGATCCCATGGAATTGACGGCCGGGACGACGGCGGGGACCACGACCATCAGCGCAACCTACTCCACCTTCACGGCCACGGCGACCGTCACGGTGACCGGCGTTCCATAGGGGCCGAGGAATCGGCGGGAACGCTGCTCCCCCATGCTCGGTCGTAAGTTGCCATCCGTTCAGGCCACGGTATTATCGTAGGGCATGTCTGACATTCGCTGTATCGGCATCGGCACCGGCGGCGGCGACGCTCCCGGCCTGAACGCAGTCATTCGCGCCGCCACCAAAGCCGCCATCATCAAGTACGGATGGAAGGTCATCGGTATCCCCGATGGCTTCGACGGCCTCATCTGGCCGGAAAAAGCCTTCGAGCTCACGCTCAAGGAAGTGAGCGGCATTCTGCCTCGCGGCGGCACCATCCTCGGCACCACCAACCGCGGCGATCCCTTCCACTACAAAACTGTCGAGAATGGCGAGGAAGTCTCCCGCGACATCTCAGGGCAGGTGATTGCCAACGCGGCCAAGCTGGGCATCGACGCCATCATCACCATCGGCGGCGACGGATCGCAAAAGATCGGCTACGAACTTTTTCAGAAGGGAATGAAGATCGTCGGTGTGCCCAAGACCATCGACAACGATCTCTCCGCTACCGAGGTCACCTTTGGATTTGATACGGCGCTGCATACCGTCACCGACGCCCTCGACAAAATTCACACCACCGCCGCCTCGCATCACCGCGTGATGGTGGTTGAGGTGATGGGGCGCGACTGCGGCTGGATCGCGCTTGAGGCCGGCATTGCCGGCGGGGCTCACGTCATCCTTATCCCCGAGATCCCATTTACTATCGAGCACATCTGCCGGCACATCGCCGAGCGCGAGAAGATCGGCAAGCGCTTCACCATCGTGGTGGTGGCCGAGGGGGTGAAGCTGCCGCCGGAACTGAAGGAGAACCGGCGATCGAGTGCCGTCGGCAATCTGATCGGCAATGCCATCGGAGTCGGATCCAACAAGGAAGTGCGGATCAGCGTGCTGGGACACATTCAGCGCGGCGGCACGCCCACGCCTTTCGACCGCATTCTGGCAACACGCTTCGGCGTGGCCGCAGTCGACCTGATCGCCGCCGGGGGGTTCGGCATGATGGTTGCTCTGCGCGGCGAGTCGATTGTTTCCGTCGACGTGGCCCATGCCATCGGCCACCTCAAGTCGGTCGACCCGAAAGGCGAACTGGTGCGCGCCGCCCGCGCCATCGGCATCGGATTCGGGGACTGAACTACAGGCGCCGACTTGTAAGGAACCACTGGCATTGGCTCAACGAAGTAACCTTCGTAATTCCCGCTCCGTGCCTCGTTCGCGTTCTAATACAAGTATTCTTACGCCTGGAATCGTGGCCATGAATCAATTGGGACTGTGCCTGGTTGTACAGCTATGTTTGGCATTCGGAGTGGCCGGAATATTTTGGCCGGAGAAGCTCATGCCACTCTTCGACGTTCTGATGTTCCCCTGGGCGGCAAGCTATCGCGCAGTCCGGTCCCACAGCGTAGCTGCGATTGGATTGTCACTCCTGCTTCTCGCCCGGTTGCTCGCAGGGGCCCGATAACCTTCGGACCGGAATCCCGGCAATCAGACACCTGACAACTGCTACTCCTTCATCATCGCGTCAATCAGAGCGTAGAGTTGGGTCACATCTTTCATCTCCACATACGGCTTATCCGGATGCCGGCTGCTGACCACGTACACCGTGGGCGTATGTTCGAGTTTGATGGCTTTGCCCACTTCGCGGTCGGCGTTCACCTCGGCGGCGAACTTGCCTTGCGGATCAATCAGGAAGGGCAACGCCACCTTGTGTTCGGCGGCGAACTTCTCGGCATAGCCGCGCAGGTTCTGCGGATTGATCTCGAGTTGGTTCGTGAAAATATAGTCACGGAAGTCGTTACCCAGCGCTTTTGAAGTCTCGTCGAAGTAGCGCGCCATCACCGCCGCATCATAGGACCAATTGTGCATGGGCAGGGGAAAGTCATGACGCACCAGGGGAATCTTGTACGTCCTCGAGGCCTCCTTCAGAATCGGCGCAACCCGGCGGCATTGTGGGCACTGCAGGTCCTCGAAGACCACGATGGCCACCTGCGCGCCCTTGGGCGGACGCAACACTGGATTCACCGACTCAGGCGCCGCCGCGCACAAACCAGTAGCGCACACCCATACCAGTAGCGACACTAGAGCGAACCGTTTCCTGAGCAGATTTTTCATCACTAGGTTTGGTCAGATTCCGACTGCCTTCATGGTAACCGAATCGCGTCCGCGATGTCAGGTTACGGCAGGTTACAGGGGGAGACTTTGCTTCGCAGCCGGGCCGGGCGATAAGACCTCCGTGTCCGCAGGCCATGGCCCCATCGCGCTATAGTAGAAAGTTAACCTCCAAGACCAGTGAAACCGTCCTATCCATTTCATCTTCGCCGGTCCGTGCTGGCCATCGCGCTGGCCGCTGTCTTCTTGCTTGGATTTTCCGCCTGCAATCGCAAAGCCCGCGTGCTGGAGGTAAATTATGTCTCGGCCGCGCAGGCCACGCTGCGGGACCAGGTGGCCATTGCCTACAACCACGTCGGAACGGTCAAGAACGGAGAACGCGTGGAGGTACTGGAGCGGGAGAAGCGCTTTTCCCGCGTACGTACCACCGGGGGCGTCGAGGGCTGGATCGAACAGCGCTACCTGGTTGATCAGCACACTTATGATGCGCTGCAGAAGTTAACACAAGACAATCTGAACGATCCGGTGCAGTCTCCCGGCGTGCTGCGCAACGAGACCAACTTGCACCTCACGCCCGGCCGTGAGGCCGAGCATCTGTACCAGCTTTCGGCGGGAGCGAAGGTTTCCGTGTTGAAGCGTGCCACCGCGGAGAAGCAGCCGGGATCTGTCCCTACGCAGTCGAAGGCAGGGAAGGCATCGGGCGGGAAGGCGTCCCCTGGCCCGGTGCTGGAGGACTGGTGGCTGGTGCGCGACGCCGAGAGCCGCGTCGGCTGGGTGCTGGCGCGCATGGTCGACCTGGACGTCCCGCTTGATATCGCGCAGTATGCCGAAGGCCAGCGCATTGTTGCATTCTTTGTGCTGAACCAGGTACAGGACGCGGGGAAAGAGGGCACCGATAAGAAAGTTTCGCAGTATCTGTGCGCCATCACCGAACCGCATGACGGACTGCCGTACGACTACGATCAGATTCGCGTCTTCACCTGGAACGTTAAGAAACACCGCTACGAAACCGCCTACCGCGAGCACGGCCTGAACGGGGAGCTGCCGGTTGCGGTGTCGAACGAGAATTTCGATAAGGAAGGCGTGCTGCCCGTCTTTATCTTGCGCGTGAAAGACGACGGCGGCAACGTCAGCGAACGCAAATACAAGATGAACACGCCAATCGTGCGCCGGGTGCTGGCTCCGGGTGAGCAGAGACAGGCGCCAAAGCCGGCAGGGAAGAACCGACGGCGCTAGCAGTAGAAGTCCGCGATGCTTTTCACGACCCACCGCTGTTCTTCTTCGGTGAGTTCGGGGAACATAGGCAGGGCCAGCACTTCTTTCGCCGCGCGCTCGGCTTCGGGGAAGTCGCCTTCGCGGTATCCCAGATACACGAAACAAGGCTGCAGGTGCAGCGGGAGGGGATAGTAGATCTCCGTCCCGATCTTGCGCGCAGTAAGGAACTCGCGCAGTTCATCGCGGCGATACGCGCGGACGACGTACTGATGGAAAACATGGTGCGCAGGCGTCGCTGTATACGGCAGGTGAATGGGAAAATCGTCCGGAATTGTTGATTGCTGATTGCTAATTGCTGATTGAGACCCGGCAAGCCCGGCTTCCGTGAACAGATCGCCATAGGCCGTGGCGTGCTGGCGGCGGGCTTCGTTCCATCCCTCCACATATCTTAACTTCACGCGCAGGATGGCCGCCTGGATGGCGTCGAGGCGGCTGTTCCATCCTAACTCATCGTGAATGTAGCGGCGCGGGCTGCCGTGATTGCGCAAGCGGCGCATGTGCGCCGCCATCTCCGGGCTGTTTGTGGTTACCAAACCGGCGTCGCCGTAGGCGCTGAGATTCTTTGTAGGATAAAAACTGAACGCTGCGGAGACGCCCATTGATCCTGCCCTGCGGGCTTTGCCCCGATCATTCCCCCCGCGCGCACCGATGGCCTGCGCAGCGTCTTCGATCAGAGCAAGATGGAATTCGTCAGCGAGGTGCTGTAACGAATCCATGTCTGCGCACTGGCCATAGAGATGGACTGGGAGCAACGCGCGGAGTTTGTCACGCTTGCCACTGCGCAGGAAAGATTCGACCGAGGTGGGATCGAGATTAAATGTACGGGCATCGATATCGGCGAATACCGGACGTGCGCCGGCCCGCGCGATGGCACTGGCGGAGGCGAAAAAGCTGAACGGTGTCGTGAGAACCAGATCCCCGGGTTGCACTCCAGCAGCAGCTAGAGCCAGCCATACCGCGTCGGTGCCGGAGGCACACCCCACGGCGTCGCGGGCGCCGCAGAAATCCGCAAGCTCGTGCTCAAGCCCCTCCACCTCAGGCCCCAGAATGTAATGCTGCGAAGCGCACACCCGGCCAACCGCCGCCAGCACTTCGGCACGTACCTGCTCATACTGCCGCTGCAAGTCAAGTATTGGCACGGAGGCAGGCGGCGTTGCGGCGGGCGAATGCGCTGCCGCCGAATCCGCCTTGGACGATTCGAGCTTGGTGCGAGAAGGGGTCACGGAAAGGCCGATTGTAGCAGGGAGAGTCCGGGGCTTGAAGGTGCCGGACGGATCATGCGGCAGCCCTGGAATTCCTTAGGTTGTGGCGTCCAGCGTTTTTCGAATTCAACACCTATGGCACCGCAGTGTCCTTACATAAATTGCATGCCAGTTGACGCTCGCACCCCTCCCATGCGTTCTCAGGGCATTTCTACGTAAATCCATATAAAACGGTGTTCTAATCTTCCAAATCAGAGAGCAGCCGGGCAGTCATGATCACAATTTGTTGAAAACAATGGCTGTTATCGAGGAGTGCTTTGGAGTGTTAGTTGCTAAGTTCGAAGGTTCAGTAGATTGCGTGTCAGTCTCGACGATGGGGCAGTTTGGTTGGTTTTTGTTGTTGGCACTAAACGTTTCAAGGCGTTCCTGATATTCCCGAGATAAGCCAGAATTTCGATAAGCGGAGATAAAACAATGAGATTTAAGACCTCGACTAGGATCCTTGCGTTGATAGCGGTGGTAGCGGTGTTGCTACCTGGCCTGCTGCTAGCGCAGAGCACGACCACGGGCGCGATCAGCGGAACTGTGACCGATCCCAGCGGCGCAGTTCTGCCGGGAATCACGGTTAACCTGAAGAGCAACGAGAAAGGGTTCACCTCGTCGGCGAAGACGAATGGGCAGGGCTTCTACCAGTTCCCCCTGGTGGAACCGGGAACGTACACCATCTCGATTGCTGCCGCGAGTTTCAAGAGCTTGACGTCATCCACGACGGTAAGCGTGGGCGAGAACACGATCATCAATGCCAAGCTGGAAGTCGGCGCGGCTGGGACTACAGTTGAAGTTTCGGGCGAGGCCGCGTTATTGCAGACGGAGAGCGCTGAGATTTCGACGACCTTCAACGCGCGGGAAATCTCCGAAGTGCCGAATCCGGGCAACGACTTGACCTTTGTCGCGCAAACGGCGGCTGGGTCAGTGATGAATACGGGGTCGGGGTATGGGAACTTCTCGAACTTCGGGCTTTCGGCAAGTTCGAATTTGTTCACGCTGAACGGAATGTATGACAACGATCCGTTCCTCAACCTGAACAACTCCGGCGCCACCAACCTGCTGCTGGGTAACAACGAGGTGCAGGAAGCGACGGTCGTGACCAACGGCTACTCCGGTCAATACGGCGGCTTTGTGGGCGCGAACATCAACTACATCACTAAGTCCGGCTCCAACAACTGGCATGGCAACGCGAATTACTGGTGGAACGGCCGCGCGATGAACGCCAATGACTATTTCCACACGGACTGGATTAACCCGGCGAGTGATCTGCCCCGAGGCTTCGACAACGCCAACCAGTATGCGGCCTCGTTTGGCGGGCCGATCTGGAAGAACAAGGCCTTCTTTTTCTGGAACTACGAAGGATTGCGGGTGATCATACCCGTTACCAACAACGGCCTTCTGGCGCCCACTGCTCAGTTCGAGAGTGCCATCACGGATAACCTCAACGCCACTGGCTTCGCGGATTCGGTTCCCTTCTACAATCAGGCGTTCAATGTCTATAACGGCGCGAAGGGATACACGGGGGCAACGCCCGGCAGTCCGGGTGCAGCGGATCCGACGGGCTGCGTAGGCAACGTCTTTGTCGATACCACCGGACCACTCCTACCGGCGGGCACGACGTTTGGTACCGGTGGTCTGCCTTGTACTCAGAGTTTTTCAAATACAGTAGGAAACTTCACGCATGAGTTTGTGACTTCCGGCCGGTTTGACTTTAACCTCACCAATAATGACAAGTTTTTCATCCGTTTGCAGGAGGACATCGGCACTCAGGCAACCGCTACCGACGCGTTGAACCCGGTCTTCAATTCGACCAGCTATCAGCCGGAATATCAGTCCCAGATCAGCTGGAACCGGGCTTTCGGCGTCAAGGCCGCGAATAACCTCCTGTTCTCCGCCCAGTACTACCGCGCCATCTTCGGCCCATCCAATCTGCCTGCGGCTCTGGCTACCTTCCCGACCACGATGTTTCCGCTTGACGGTTCGCTCACAGGCGTGGGCGGCATCGACGAAGTCTGGCCGCAAGGACGCAACGTCACGGGGTACCAGTTCGTGGACGATTACTCCTACAGCCTCGGTAGCAAGCACACGCTGAAGCTAGGCCTGTACTTCCACCGCAACCTGATCAGCGACCACGATATGGGCTCCTACACGAGCGGCCTCTCTCTGCCATTCGGCCTCGGGCAGTTCTACACCGGAGGCCCGGGCGTCATCGAGCAGGACTTTCCTATATCGCTTGACGAGCCAGTCAAACTGTACCAGCTTGGATTTTACGTGCAGGATGAGTGGAAGCCGAGAAGTGACCTCAAGTTGACGCTTGCGCTGCGCGGCGACCACAATGCCACCCCCACATGCGGCACGAACTGCTTTGCCCGTCTGTCCGGGTCTTTTCCCGACGTTGCGGCACAGGGCATCAATGCACCTTACGATCAGGCGATCACGACCGGTTTAAACAATGCGGTACCGTCCTTTACCAGCGTCGCATGGCAGCCACGCTTCGGCTTTGCCTGGTCGCCCGCGATGCTCAAGAACACCGTGATCCGCGGCGGCGTCGGCATCTTTATGGACACGTTCCAAGGGTCGATTGCCGACAGCTTGATTGAGAACACTCCACAAGACAACTTCTTCGTCGTCGTCGGCAACATCGCGACTACGGAGACTGCGCAGGGGAACGGTTTTGCGACCGCTGCCGCATCAAATACGGCGCTGGTGAATGGCTTTAAGTCAGGCGAGAACCTGGCCCAGCTCACTACCGCCACCGGCGGCCTCTTCTCGGCTCCCAGTTTCACCACTGTCGGGAATATTGTGGCTCCGACGACGCAGGAGTGGAACCTCGAGGTCCAGCACTCCTTCGGGAACAACACCTCGTTCATCGCAAACTACGTGGGCAGTCACGGCATTCACGAGACCATGGCTTTCAATGGTCTTAACGGGTTTTGCCCGAACACGGATCCCGGCAACGGTAATTTCTGCCCGAACGGGTTCCCAGGACTCCCAGCGGCAGCCCTGGATGGCCGTTTCGTGACCGTGACCGATATTCGAACGGTTGGGGTGTCCCACTACAACGGCTTGAGCCTCAGCGTGCAGCATCGCTTTGCGCGCGGGCTGCAGATGCAGGCGAACTATCTGTATGGCCACTCCTTGGATGAAGTTTCCAACGGCGGTCTCAATCCCTTCATCGCCAATGGGTATGGAAACAGCATTCTAAATCCGGTCAACGACAACGATTTGCGGGCCAGCTACGGCAACGCCGACTATGACGTGCGGCATTCCTTTAGCGCGAACTACGTGTACGAGATTCCCAAAGGTCCCACTCCTTTCCTGAAAGGATGGCAACTCTCGGGCACGTTCTTCTGGCGAACTGGCTTCCCCTACACGGCGACAAACGGGGGTTCCAGTGGCATTCTCAGCGGATACGGCTTCGGCGGGCCGGTGTACGCCAATTACACGGGTAGCGGCCACCCGGTTTGCCGGGGGACGAGCGGCAGCTTGGATGGGGGAATCAATCCTTGCATCTCGACTGCAAACTTCCCCGATATCGCGACCGCGGCAGCGAGTAATGGGAATGTCTCGGTTGGTCAGGCGCAGTTGTATACGGGAACCGAGTTTCAGGCACGTAACCAGTTCTACGGGCCCCACTACTTCGATACGGATATGACCGTGATGAAGTACACGCAAATTCCGCACTGGGAGACAGCAAAGCTGGGACTTGGAGTGCAGTTCTTCAACCTGCTCAACCACCCCAACTTCGCGTCGCCCGTGAACGATATTAGTAACCCGAACTTCGGAGAGGTGCGTAGCACAGTGAACCCGCCGACCAGCATTCTGGGCTCGTTCCTGGGCGGCGACGCCTCGGTGCGGTTGATCCAGTTGACGGCGAAGTTCAACTTCTAGTTCTCGCGGTCTTAACCCAGGCCAGAGGATTCTGGCAGGGCGGTCTCGATTTTCGAGACCGCCTTTTTCTTTTGAGCCGGGATGCTGCGAGAGGCACGCCCTCGCCACAACTTTTGCAGGATGACATCGTGGCCGCGTCGTGACGGACGGCTTCAATTCGCGGCGAACGAAGATCGAGTCCAGACGGGTATCAGATCTCAATATTGCCTCGGGACCAAACCACGGTTGGGTTTGTTGGAGGCCTGTTTGTTGGCCGAAGACTGGGATTGCGAGGACGATCAGAAGGGCGGATAGGAAGCGGACGGATACCTCCGCGGACGAGGAAGTGCTTGAATATCCAGACTGCCGCCGCTTGGGCAAGATTCAGACGGGCAGAACAAGGCTCATCTCACCGGGGCGAGAAGCGGGTTGCCGCCTCTCGCCCCGGCCCATTACAGGTTATCGTAAGACGGCGGCTTGTTTTGTGCGCTCAGCGGGAACTCAAAGGTCCCGGTTCCAACCGGGATGCGGAGGATGTAGTCCGCTGCCTTCTTATCCTTCTTGAAGGCGATCCAGCCTTGCTCGTCTTCTCCGGGGGCCAACGTCTTCTGTTTGATCGCATTGTCACGCAGCCACTGGCCCTGCTGGGTTGTGAAGGACTGTATCTGCTTAGACTCCTGCATCTGCGTGTTGTTGGGCGCGCATTGCGTGGCAATCATGTTGGTGCATTTTGCGGAGGAGAGTTCCTGTGCCTTCGCTTCCCCGTACTTCTGGATTGAGTTAGCGGCTTTGTCGGCCACCTCAGCGCGGATTCCCTTGTCGCCTTTGAGCAGGACCGCGGACTGTGGATCGAACGCGACGGGAGTCTTGCCCTGGTTCGACACTTGTACCCACACCCGGTTGTATTGCGTGTCCTTAAGCTCGGAGAGGGCGACGTAGATGTGAACGTCGTCCGTCTTCAGGCCCTCGACTTTCATGCCATTCTTGTCGTCAGAGATGGCATTGGGCGCGCCTTCAGCCCAGCGCAGAACCGGTGGTGGGCCGCTCTGCGCAAGGCTGGTGGTTAGTGTAAGGAAAAGAGTGGCTGCCACCACTCGGGGAGCGAAGACTACCTTCATAGCTTGTTGCCTCCTAAATGTTTTCGTTCGGTGACCAATGTCGAATTAGGCTTCAATCTTGGCGCCTCGAACCCGATTAATAGAAAGACGGGGGCGTGTTCAATGCGCTCACAGGGAACTCGAAGGTCTCGGCGCCTACCGGGATCGCCAGCGTATAGTTGGCAGGCTTCTTCCCCTTCCTGAAGAGGATTGTGCCTATAACCTGCTCGCCGGGGGCCACGGTTGTTGGTTTCAGCGCTCTGGCGCGGATGAACCCCGCCCATTCATTAGAGACAGTAAGTACTTCCTTCGACAATTCCACCTGCATATCCGTAGGCCGGCAGGCGAGCGTTGCCGAAACGGCCGGAGCACCCGACCCGCCGCCGCCGTTCATCATGTCGCATTTGGGAGCGGCAAGTTCCTGGGACCTGGCTTCGCCCACCCGCTGAACGGAGTTCGCGGCCTTTTCAGGCGCTTCTGCGCGCACGGTCGTGCCGTCTTTGAGGAGGGCAGACTGCGGGTTGAACTCGATCGGAGTCTTGCCGTGATTCACGATCTGGACCCACGCCCGGTTATATTCAGTGTCCTTAACGTCATAGAGGGCGACGTAGATGTGCACATCGTCAGTTTTCAGGCCCTCAACTTTCGCGGCATGAGTAGTGTCTGTTACGGCATTGGGTGCCCCATACTTCCAGCGGACAACGCCGGACGAGGTCTCCTGCGCGACACCGGTGGCAAGGCCCAGCAACACGATGGCAGCCAGCGAACGCGATGTATTGAGTGAGCTCATGGAATTCGACCTCCTTCACTTCCTTATTCGTAAACCAGCTTTGAGAGCAGGGGCCCTTGAAGAGATGAAGAAAGCAAGATTCTACACCTTCTTCAACCCAATGCGGGAACGCTAGTTGCGACGAAACTTGCGCGGCCCTAACTACCTGGTTTCCGCCCAGTCATTTCCCAAACATGGGGTAGTGGCTGGCGGCGCCCATGAAGAACAGCATGGCTACCGACAGGAAGGCGTTAGCTCGGGAGACCAGGAAGGCCTGTCGAGCCATGGCTTTGGCTTTGTCGGGGATGGGGGTCCCGTTGGTGGCGTTGTCCCGGGTCCATTGAATGAGGCGCTTCTGGATGCGCCAGATCACTCCCCAGACGTTGGGCAGCATGACCCAGCCGATGCCCCCGCCGATGCCGATCGAGAGTAGGCGACTGCTCTCCCAGCCGTGGCTGTTCCAGCTCAGGAAAAGCCAGGCCGCGGCCGCAACCACCACGACATAGACCACGCCGATGAATGCGCCGTTGTCGAAGATTCCTTTGCCAGGGATCAGGCAGGCGTAGAGCACCCCCCAAACGATCGTCCAGATCAGAAAAAAGCTGCCCATCACGGGCCCACTTGAGGCGCCCCCATTGTGCGCGTCACCGGCGACGATGATTCCCCAGTAGATCAGGCCAGCCAGCACGGTCAGCGCGGCAGACATGCGGAACCACCACAGGGCCCGCGTCATGAGCGCGGGCATGACTTTGCCCCTAGTCGTGGCGTCCAGCTCTTTCATGAAGGGGGCGTTCACCAGGTTAAAGAAATAGAGGAGGCCGATCCAGGTGATGCCGGCCAGGAAGTGGATCCAGCGGACCAGCATCAGGAAGTTCGTGTTGAAGTCTGGCGGGAAGTTGATTTGAGGTCCAAAGAAAGTTGCGAAAGCGGCGCTTGCCATGATGCCTCCTAAGATTTCACCGTACGTTCCCATAACGCATAACAACGCAAAAACAACGACGAAAGGTGCGGCGCTACGCGAGGGCGGAATTGTCCACGCCGGGGATTGTACACAACCTCCGGGGAGGGATGGGAAACTGCGCCTGGGCAAGCACTGGATAAAGTATCGGTTTCGGCAAGTTCCGGGTTGAAAAGCGCGGGGGGACGCCGTATCGTACTCGCAGCTACCTGCCAGGCGGCGCAGTCTCCGGGAAACCGGGGCAGCGAAGAAGCAGGTTTCCCCCCGCGTTCCTTTGGCGGAAAGCCGCGAGGAACATGCTGTTGGTTTGAGCTTGCCCTGAGGCAACTGCCGACGGGTGCGAGTTGGTAGGTCGCAGGTCAAAGAACTTAAGGAGATCGGCTATGGAAAGCAGCAAGCCGGCGCAGAACATCCAGGATTCCTTCCTGAACACGGCCCGCAAGGAGAGATTGAGCATCACGATTTATCTGCTGAGCGGAGTGAAGTTGACGGGCCGGATTCGTTCCTTTGACAAGTATTCCGTGGTGCTGGAGGCCAACGGACAAGAGCAATTGATTTTCAAGCACGCCATCTCGACCGTGGTGATGGGCCGAACCGGGTCGCATGGCACGCACTTGGCGCATCCGGAGGCAAGAGCCATCGCCGCACCCGGGTCGGCGGCGTCATCGTCATCATCATCGGAGCCGGCGGCGGCTTCGGCGGCCAGCGCCTCGGGCACCGAAGGGTAAGGCGTTTCCGGTTTGCGCAGTTCTCATCCCAAGAAGACCCGCGAACGTGCGTCCGCAGGTGGACGTGTGCCTCTCGGCGCACAGGCCGTGCGCAAACATAAAGATGATAAGGACAAAGAGGACGCGCAGGAACGCGCGTTTCTGGTAGGGATTGACGTGCGCACGCGCGGACGCCGCGGCGCCAAGGGTACGGTAACCGCACAGGCGCAGGCGGCTCGGGATGCGGCGTCCGCCGCATCCGCCGCAGGTGGCGTGGCTGGGTCCCAGAGTTCGGGAAAGTCTGCCAACAAGCCGACCATTCCGGAGTTCGATGCCGAAGAGTCGCTGGCGGAGTTGCGCACTCTGGCAGGGAGCGCGGGCGCCAAGGTTGTCGGTGAAATTCTGCAGCGCCGCGACCGTCCCGACCCAGCTACTTTGATCGGTGCCGGCAAGCTGGAGGAAATTGCGGGCGCGGCCGCTTCGGTGAATGCCGACCTTCTTCTCTTCGATCACGATCTCACCGCTTCCCAGCAGCGCAACGTCGAAAAGATCGTCAAGCGGCGGGTGATTGACCGCACCCAGTTGATCCTCGACATTTTTGCGCGGCATGCGCGCACACGGGAAGGCCAGTTGCAAGTAGAGCTGGCGCAGTTGCGATACATGCTGCCGCGGCTGGCGGGACGCGGGGTGGAGATGTCGCAACTCGGCGGCGGCATTGGGACGCGCGGTCCCGGTGAAACGCAGCTCGAAACCGACCGGCGGAAAATTGCCCGGCGGGTCCGGCACGTGGAGCAGCAACTGGAGAACGTGCGGCGCATTCGGGCGCAGCAGCGGCAACGGCGGGAGTCGGCGCCGGTGGCTACGGTGGCGCTGGTGGGATACACGAATGCCGGGAAATCGACGTTGTTCAACGCGCTGACGCGGGCCGCGGTACTGGCGTCGCCGCGTATGTTCGCTACGCTCGATCCCACGATCCGGGCCGTTCCGCTGCCATCGAAGCGTAAGGTCCTGATGTCTGACACGGTAGGATTCATTCGCAACCTGCCGCACACTCTGGTCTCGGCGTTTCGCGCAACGCTGGAAGAAGTGCAGCGGGCGTCGCTGATTCTGCAGGTGTCCGATGCCAGCAGCCGGCTTTCGGCGGAGCAGGACGCGCAGGTGGAGATTGTCCTGAAAGAGCTGGAAGCCGAGAAGAAGCCGCGCCTCCGGGTGATGAATAAGATCGACTTGCTGGACGTGGAAGTGGCGCAATCTTTGCAGGATGACGCGTTGCGAGAGGACTCGAACACAGTGTATGTGTCCGCCGCGGAGGGCACGGGACTGAAAAAGTTGCTCGATCGCATTGATGCGATGATCGAAGAAGACCCCGTAAGCCGTGTTCATCTGCGTATCCCGCAAAAAGAAGGGAAGATGCTGGCCCTGCTCGAGGCCAAGGCACGGATTTGTTCGCGGACATACAAAGACGGGGCGGTGGAGTTGGAGGCGGAGGCGCCGGCATCGGTGGTGAGGAGGGTGCGGGAGTGGGTGGTGGGGTAAACCACAACAATTTAAATGGGCCGGCAACCAAGAAGCGGTGACATTCCTTGGCTATCGGCCCATTCGATCCTGAATTGGATCGGAGGTGATAATTCAATGCTAGTCCTCTTTACCGGGAAGTCAAGGGTTAGTTGCAGATTTCTGCATGGGTGGCGCACCGGGGCTTGACAGCCGGAATTCGCCCATTTTGAGACCTTGCTTCCACCCTCAAAATCGTTTGAAAGGTGGCCCTTTGCGTTGACATAAACTCCTTCGGACGTTAGACTTAACAGTTTTCATAGCCCTCATTTTCCTGTATAGCAGCAATCAATGGATCAAACGCTACGACAACTAGGCGAATTACTGCTCGGAGCCGTGCCGACCGTGATTCTGCTGGCGCTTCTGTACGCGCTCTACACGATGATTGTGCACAAGCCTTTGCGGCGGGTGCTGGACGAGCGGCGGAGCAAGACGGAGGGTGCGGTCGAGAAGTCGCGGGCTGACGTTGCCGCGGCTGAGGCGCGCACGTCTGAATACGAACAGCGGCTGCGCGAGGCGCGTGGGACGGTATTCCACGCCCAGGAGGTTCGGCGCAAAGCAGCGCTGGATGCGCGAACCGCAGCGCTGAACGAAGCTCGCAGCAAAGCTCAGGCGCAGGTGCAGGCCGCGAAGGCGGACATCCAGAAGGATCGTGACGCGGCGCAGGGCAGTTTGCAAGCCGAGGCGCAGACCCTTGCAGCGGAGATCGTGCGGCGCGTGCTGCAGCCCGCCGGGGCGGGACGTTAATATGTTGCAGCCCAGGATGTTGCAGATTGCGATTTCGAAGAAGATGATTTCCGTCAAGACGATTGTCCGATCGAGTGTACTGCTGTTGCTTGTGGTGAGTCTGGCCGGGGCAACGAGATCGCTGCGTGCGCAGGAGCAGTCTGGGAAGCCGCAGAAGCAGCGGCAGGCCGAGGACTCGCAAAAGCAGCCGAGCCTTCCCCAGCAACTGGTGCACGAGACGCGGGAAGCCGCGGGAGAAGAAAAAGACGATAAGGCCGAATTCAAGCAGTCGCCATCGGTGCGGTTCATCGCTCGAATTACGGGTCTGAGTACGGGGAATGCATACCTGCTCAGCGTGTTGCTGAATTTTGCCGTGATTGCGGGACTGATCTTCTGGGCGGGCCGCAAGTATTTGCCGGGCGCCTTCAGCGCGCGCACGGCGGCGATCCAGAAGGCGATGCAGGAGGCGCAGAAGGCCAGCGATGAAGCGCGGCGGAAGCTGGCGGAGATCGAATCGCGTCTGATGAGGCTGGATGTCGAGATTGGCGTGATACGCGACGCTGCGGAGAAAGAAGCCGGAGCGGAGGAAGCGCGCATCCGGGCGGGGGTTCTGGAAGACGCGCGGAAAATGGTGGAATCGGCGCAGCAGGAAATCGCCGCTGCCGCCAAAACGGCGCGCCGCGAGCTGACCGCCTACGCGGCCGATCTGGCGGTTGGACTGGCGCAGAAGCAGATTCATGTGGACGCCGCGACCGATCAGGCGCTGGTGCGGAGATTCGCCGGTGATTTGGGTACGGCTGAAGCTTCGGGGCTCGGAAAGGACGGGCATTAGAGTATGGCTTCGGTTGCCAGCACGTATGCCCGAGCGTTCGCGGATGTGGTTCTCAGCGCGCATCTCAACGCGGATCGCTGCATTGCGGAATTGCGCGCGATCGCGAGCTTGCTGGCCGAGAGCCCGGAGTTGCGGCGAGTGTGGGAGAATCCCGCGATTCCCGCCGACCAGAAGCGGCGGGTGTTGGACGTAGTCGCCGAGCGGGATGGGATTTCAACGCAGGTAAGGAACCTTATCGCCGTGCTGATTGATCACCGCCGGACGCACTTTCTGGAGCCGATCATTCGGCAACTGGAGAAGGAACTCGACGCCCGGCTGGGATTCGCCGAGGCACAGATTACCAGCACCCGCGAACTAGGTGCTGAGGAGAAGCGCGAGTTCGAGGCGCAGGTTGGGAAGCTTACGGGAAAGAAGGTCCGAGCGCGGTACGGGCAGGATGCGTCCCTTCTGGGAGGCGCGGTGGTCCGCGTGGGCAGCACGATCTACGACGGTTCGGTGAAAGGGCAGTTGGAGAGGATTAAGCAGGCTATTAGCTCCTAGCTGCTGGCTTCTAGCCTCTGCGTTTGTGCAACTAGAAGCCGGGAGCCAGAAGCTAGCAGTTTAAGAGCTGATTCTATGGCACAGATCAAGGCAAACGAGATTACGAAACTGATCCGCGAGCAGATCGAGAACTACGAATCGAAGATCTCCGTGGATGAAACCGGCACCGTCATTACGCTTGGCGATGGCATCGCGCGCGTGTACGGACTCGATAAAGTCATGGCTGGCGAACTTTTATCCTTCCCGCACGACGTGGCCGGCATTGCCATGAACCTGGAAGAAGACCAGGTGGGCGTGGTGCTGCTCGGCGAATACACCGAGATCAAAGAAGGTGACGAAGTGAAGCGCACCGGGCGCATCATGAGCGTGCCTGTGGGCGACGCCATGATTGGCCGCGTCGTGGATTCGCTGGGCCGGCCCATCGACGATAAAGGTCCCATAGCCACTGACAAGTTCATCGCCCTGGAACGGCTGGCGCCGGGAGTCATCGACCGGCAACCGGTGCGCGAGCCCATGGCGACTGGATTGAAGGCCATCGACAGCATGATCCCGATTGGCCGCGGGCAGCGCGAGTTGATCATCGGCGACCGGCAGACGGGAAAGACGGCGGTCGCCCTCGACACCATCATCAACAGCAAGGGCAACGAGTTGGTCTGCATTTATAACGCGATCGGGCAGAAGCGGTCATCGATTGCGCAGGTGGTGAAGATTCTGGAAGACGCCGGAGCGATGGAATACACCATTGTGGTGGCGGCGTCGGCTTCGGAACCTGCACCTATGCAGTACATTTCGCCGTATGCCGCGACTGCCATCGGTGAATATTTCCGCGATACTAAACGTCATGCGCTGGTGATTTACGACGATCTATCGAAGCATGCGGCGTCCTATCGCGAGATTTCGCTGCTCTTGCGACGGCCGCCAGGGCGCGAGGCGTACCCGGGGGACGTGTTCTATCTCCATTCGCGGCTGCTGGAACGCTCTTCCAAGATGAGCGACAAGAATGGCGGCGGATCGCTTACCGCTCTGCCCATCATTGAGACGCAAGCGGGCGACGTTTCGGCTTACATTCCGACCAACGTGATTTCAATTACCGACGGGCAGATTTATCTGGAAACCGATTTGTTCAACCAGGGTGTGCGCCCGGCGGTAAATGTGGGTTTGTCAGTGAGTCGCGTGGGCGGCAGCGCGCAGATCAAGGCCATGCGGCAGGTTGCTGGAACGCTGAAGCTGGAATTGGCACAGTATCGCGAACTGGCCGCGTTTGCCCAGTTCGGCAGCGATCTCGACAAAGCCACGCAGGCGCAACTTAACCGTGGGCAACGGCTGGTCGAACTGCTGAAGCAGAACCAGTTTTCGCCGCTGCCGTTCTCCAAACAGATTCTGATCATCTTCGCCGGCACGGGAGGATTCCTCGATGACCTTCCGGTGAATCAGGTTCGCGACTTCGAGAAAGAGCTTTACAAATACGTGGATGCGACCCAAGCTGGCCTGCTGCGCACGATCATGGAGAAGAAGATTCTCGATGACGGTCTGAAAGCGCAGTTGACTGATGTAATCAAACAGGCGAAGCAGCAGTTTGTGGCCTCAAGGGAAGCGGTAGCGAAATGAGCTTTTCGCTCTTGGCCGTTATCTCTTGGCTTGGAGCGCGGTCGCAAAGAAGTTAAGGAAACACGGATCGCTGGACCTACTGCGGAAGGATTTTGAAAGCTGAGAGCTAAGAGCTAAGAGCGAACAGCTGAGTTTCAATGCCTAACATCCTCGACATTCGGCGGCGAATTCGCAGCGTGGTCAACACGCGCCAGATCACCAAGGCCATGAAGGTGGTGTCGGCTGCGAAACTGCGCCGAGCGCAGGAGCGCGCCTTGGCGGCGCGTCCCTATGCGCAGATGCTGACGAACGTTTTGAAATCGCTGGTGGCGCGTACGGAGATTTACGATCCGGAGACTGGCGAGCCGAAACATCCGCTGCTGGCGCAGCGCCCGGAGAGAAACATTCTGCTGATCGTGGTCACTGGCGACAAGGGGCTGGCGGGCGCATTCAGCGCCAACATTACCAAGGCGGCTAGCCGCTTCATGGAATCAAAAGCAGGAAGGAATATCGATATTGAGGCGATTGGCCGCAAGGGGCGCGACTTTTTGCGCAGACGCTACCCTTCCGCCGCGGTGCAGACGCGAAGCCTCGCTGAGGCCGAGGAATCGCTGGAAACCCAACCAGCAGCAGCCGAACGTGCCGGAGTCATACAGATTACAGGAGAACACGTTGGTGTTCTTGGCAAGCTGGACTTTTGGCAGGCGCGATCTTTGTCAGAGGGCGTGATTGAGCGGTACAAGCGCGAGGAGATTGATGCGGTCTATGTTGTTTTCAACGAATTTAAGTCGGTAATCGCGCAACGGCTTATCGTGGAGCAGATTCTTCCCATCGGGCAGATTGGGGAGCCGGCGGTCCGCTTGTCCGAGGAGATGACGGAGGAAGAAAAGAAAAAGGCCAAGGATGCGGCAATCAGCGCGGGTGTGGGTATGCGCTCGATCGAGCATTCGGGTGAAGAGGCCACGCAGTTCGGCACGGGGCAGGTGGATTACATCTACGAGCAGTCGCCGGAGGAGTTGTTCCGGGCATTGCTGCCGAAATATGTTTCCATCCAGATTTTCCGCGCGCTGCTCGAGTCGGTGGCGGCTGAGCATGCCGCGCGCATGACTGCGATGGATTCGGCCACCAGCAACGCCACGGACATGATCGATTCGCTGACTCTGGTGATGAACCGGGCACGGCAGGCGAAGATCACGAAAGAAATTATCGAGATCGTGAGCGGCGCGGCCGCAATGTGAGCAAGCTGCAAGCTGCTAGCTACTAGCTTCCAGCAACAGGCTTGCGAGTTCGGAATGAGTGGATCCGTTGCTGCGAGTGTGCAGCAGACGAGCAGTGTGACTAAGCCAGGAGCTAGCAGCTAGAAGCTGAATTTATGCCAGAAAACATTGGACATGTCGTTCAAATTGCGGGGCCGGCGGTGGACGTGCAGTTTCCCGAAGGCAAGTTGCCTCCTATTTACGAGGCGGTGCGGGTGGTGAGCGACGGCTTCACCGTGCCCAGCCCCATCAACGTGATTCTCGAGGTACAACAGCATCTGGGCGAAGGGCGCGTGCGCTGCATCGCCATGTCCGCCACCGACGGCATGGTGCGCGGCATGAAGGCCATTGACCAGGACGGGCCGATCTCCGTGCCTGTAGGCCGCGGCACTCTGGGGCGCGTGATGAATGTGATTGGCGAGCCTGTCGATCAACTCGGTCCGGTCGAGTACAAGCAGCGCATGCCGATTCACCGTTTGGCTCCGGCCTTTGACGAACAGGCCACGACGGCGGAGATGTTTGAGACCGGCGTGAAGGTCATCGATCTCATTCAGCCGTTCTTGAAGGGCGGCAAGATTGGCTTGTTTGGCGGCGCGGGCGTGGGCAAGACCGTCGTCATCATGGAACTGATCAATAACGTCGCCAAGAATCACGGCGGCTACTCCGTGTTTGCCGGTGTGGGCGAGCGCACGCGCGAAGGCAACGACCTTTGGCTGGAGATGACGGAATCCGGCGTGATCAAGCCAGGCGATCCCGCGCACTCGAAAGCGGCGCTGATTTACGGACAGATGACGGAGCCTCCCGGAGCGCGGTTGCGCGTGGCCCTGACCGGGCTGACGGTCGCGGAATACTTCCGCGATGCCGAGGGCGCGGACACCCTGCTCTTTATCGACAACATTTTCCGCTTCACGCAGGCGGGTTCGGAAGTGTCGGCACTGCTCGGCCGCATGCCCAGCGCCGTGGGTTATCAGCCGAACCTGGCGACGGAAATGGGAGAACTGCAGGAGCGCATTACATCGACCAAGAAAGGCTCGGTCACTTCGGTGCAGGCGATTTACGTTCCCGCCGATGACTTGACCGACCCGGCGCCGGCGACGACGTTTGCTCACCTCGACGCAACCACGGTACTCTCCCGCGCATTGACCGAGATTGGAATTTACCCCGCGGTGGATCCGCTGGCTTCGACATCTCGCATTCTTGATGCACGCATCGTCGGCCAGGAGCATTACGATGTGGCGCAACGGGTGAAGAAGACGCTGCAGACTTACAAAGATCTGCAGGACATCATCGCGATTCTCGGTATCGACGAGCTCAGCGAAGATCAAAAGCTGACCGTGGCGCGTGCGCGCAAAATTCAACGCTTCCTCTCGCAACCCTTCCACGTGGCCGAGCAGTTCACGGGCGCAGCGGGACGCTACGTCAAGATTGCTGACACAGTCAAGGGGTTCAAGGCGATTGTCGATGGCAAGTACGACGATATTCCAGAGCAGGCGTTTTATATGAAGGGCCCGATTGAAGAAGTGCTGGAAGCGGCGGAGAAGATGAAGGCGGCAGCGTGAGAGGCAGGGGCCAGTTGCCGGTGATCGGTGGTGGGTCAAACCACCTGATCTACCAAATAAACTGGCCACTGGACACTGACCACTGATGTCAGATACTTTCCAACTCGAGATCGTCACGCCGGAGAAGAAGGTTGTGGACACGGCGGCGGCGGAAGTGCAGATTCCCGGCAAGAACGGCTATCTTGGCGTCCTACCGGGGCATGCTCCGCTGATCACCGAATTGGCGGTCGGCGAAATCACGTTCCGCGCCGGCGCCGAGGAGCAGCGTCTGGCTGTGGCGTGGGGATTCGCGGAAGTGCTCGCGGATAAGGTAACGATTCTTGCCGAAACAGCGGAGCGTCCAGCCGACATTGACGTTGAACGCGCCCGCAAGGCTAAGGCACGCGCCGAGGAGCGACTGTCAAGCGGCGACCCCAGCGTCGACGTCGAGCGGTCTCTGGATGCGCTGGCCAAGGCCGAGACGCGCTTGGAAGTGGCCGAAGGCAAGAGCCACTCCTAGCTGAGTCTGTTGGGTCATGCGATTCGAAGGTCCCAGAGTCAGGCGCTCGGCATCCACTCAATCGAGGGCATCGCGTATGAGGCCGATCTCGTTTTTTCTTCCATGGTGTCTCTGTGCACTCGCTCTGTTTGGAGTCAGAGCGGGCGCGCAGGAGAAACCAGCTCCAACTCCGCCTCCCCGGCCGGCGGCGCCACTGGTCTCGCCCGATGTACATGCGGATGGCAGCGTGACCTTCCGCTTCCGTGCGCCCAACGCGGTAGATGTAAAGCTGGCGCGTGAGGGTACAGACCCTGTGTCCATGCAAAGGGATGAACAGGGTGTTTGGAGCGTTACGACAGCGTCGCTGAGTCCGGATTATTACGAGTACTCGATCGTTGTTGACGGCGTGCATTCGATCGATCCCTCAAACCACCTGCTGACGCCGAATCTGCTGACTACGTCGAATGTCGTGCATGTACCCGGGCCGTCGTCCTTGCCCTGGGAACTGAACGATGTGCCGCACGGCGAGATCCATCATCATTTCTATAAGTCCGCCGTCGCTGACGATGATCGCGACTACTACGTGTACACTCCCGCGGGTTACGATCCGGTGGCGAAGAGGACCTATCCCGTGCTCTACCTGCTGCACGGGTACAGCGATGACTCCAGTGGATGGACGGCGGTCGGCCATGCCAACGTGATTCTCGATAATCTGATCGCGCAGGGTAAAGCTAAACCAATGATCGTGGTGATGCCGCTAGGCTATGGCACCATGGATTTTGTCCACATGGGATGGAATGCGTGGAGTCACGCCGAGCTGCGAGACCGTAACTTCAGCAACTTTCGTGAAGCCCTGCTCACGGAAGTAATGCCGCGAGTCGAAAGCGAGTACCGGATCACGAAAGATCGCAATGCGCGGGCGATTGCGGGGCTGTCGATGGGGGGCTCGGAGTCTCTGCTCACCGGTTTGAACAACCTCGATACGTTTTCCTGGGTTGGCGCTTTCAGTTCAGGCGGCATTCCCGACGACTTTCAAAAAGATTTTCCCACGCTCGATGCGAAAGCAAATCAGCAACTGCATCTGCTCTGGATCGCATGCGGCACCGAAGATCATCTGATCACCATCAACCGCACTCTGCGGGAATGGCTCAAAACCAAGGGAGTGAAGGCGACCGAAATCGAGACGCCCGGCATGCACACCTGGATGCTTTGGCGGCGGAATCTGGCGGAGTTCGCGGGGTTGCTGTTCCGGTAGGGTAGGCTCGACACGCGGCTAAGCTGCTAAGGCACGTTCACTGAATCCCGATTCTCCGACGGCACGTACTTCACCGCTGCGGTCCTCTCCAGCTTGTCCCACGCGAACCTGCGGCCTTCGAGCGCGCGCTTCAACGTCTTGAACAGGACCACCGAAAACAACTGGCGGTAGGCGAAACGTTGCAGCCACACCTGGGTCAGCAGCCAGCCGTCTTCTTTGTCGTCGGGACGGCGGCGCTCCAGCGCGAATGCCAAGGCTGACGCGAGGAAGTCAATCACCAGGAACACGAAGAAGAATGCGACCAGCTTGTGAAAGCTGGCAGGGTCCGTGGAATCCGGGTGGAAATGTTTCTGGATGAAGTACCAGAGCGAGCCGATGGCGAACATGATATCGATAAGCGGCGAGACCAGCGGCAGCAAGATCTGGAAGATGACGATGTTTGGCAAAGCGACGAAACCCAGCACGCCCTTGCGCCCAAAGACTCCACGGTGTTTGTAGACAGCTTGCAGAATGCCGAAGGACCAGCGAAAACGCTGGCGCATCAAACCATTCGCGTTGGTGGGAGCCTCGGTGTACGCCAGTGCCATGTCTTCGTATTCCACGCGGTAGCCGCGGCGCAACAGAGCCATGGTGAGATCGGCATCTTCGGCGACGGTGTCGACCTGGTAGCCACCAACTTCGCGCACGGCGGAAATCCGCCACGCTCCGATCGCACCCGGCACTACGCTGACCGCGCCCAGAACATCCAAAGCGCGGCGCTCGAAGTTCTGGCTGGTGATGTATTCGAGGGCCTGCCAGCGCGTCCACAAGTTCACGCGGTTCCCCACCTTGGCGTTGCCCGCGATGGCGCCAACTTCTGGACGTATGAAATGCGGCACCAGACGTGCAATGGCGTCGCCGGCGATAATGGTATCAGCATCGATTCCGACGAAGAGTTCAGCATCGCCAATATGTTCGATGCCATAGTTGAGAGCCTCGGCCTTGCCGGCATTCGCCTTAGTAAGGATTAATACCTTTCCCGCAGCTTCTTCCCGAGCGAAGGCGGTGCGCGCAACTTCGAGGGTGCGGTCCCGGGAGCCGTCGTCGATCACGATCACCCGCAGATTGGGATAGTTCGAGTTGAGTGCGGCGCGCACCGTGCGCTCAATCACTTTTTCTTCGTTGTAGGCAGGGATGAGCACCGCGACTTTGGGTCTGTAAGAAGCGACCTCGGCGGGCTTGCCGAAGATCTTTTCCTGCAGGCGGTCGTAGACGGCCGCCGTACCAATAAACAGCAAGCGCCCGGTCATCAGCAGATCGCCCAGAAAGAAGATCCACGTGATTCCAAGGATGCCGGCCTCGAAGAGCCAGAAGCCCAGCCCGTCAAGGCGCGCGGCCCACAGTTCGCGGGTCGTCAATGGCACCATGACGTCGGCCCTGGTCTTGCCTAACAACTCGTAGACCGGCGCGATCTCGTATCCGCGGGCCCGGACGCCCTCAATGATCATGGGCAGAGCCCGCACGGTTTCCGCGCGATTGCCGCCGCCGTCATGCAGCAGGACGATGTTGCCGCAGCGCAGGTCGTTGGGCCCGCAAGGTGGCAGGTGCTTCAGGACGTAAGCGGAGATCTCTTCGGCGGTCAGCCGCCGCGGCTTGTCGCTCCAATCGTTGGGGTCAATCCGGTTGCCGACGGTGATGTAGCCCATGTCTTGCGCGAACTCGAGGGGCCGCACCTGATCTGCGGTATCAGGTTCTTCGTCAATGGCATAGGGCGGACGCAATAGCGTGGCGCGAACTCCCACCAGACTGGCGAAAAGCCGTTCGGTGAGGTTCAACTCCACTTTCATGTAGGTCGAAGAGATATTGCTGACGTCAGGATGCGTGAAGGTGTGGTTCCCGATGGTATGGCCTTCGTTGTAAATGCGTTTGGCCAGGCCTGGGAACTTGTCGGTCTGAATGCCGATCAGGAAAAATGTGGCCGTCGCGTGCTCGCGCTTGAGCACGTCGAGGATCTGCGGAGTCCACTCCGGATCGGGGCCATCATCGAAGGTGAGCACTACTTTGTTGGGGCTGTAACCGTAACGGGCCACGCGGTAAGGTTCCGGCAGAGACTGAAAAACTTCATCCGTGATCAGCTTCGTGTTGGCATCAATTGTAAAGTCGCGAACGCCGGGAGTGGGACGGTCTTCGATGCGCAGGATTTCGCCCTGTCCTTCCATGTCTACATCCTGTCCTGGAGGCACGTTGCGCAGTTTGGCGTCTGAGGCGGGGTCGCCGGGAATATCCCATATACGCCAAAGCGTGCGATCCTCGCCGCCCAGCCGCCACAACGCGAACGTCTGGATGCCCAGCGTCTGCGCGGCGCGCATGTGGTTCAAGGCCGTAACCGCATCGAGAAACCAGACATCGTGACGGAGACTGTGTTCATCCAGATAACTGAAATGGGGATTCAGCGCATCATCGTCGAAGGTCACGTCTTCATCGGAATCGCGCGCTGCCAGCCAGGCTTCCTGCACGGTAACGGAACTATCGCGTGCATCGGGAGGCAGTTTCCCCTTCTTTGGCTTGAGCACCCAGTCGTAACCGTAGTTGGCGATAGCGCAGATGATCTTTTCCCTGGGGATGGCACTCACGACGTATTTGAGATTGTCGACGAACCAGTCCTGCGAGGCGACCGGCCCCGAGGCCGCGCCGGGATAATGTTCGTCGTAGTTCATGACCACCACGCCGTCCGCGGGGGCTGCGATCGCGGCATAGTTGAATTCCTGATTGTGCGGGGGCACGCTGACGTAAAGCTTCATCCCGCGAGTGTGCAGGTCCGACGAAAGTTCGTTCAGCAACGCAACGTAGCCGGGCTGCCCGACACTGGGAAAGGCCTCGAAATCCACCATCAAGCCGCCAAAGCGATCCGAGGAGAGAAACATCGCTATCTGCTGGCGAAACACCGCGCGCGCATCAGGATTGTTCAGGAAGTCCGTGATCCCTCCCACCCACTCGGCGCCGTCGAAGTTGTTCACCATGGGGAAGACTTCCATGGCGGGATCGTCGGTTTTGAGAAAGGGCATCACGCGGTCGTCGACGGAGCGCACGTGATTGTTTTGCGCCACGTCGAAGAACTTGTTGGTCTGGTCGTCTACGGCCTGCAGGCGGCCGTCGGGGGTGAGCACGTGCAGCCAGTCGGGATACAGAATATCGATCTGGCGGGCAAAATCGCGCAGAGAAGAGAAACTCGCGGGGTCCCAGGGAACGTAGAATGCCGCTCGGATGCCTTCTTCCTGGTTTAGCTTGACCTCCGACGCGGGCAGCTTCGACTTGCGATGGGATCGGCTGGCCAGCTTCTTCTGGCGTTCGCGAGCCTTTTCTTTTTCATTTTCCTTCAACGCCTTGAAGGCGCGCTTCTGCGGCGAAAACAGCAATTCAGGCAGGCGCTCGTCCCGCAGAGTGGTGTAGACAAAGAAAATAACCAGCGCCGACAGCGCCAGAACCAGCGCGTCGACCAGACGTCTCAGGCGCTTCCAGCGAGCGCGTTGCGGATCGTAAAAAACGGGTTCGGCCATGAAGGGCTAATCGCTTATCGTATGCCGCGGGCCGGGTACGGTCAATTCTCGATGGGACAGGATTTAGCAGCGCGTCAGGGTTAGTAGTTCGTAACCGGTTACGATGCACTTTCTCGCCCCGAAGATGACTCCAAACGCGCTATATTCTCATCGTGCTGGAACTGGTGCGGAAGAATGCTCGGTTCTTTCTTGGGGCGGGCCTGGCCGGGCTGGCGCTGCGGCTTCTCTTTGTGCTTCACTTTCCCGGCGTCGTGGATGATTCACGGCTCTATGCCGATATCGCCGAAAACTGGCTGCAGCATGGCGTCTACGGCATCACGGACTCGGGCCAAGTCATGCCGACTCTCTCTCGCCTGCCCGGATACCCGGCGTTTCTGGCGTCGATCTTCGCCATCTTCGGCTGGAGCAATTTCCGCGCGGTTCTGCTGATTCAGATGCTGTTCGATCTGGGGACGTGCTTCCTGGTCGCGGATCTGGCTCGCCGATTGCTTTCCCAGCGTGCGGCGAAGGCGGCGTTCCTGCTCGCCGCACTTTGTCCTTTCCTGGCAAACTATGCCGCTGCGGCTCTAACCGAGACGCTGGAAATCTTTTTCACCACGTTGGCTCTGGATTTAGCCCTGTGTGGTTTTGCCACTCTGCGCCATGACAGCGACTCAAGTTCAAGGCCGGCGTCGGTGATGTGGCTCGGGTGCGGCTTTTCCATTGGCGCATGTATCCTGTTGCGGCCGGACGGCGGCATTTTGTTCGGCGCCGTGGGCGCATACTGGTTCCTGTTCTCTCTGCGGCGGAGTATGGTGGGGCAATCGGAAGGATCTGGCCCTGCGCCCCGCATGCTTTCCATGCTCCGCGTCGGAGTGATTCTGACCCTCAGCACTTTCGCGCCGCTGGTTCCGTGGACGCTGCGTAACCTGCGCACACTGCACCGCTTCCAACCGCTCGCGCCCCGCTATGCCACCGAGTCCGATGAACGCCAGATGCCGGGATTTAATCGCTGGACCAAGACCTGGATCGCCGACTACACCTCCGTGCAGGAGGTCTATTGGAGGGTGCCGGGCGACGCAATCGATATCACCCGCCTGCCCCGGCGTGCCTTTGATTCGGCCCAGCAACAGCAGGAAACGGAACAACTCTTCGCCGACTACAATCACGATCATGAGGTAACTCCGGAACTCGATGCGCGCTTTGCGGCCCTGGCTGCGGCGCGCATTCACGCCGCGCCCCTACGCTACTACGTCTGGCTGCCGGTCACGCGCATCGCCGACATGTGGCTGCGTCCGCGAACCGAGCTGCTGCCTTCTGACCCGCGCTGGTGGGAGTTCGATGATGAAGTCCCGTGGCTCGCGGTGAGCATCGTCTTCGGTCTGGTGAATTTAGCGTATGTCGGAGCGGCTGCTGCCGGTGTGCTGCGCTCGCGCCAATTATTCGGCCTCGGATTACTCGTCTTATTTCTATTGCTGCGGTCGTTATTCCTCGGAACTCTGGAGAATCCGGAGCCCCGCTACACGCTGGAATGCTATCCCGTGGTCATAGTCGCGGCAGCAGCGCTTTTCATCGATAAATCGCATCGCACTGATCGAAAACCCGCATGAACAGGCTCCGAAATCTAGTACACCGTATGTGAAAAGGCGTATTCAAACGTTTTAAGACGCTCAACGCACTGAAAATTCAGCTTGCACATTGTGGCCCGCTAGTTGCACAATAGCGCCCCATCAGGTCCCCAGGGTCCCGCGTTCGCTTCTAAATTCCTGGGCAAACAGAATCCTAAGGTCACGCCCGTCGTGGGTGAAGGAGGCTTCATGCGTTCCGGCTCACGTGTAGTCGCTCTGTTCGCCGCGTTTCTCCTGGCTTTTCAAACGCTGAGCTTCGCCCAGTCGGCAACCACATCGCTGCGCGGCACCGTTTCTGACGAGAAAGGCGCGGTGGTCGCCGGCGCCACCGTTACTTTGGGCAACGCCTCCAATGGGTTCTCACGCACCACCAAGACTGACGGCCAGGGTGTCTATCAGTTTCTCGAGTTGCCTCCCGCCGGCTATGTGCTTACCGTCGACGCCGCAGGTTTCGCCAAGGTGAAGCGTGAGAATGTGGTGCTGCAAGTCAGCAACCCGGCCACGCTGAACCTCGCCTTGCAGGTAAAGGGCGGCACCGTGGTGATCGATGTCAGCGGCGAAGCTCCCATGGTCAATACCCAGGATGCCACGCTGGGCAATGTCTTCACCGCGCGGCAGTTAACCGACCTGCCTTCCGAAGGCCGCGACCCCGTCTCGATTCTCAGCTTGCAGCCCGGCGTTACCTACATCGGCAAGACTACTGATGATCAGCAGATGTCCGACAGCCGCGGCGGCGCGGTCAATGGAGCCCGCAGCGATCAGACCAACATCACGCTTGACGGGTTGGACGACAACGACCAACTCGAAGGCTTTGCTTTCGAAGGCGCCATGCGCACCACGCTCGATTCTCTGCAGGAATTCCGCGTCACCACCGGAAACTATGATGCGGAGTCCGGCCGCTCTTCCGGTGCACAAGTCAACCTGGTCACCAAGAGCGGCACCAACTCGATCCATGGATCGCTCTACGAATACTATCGGCCCAACTTCACTGTGGCTAACGACTGGTTCAACAAGCAATCGGAGATTGAGGCCGGACAGCCAAACATACCGGGGTTCGTGCTGCGCAACACTTTTGGCGGTACCATCGGCGGCCCAATTAAGAAAGACCGAGCTTTCTTCTTCATCGCCTACGAGGGCCAGCACACGTCGGACGCGACACAGGTGACGCGTGAAGTGCCCAGCCTGAGCCTCCGCGAGGGATTCTTGAAGTATCTCTGCGATCCCGGCAGCGATCCCAATTGTTCCACCAGCAATCCCACCATCAACGTAGTGAACGGCGGCAGCGCCTTTGCCGGATTTAACATCGCAACCCTTACCCCCGCCCAGGTTGCCTCTTTGGATCAAGGCTGCGCCAGCAACGGCACCTGTCCTCCCACGCCTGGAAACCCTGGCGGCCCCGGGGACAACGGCCTGATCACCAATATCAACGGTGCCAATCCCAGCGCCTTATTCGAAAACTACCCCTTCCCCAACTCCACTACCGAAGGTGACCTGCTCAATACGGGTGCTTACACCTTTCCAGGCGCCGATCCGGTCAAGCACTCCACCTATATTGTCAAGCTCGACTACAAACTCAACGCCAGCGGCAGCCACACGCTTTTTGTCCGCGGCAACCTGCAGAATGACCACGAGGCGCAGCCGCCGCAGTTTCTCCACCAGCCTTCATTCGATTACCTCACTAATAACAGTAAAGGAATCGCCGCTGGTTACACGGCCCTGATCAACAACAACTTGATCAACAATTTCCGTTATGCGTTCATCCGCCAGGGAGTAGGGACCGGAGGCATCAATAGCCAGGATTTTGTTAACTTCCGCGGCCTCGACGATACTCAGGCGCTGGCTAGTCAGACTGTCCTCACCAACGTTCCTGTAAACAATTTCGTTGACGACGTGTCTTGGACCAGGGGCACCCACACCGTTCAATTCGGCACCAATTGGCGGCTCATTCACAACAATCGGCAATCCAACGCGGACAACATTTCTTTCGCCCAGACGAACCTCTATTGGCTAGATCCCTCGTTCATCGCCAATGAAGGAGTCAGCCTTGACCCCTCGCTGATGGACAGCTTAGCAGGTGGCCCCTATCCTGACGTGGACACCAACTTCGGCACTTCCTACAGCTTCGCGGCCATGGACGTGGCCGGGATCCTCAGCGAGACCTTCACCGAGGCCAACCAGAACAAGTTCGGCCAGCAGATTCCCAACGGCCAATTGGTTCCGCGCCACTTCCAGAACTTTGAGGGCGAGATGTACTTGCAGGATAAGTGGAGCGTGACCCCCAATCTGGTTGTGACCTACGGGGCCCGCTACTCGTTGTTGCAACCTCCCTTTGAGAACACAGGCAATCAGGTCGCCCCCACGGTGGACATGGATCAGTGGTTTAAAACCCGTGGGCAACAGGCGGCGATGGGCAATGTGGTCCAGCCCGATTTGACGTTCGGTCTCTCCGGGCAAGCCAACGGCGGCAAGCCTTACTGGGCCTGGGACTACAAGAACCTGGCGCCCCGGTTTGCCATCGCCTATTCTCCTCATGCTGCCAGCGGCTTCTGGCACAAAGTGTTCGGCGACGCGGGCAAAAGCTCCATTCGTGCCGGCTACGGGATTTACTTCGATCACTTCGGCGAAGGCGTGGTCAACACTTTCGACCGCAATGGCTCCTGGGGATTGACTTCCACGTTCAGCAATCCTGCCGGCGTTTCCACGGTGGATGACTCGCCGCGCTACACGGGGCTTCTGGGGCTGGCAAACTTGCCCGCCGCAGAAATTGCTCCCTCACCCAGCGGCTTTCCTTATACGCCTCCGAACAATCCCAATACCTACGGCCTGGCCATTGCCTGGGGCATCGACGATCACCTGAGGACGCCATACTCGGAAGTGGTTGATTTCTCTCTCACGCGCGAATTCGCGCACAACTTTGTGTTGGAAACCACTTACACGGGCCGTTTTGCGCATCGCCTGTTACAGGAAGTCGACCTGGCGCAGCCGCTCAACTTGCTCGATCCCAAGAGCGGCACAACCTACTTCCAGGCCGCGCAGACATTTGCCAAGGACTCCGCCGCGGGGGTCTCCATCAACAACATCCAGCCGATCCCCTACTGGCAGAACTTATTCCCGCAGGCTGCAGGTCCGGGCCTGCTTTCTGGCACAACCTCGACGACTCCGTGTGCCCCAGGAACAGCTCCAACCAACCCAACAGCAACCCAGAACATGTATGACTCGTTTTATTGTTTCGCGGGCAATGAAACCACCGCCCAGGAAATCGCGGACGTGTTCTGCTACCCGGCGTGCGTCGGCACAGGCCCCGGCGGCACGTATTACGGTCCAGGCACGCCGTACGCGTATTATCAGGACCAGTTCTCTTCCCTTTACGCCTGGCAAACCCGCAGCCCCAGCAACTACAACGCGCTGCAAGTGACGCTCCGTCATGCCATGAGTGCAGGATTCCAATTCGACTTGAATTACGTGTATTCCAAGTCCATCGATGAAAGTTCGAATGCCGAACGCGTGAATGGGTTCGAAGCCGCTAGCGGTGTTGGCTATAACGATCAGGCGATTAATGCGTGGTCTCCGGATTTATGGCGTGCGGTGTCGGACTTTGACACCACGCACCAGATCAACTTCAATGCGATCTGGGATATGCCCTACGGCAAAGGCCGGCGCTGGAGCACCTCGAATCGCTTCATGAATTCCGTCTTCGGCGGCTGGGGACTGAGCGGACTGGGCCGCTGGACCAGCGGTTTCCCCTTCAGCGTGTCGGCGGGTGACGGATGGGCCACCAATTTTGAACTGGAAGGTACATCCGTCCTCATCGGGCCGAAACCGAAGAGCGGCGTCTTCATCGACTCCAGCGGCAATCCCAATGCCTTCCAAAACGCGCAGAGTATCCAGTGCTACTGCCCGTATGCCCCGACCGGCACCGGACCGGTTCTCTTCCGCGACACTTACCCTGGCGAAGCTGGCCAGCGCAACAACTTCCGCGGTCCCGGCTTTTTCGATATTGATGGCGGCCTCAACAAGGCCTGGAACTTCAGCGAAACCCGGCTGATAAAGTTTTCGTGGGAGGTTTTCAACGTCACCAACTCTGTACGTTTTGACGCCGCCAATGCAATCTCGGGGGGGAACGAAGACCTGGTGGATATCACCGGCTTCGGCAAGTTCCAGCGCACCCTGACCACGCCGCGCGTGATGCAGTTCTCGCTGCGATTCGCGTTCTAAAAGAATGATTCCATCGCGGGTGACGCCGACACCGTCACCCGCGGTCCGCCATACGCTCCTTCCGCGGTTTCCTCGAATGCGCGTGTCGCGCGCAACTCTCACGGACAAGGCACGGCACATTTCTGCTGAAAACCGAAACCCTAAAAGGCTTTGGAAGGTTACGACAGCGGCGAATCGCTCATGCGGAAGCGGGTGCGTACATGCTCGGAGATGAGTTCAATCGCGGGACGGTTGGCTACCGGGTCAGTCTGGGCCAGATACTTCATGGCTTCCACCAGCACACGCTGTCCATCGACGTAACGAGGATCGGACGTACGCTCTCTTCGCTTACTGCCAAAATTGGGCGGGACAGGAATCGTAAAAACCTTGGCCATGGATGAACTCGAAGGAAATCCTAGGGGCAGTATAGCGCCCGCCGTGCGTTTTTCAGTACACATTCTTGTGCTTTAGATTCAACTACTTACCCGCGAGGTGAGACGAATTGCGTCTTGCTGGTGGTCTTCAATCGAAACACCTCGTTGCCGATCTTCTCCTTCAGTCGCACTGCGGAATACTTCGCCAGACGATAGTCGTCCTTGCCCTGCATGAGTTGCTGTTGCAATGCGATACCGCGGCTCAAGTCGATCCAGAGCAGAATCCTCGGGAAATAGTTGCGGGCTTTCTCGCTCTTCGGGATCAGTTGCAGCTTTGCGGTTGCGACGTTGTCGATGGTTTCTTCGCCCTGGTAGGTGACCTCGAACGACTTCTTCAAGTCCTGCCCGCTGCCCCCGAAGCCCAACACAAGATAGCTCTCCAGTTCGTTACGATTGCCGCCCGCCGGATACTCCATTACCTGCTCAATCTTCGGCTGGTACACCTGCAGCTTGCCGTCTTTGTAGAGCACGAACCTCGGGTCGGGTTCCTTAATCTCCGCCATCATTTCTATCTCGTTTCCCGCCCGGCGGTAATAAACCGTGCCCTTCTGCGTGTCGTGTTCATCCACTACCTTCTGATACTGATCCCAGACGAAATCGGCCTGGGCGGTGTGGAAGTTGGCGGCCGCGGCGTCCATTTTCTTTAATACGCTCTCCAGAGAAGGAGCCTCTTGCTGCTGCAAAAGCAAGCTCAGCGCGAGAAACAACAGATGCATGGAAATCATCATGGCCGGTTGCCCTGATGCTGATCGCAGACGATTTGTTCCGTTAAAATCCGTCTCACTGTTTTCGTTTCACCCAAACCCGGTACCCCTGCACTTGCCCCTCGCGATCGGAGACGCTTTCGTACCTCACGATCGAGACCTCGCCGGAAATCGGTTCGATAATGCGCAGTAACTGATCGCGGATTGCGCCCTCGCTCCCGGGCGCTACCGCCGCCGCCCCGAGCTCGTAGACCAACCCGCCCGTTCCGTCCGACGTCACTAGTACTCCGGTGAGATGCGGGTCGAGCGGCACGGGTTTGTCGTTGAAGTGGATCACCCGGGGCGACAAGAAGATGAAAATCAGGATCAGCGTGACCATGATGTCGTAGTGCAGCGTGCCCCGCTCATGCTGCCACAGGACGTAGCTCCGAATTGTGCGCCAGACGGCGTTCATCGGTTGGGAAGGCGCGCCCGTGGCGCTCGTGCTCATGTCCACATTTTGCCAGTCTTTGCTCTATGCAAGTCTAGTGACCGCTTCCTCTCTTGGCAAATGATGAAGCTCCTGGCTTCCCGTCATGGGCCAGCCGCCGAGGCCTTCGGTCCCGGCTGGAAGCCGGCAGCCAGAAGCTAGAAACGCTTGCTCGTAATCCGCTCGGCGCCGATGTAGGGTCGCAGCGCGTCGGGAATCACCACGCTCCCGTCGGCCTGCTGGTAGTTCTCCATAATCGCCACCCAGGTCCGGCCCACCGCCAACCCGCTGCCGTTCAGAGTGTGTACGAACTCGGTCTTGTTCTTGCCTTCCGGGCGATAACGGATATTCGCGCGCCGGGCTTGATAGGACTCAAAGTTCGAGCACGACGAAATCTCGCGAAACAACTGCTGCCCCGGCAGCCAGACCTCAATGTCATACGTCTTCGCCGAGGATGGCCCCATGTCGCCGGTGCATAACGCCACGGTGCGATAGTGCAGCCCGAGCTTTTGCAGCACCGTCTCCGCGTTCCGCGTCAGCTTCTCGTGCTCTTCATAGGAATTCTCCGGCCGCGTAAACTTCACCAGCTCCACCTTCTGAAACTGATGTTGCCGGATGATGCCGCGCACGTCTTTTCCGTAGGATCCTGCTTCGCTGCGGAAGCATGGCGTGTACGCCGTGAGTGAGATTGGCAACCGAGTCGCGTCGAGAATCTCGTCGCGGTAGAGATTCGTGACCGGAACCTCAGCCGTGGGAATCAGCCAGAGATCCTTTTCTCCATCAGGCACGCGAAAAAGATCGGCGGCAAACTTGGGCAGTTGCCCCGTGCCATACATCGATTCGGAATTGACCAGGTAGGGAGGCAGAACCTCTGTATATCCATGTTCACGAGTGTGCAGATCGAGCATGAAGTTGGCCAGCCCGCGTTCCAGCTTAGCGCCCAGGTCCCAATAAACGGCGAAGCGCGCGCCGGTGAGCTTAACCGCTCGTTCCAGGTCCAGCACTCCGAGCTCAGCGCCCAGATCCCAATGCGGCTTGGGAGCGAAGTCAAACTTTGGAGGCGCGCCCCAGCGTCGCACTTCCACATTCTCCTCCGCGCCGTGGCCCACGGGTACGCTGGCGTGAGGCATGTTAGGAATGCCGGCAAGAATCTCTTGTAGACGGGCATCAAGGTCCGCGGCAGTTTTCTCCCGCGTTTGGATCTCCTCCCGGAGGTTTTTTGTCTCGGCGATAGCCGCAGTAGCATCCTGGCCGGATTTCTTCAGTCTGGAGATGTCCTCGGACGCCTTATTGCGCCGAGCCTTCATAGTCTCGGCCTCAGTGATGGCATGTCGCCGCTGCGTATCAACCTCGTGGAAATCCTTGAGCACGGCAGCCGGATCCGCGCCGCGCTGGCGCAGCATATCCTCCACCCGGGGCAAATTGTCGCGAACAAAGCTCAGATCAAGCATGGGAATAACTACTTTATCGGAAACCGGGCGGGGAATGCACGCAAGCAGAGGACTATCTCAGTTTGCAGACATGCTCATGTGGGGACAGCCGCCCTCGGCTGTCCGATCGAGCGAAGCTCGATCGTCTTGTCGTCAGCGCCGGCTTTCGTCTGGGCCGTTCCCCTGTGTACACTACCTTGCGATGAGATTCTTCCCCCGCTCGATGACTGTGTCCCGGAGTCTTTTGCCGGCCATCGCCCTCACCCTCACCCCATCTTCCATCCCCGCCAGCTTCGCCTCCGCCTACAACGCCCATCCCAAGCTTGTCGTGGTAATCGTCATCGACCAGTTTCGCGGCGACTACCTGGAGCGCTACCGCGACCAGTTCGGCGAAGGCGGATTCCGCCTTCTCCTTGACCACGGCGCCAACTTTACCGATTGCAACTACGACTACGCCAACACCCACACCGCCCCGGGGCATGCCACGCTGTTCACCGGCGCCTACAGCGATGGTCACGGCATTGCCGCGAATGAATGGTGGGATCAGAAGAAGAGGCGCATGGTCACGTCCGTCGAGGACGACGATACCAAGCTGGTAGGCTTCAGTGGAGACAAAACCGGCGCGTCGCCGCACAACCTGCTCGCCGATACGCTGGGCGACGAACTCAAACTCGCTACCCAGGGTCAGGCGCGAGTTCTTGCTGTTTCCTTGAAAGACCGGGCTGCCGTCCTGCCCGGCGGTTTCGCGGCTGACGCCGCTTACTGGATTGAACCGAAAAGCGGCGCCTGGATCACCTCCACTTACTATCGCCCCGACTTACCCAAGTGGGCGCAGGAATTCAACGCAGGCAATCGGGCGGCAAAGTATTGGGATCGCGATTGGAAGAATAGCGCCGGAGTAGTTCTCCGCTCGACCGCCCATCGCAAAAGTAAAGACGGTTCCGACGCAAGTTTCTACGAGGTGGTCGGTTCCACGCCGTTCGCCAACGAGTACGAGTTGGAATTCGCCAAAGAGTTGGTAGTGTATGAGAATCTGGGCGCCGGGCAGGCGACCGACCTGCTCACCATCAGTCTTTCCCCGAACGACATTCTCGGCCACCAGGTCGGCCCCGATTCGCCCGAGATGGCCGCCATGGCCCTCGCGCTGGATCGTGAACTCGCCGACTTCTTCAACTTTCTCGGCCATCAGGTCGGTCTGGCCAATCTATGGATCGCACTCTCGGCCGACCACGGAGTCTCCGCTTTGCCCGATGCCGCGAAGAAGCTCCGCATTCCCGCGGCCAATCTTGACGCGGGCAAACTCGAAGCGCGGATCAACAGTTCGCTGACGGCAAAGTTTTCGCCCGCTCATGCCGCCTCCTACATCAAGCTCGACTACCCGCTCGCCTGGCTCGATCAGGACGCCTTCGCCGCCGCGCACGCAAAAGAACATGACGCCGAAGCCGCCGTAGGCGAGGCGATGAAGCAAACTGGGCTGCGCGGCTACTTCACCAAGTCACAACTCGCGGAGGGCGAAGTCCCCGATACCACTCTCGGCAGAAAGTTCTTGCATAGCTACTCACCCGAAGGCGGCTGGTATGTGATGGGAGTTCCGGAGCCCTACACGGTCGGCCCCGCCAAAGGCACCGATCACGCGTCGCCCTACACCTACGACACGCATGTGCCCCTCGCTTTCTATGGGCTGCCATTCCGCCCGGGAACGTATCGCACCCACGCCGAACCGGTCGATCTAGCCGTCACGTTGGCATCGCTGCTCGGCATCAACGCTCCCACTCACGCGGTAGGACGCGTGCTCACCGAGGCGCTCACCCCTTCGCACCATGCAGAAAATGCCCCAGGATCTCCGAACGCGGTTTCTCCCAAGGAAGGAGCGCCACAGTGACCTCCTCTTCTGCGAGCGGCAAGTCTTCCCTGGATCTCAGCGTGAACTTCGCCGGCATCCAGCTCAAGAACCCCATCATTGCCGCGAGCGGAACCTTCGGCTACGGAGTCGAGTTCGAGGATGTCGTCCATCTCGACAAGCTGGGCGGATTCGTCGTCAAAGGTCTTTCCCGGGAGCCGATGATTGGCAACCCGCCGCCGCGCCTGTGGGAAACTGCCGCCGGGATGCTCAACGCCATCGGCCTGCAGAACATTGGTGCGGCGGCATTTCTCGAGGAGAAGCTGCCCAAACTCCGGCAGATGAAGAACATCGTAGTGTTTGCCAACGTTTTCGGCTACACCCGCGAGGACTACGAAAGAACCATCGAGATTCTCAACGACGGCGAAGGCATTGCCGCCTATGAACTCAACGTTTCCTGTCCCAATACCACGTCCGGCGGACTGCAATTCGGCAGCGATCCCCGCTCCCTCGATGAAGTGGTGACCACGGCGAAGCGCGCTGCCCGGCGCCCCCTGATCGTAAAGCTTTCTCCCAATGTAACCAGCATCGCGCAGATGGCTCACATCGCGCAGGAGGCCGGCGCCGATGCCATCTCGTTGATTAATACGTTCGTAGCCATGGCCATCGACGCCGACACGCGCAAGCCCCGCATTGCCAACGTCACTGCCGGACTCTCCGGCCCTGCCATCAAACCCATTGCCCTGCGCATGGTCTACGATGCCGCGCACGCGGTCAACATTCCCGTGATCGGCATGGGAGGCATTTCAACCGCGGCCGATGTCGCGGAATTCCTGCTCGCCGGCGCGACCGCTGTGCAAATCGGCACAGCCAGCTATTGGGATCCTTGCGCCACCGAGAAGATTGTCGACGAACTGCAGCGCTGGTGCCAGCATCGCAGCATCACACGCCTGGCCGATCTCACCGGCGGCATGATTTTGGAATGAGCCGTGGAGCGGCAAAATCAACCATCCTTGGAGGGGCCAAAGAGAAGCCTTGAGGCAGCCTTCTTACCGCCAGGCTCCCATAATCGCTCCCATCGCCAGGAAACAGACCAACTGATATCCCGTGTTGATCGCATAAAGTTTTGCCGGCTGCCGGCTGAAAAGCGAATTCGTCAGTTGTACCGTGGTCACGAACCCCAGCCACACCGCCAGCCCCATCTTCATGCCATACAGTGGCGTGTTGATGGTCGCGACCGCGATGATCTTCCCAAGAACCGCCGCAGAAAGGATGCTGGCTACCAGCGACAGCAGGTAAGATGGACCCGCGCTCTTCTGCATCTCCGCAATCTTCGCTTTATCATCCGGATCGTACCCCATCAAAATCATCCAGGGACGCGCAAACAGCAACGGCGAATACCACACGAACCCGACCACCATTGTGGCCAAGGCGCTTACCAGTACTGCCCACAGGTTTACCCCCATGAACTTCATCGAATACCTCCGTCAACCACTGAGGATCGGGCAGATTCAGCCCGCTACGAATGCACAGCGCCAACTGGCTGAATGAACGGAATAAGACAACGGAATGAAACTGGGATCAAATGAAAAGACGTCCGCGACCACCGTGCGCTAACGCCCGTGAGTGTACCAGATTGAACCCGGCGAGCTGTAATTGCGGCCCTCGCCCCACACCACATTCGTGTTCCCGAGGTTATCGATGCCGATGGAAAACAAGTTGCCGAATGGGAACAGGAAACCGTTGGGTAGGATGTAATCGTATCCCCGCACGGGGCCGGAGAGTTGCGATTCCTGCACCCAGGTCGCCCCGCCGTTAGTGGAAGCCCGGTAGAAAGTATTCCAAAGAGGATGATTTTGCGTATCCACTCTTCTCGTGTCCATCCATGCGATGCGGACATCGCCCGCAGTGCCCGCGGTGATGGCCGGGAAGCAGTGCTCCACGCCAGAACCGGCATTCGAGACTTCAACCTTCGCCGACCAGTTTTCCCCTTGGTTCGTGGAAGAGGCGAAGTAAATGCGCTCCGGTCCACCTGTGACCGAGCCGGAGTTCCACAAAGCATAGATGGTTCCGGCATCATCGGAAGCCAGAGCCACCTGGGACGAAAGAAAGCCAAATGAACAGACCTGGGCTGAGCAGCCCGGCGCCGCGCTGGAAGTGTCCATCGGTGTCGTACTCCAGTTCCTGCCGCCGTCCGCTGATCGGCTTACAAACACCTCCACCGGTAGCGTGAGAATGTTGGTTCGGGGGTAGGCTGTCCAGGAAAAATAGACGTTGCCGGCGGCGTCCACCGTAGCTCCTGCAGCCAACGACCAGCCCGGCCCTGCGCCCGGATTCACTACAGCAGAAGAAAAATTCTGCGCATAATCATGCGACGCCGCTATCTCAAGCGTCTGATCGTGATTAAAGCTCACGTAGATATTGGGCCCGCGAACCGCCAGCACCGGCTTGTCGATGACGATGTCGGGAGAATGTTCAGCAATGGCAAAATACCAGGAGCGGCCAAAATCCTGTGACCGCGCCACGACGATGTCGTGCCTGCCCTGCAACCACGATGCATAAAGAGTTTGCCGGTCAACCGGGTCGACCTTGATCTGAGCATCAAATTGTCCGGACGATGAGGTCAGCAGAGTCCGCGGCGGCTCCCAGGAAATGCCATTGTCGTTGCTGGTCAGCAACACCACGGTGGGCGCGGCGCACTCTGGACACTCGGCCATCGGGCCATATTGAGGAAACAGAATGTAGATGTGACCGTGGGCGTCTGTCGCCAGCGCGGGCTCCCATTGATCCCCGGTGCGGTAGCCAACCCGGCGTGGCGGAGTGAAGTTTGCGACCGCCAGTGACGCTTGCGCAGTCGCCACCGTCAAAAGCAGGACGATGGCAAACTTCTGCACACTCCGGACGCGGCTGGATCCTGAAACCACCAAGCTTCTCCTAAGGAAGACTCCTGCGACAACCCTGCCGAACTTTATCCCGAATCCTTAGCCTGCGTCAATTACCCGATAGGCCCCCACGACGCATTGGTAACGTTCCAATTGCCGAGACGCCCATATGGGACAACCGCCCCCGGCTCCCTGCCCTGGTCTCCGAAGGGTCCGGTTGAGCGCAGCTCGACGGCTTCTTTCGTCCGGTCAGTGAACTGAGGCGCCACCGGAGCCTTCTCGGCGTGACTTTCTGGCGAATTCGTCATCTAATGGGGAAGCGTCACAACGGCAGAAACGCCCGGCGGCGCTATCCAGGTGGGTCTACGAGGAGCAATTGGAAGATGGAGAAAGCCACATTTGCAGCGGGATGTTTCTGGGGAGTGGAAGCGACCTTCCGGCAGATGCCGGGCGTGCTCGCCACGCGCGTGGGTTACACCGGCGGAAGCACCGACAATCCCACCTATAAAGACGTCTGCTCTGATCGCACCGGCCATGCCGAAGCGGTCGAGATAGAGTTCGATCCCGCCCAAATTCGCTACAGCGACCTGTTGAAAGTCTTCTGGGAGAACCACGACCCCACCCAACTCAACCGCCAGGGCCCGGACTGGGGCACGCAATACCGCTCCGCCATCTTCTTCCATACGCCGCAACAGCAGGCCGAAGCGAAGGCCTCGAAAGAAGCGCTCGAGAAGGCCCACCGTTACTCAAAACCGATTGCGACCCAGATCGTCCCCGCGGTCACGTTTTATCCCGCCGAGGACTACCACCAGCAATATCTGGAAAAGCGTGGCTTGGCCAGTTGCCGCATCAAGGCGTAGTGGGCGAGTGTCAGGAGCCGAGAACAATCGGGCTTTGAGGTGGCGTAGCGCTCCCGGCGCTGCGATCATCCTGGCCAGGAGCGACTCTTAGCCACCGCGCTAGTTCCAGCGGCGCCGAAGCAAGCGCGGCACTACTCTAGTTAATTCCAGTCCCGCTAACCGTAAACGTGACCGAGGGTGTTGTGCCCCCTCCGGTGCTGCTGACGGGAACTGTTACAGTGCCGCTGTAGCCCTGCACCGCGGTGGGACTGAAGGTGACGCTGAGGTTGCAACTTGAGCCTACGGCAATGGCAGTGGTGCAAGTGCCAAGTCCAACACTGAAGGCAGAGCTGGTCGATACGGGAGTGCCGATGAGGGCGGAGTAGAGATCGCCGTGATTGGTGAGGGTGACACGTTTCGGGGCGCTGGTTGTGCCGTCCACCTGCGAGCCGAAGGCCAGCGAAGTGGGCGACGCCGTGAGGTAGACTCCGTAGACGAATCCGGAGAGTGCGACCGTCTGGATCGTGCTGGTCGTGTTCAGGGAATTCGACGTAAAGGTGACCGTCCCTGAGTACGTGCCGGCGTGCGGAGCCGTCATGGTGACGGCAAGCTGGCAGTACGAGCCGGGCGCGAGCATGATCCCCTTTGTGCAGGGTTTCGTAGAAGCCGCCTCGATGGCGAAGGCGGAGCCGGTATGGGCGAAGTTCGAGACGGTCAGAGGCTTGTTGCCTCCGTTGTAGATGGCGATATCCTGCGCCGGGCTGGTCACCCCGGAATCCTGCTCGCCGAATGCAATTGCGCCCTGCGAACGGTCTACCTTATCGAGGTCGAAATAGTTGCCAACGTAAACCGTGCCGTCGGAGCCTACCGAATCGCCGAGCGGCGAAGCGCCGGGATCAAGGTTTGTAATTGAAGTTGAATAGCCCGATGCTGGCAGCTCTGCCACTCCACCGCCGGTATACCGGGTGGCATAGACCGTATCGGCTGCATCGACCGGAACACCTTCGCTGGCGCCTACTGTGTTGATCTGAGTTTGCACGCCGCCCGGGGTCAGCTTGTTAATGGCATATCCGCCAATGAAGACGTTGTCATTGGCGTCGACGGAAATCTCGGAGGGTTGAGTCATAACCGGATCAATTGCCGTCGTCACGTAAGTTCCATCCACTTTGAGCTCGAAGATCTCATTGCACAGGATCTCCAGTGCAAACAGATTTCCCCCCTGATCGACTGCCACCGAATACAGATATTCAAGCGTTCCACCGTTCGAATTCGAGCAAGGAACGTATGGCGAAGGTGGATAAACGGTGATCGTGCCCTGCGCCCCGCCGGAGGTATAGGTCACGATATCTGTTCCGTAGTTATTCTGGGCGATATAGAGCGTGCCCGCCCCATCAATGGCTATGGCATGCGGGGAGGTGAGCCCGGTAATCGGCAACTGAGTAAGAACGCCCGCCTTGGTATAGCTGAAAATTGCATTACTTTCGTCGGAGACAAAGTAGACTGTCCCATTCTCGTCCACTACAGATTGATAGATGTAGTCGGAGTCCCCGGCGTCGGTAACCGGGCTGGTCACGATCCCCGGCTGTATCAACCCCAGCGGAGCCTGCCCGATCCCGCCGACCAGCACCGTGGCCAGCGTAGTGGCTCCGTCCAGCAGGAGGAGTGCGTCTTTGCGGGCGCCGGGCAGCGTGGGTATAAACGTAATCGGCACCTTGCAAGTCTCTGTGCTGCCGCTGACGATGCACTTGATTGCGCCGATTGTGTAATCGTGGCCGTAATGCATGGTTGCCGTCGGCTTGAAGCTGCCGCTGTAGCCGGAAACGTCGAAGGTCGCGTCAAGCGTCTGCGCCGCGCCCAACGCAATACCGACTGCGGCAGCATGGAAACTGATGACCGGCGTGGTCGGGACCGCCACGATGACGAGTGGCTGAACCGCCCGGGGCCGAGTCGCCTCATCCTGTGCAACTGCTCGACTGAACTGGAGGCTGAGGGTGAGCATCATTGCTGTCAGTATCTGAAACTTGCGGGTCATCTGAAACTCCTCATTGAAATGAAATAGTGATTAGATCGGGTTCTGCGTTTCACATTCGGTTCAAAAACGGCCACTCATAATAGGGCGATGCACCGTCCGCGCCATCGTCAAAATCTCCAGCTACTCCGAACATAAATTTGGGTCAGAACGCTCTTGGAACAGCGCCTCCGACAACAAAATACGGTGCTCCGGCGCAGCCCGGCGCCGGAGCACACAGGCTAGGGTTTGACTTCGAACACCGTCCCGTACCCGTTGTAAACGTTGACCCCGAACTGGCCACCATAGGCAGTCGTGCCGTAGCAATTGCCGTCGCTACCCAGGATCAGGCTGGCCTGGGGACTGAATCCGTCGCCGTTGTCGGGGTTGAAGCTGTGCAACCCGCGCCCAGTCCAGACCGTTCCTCCAGGTGGAGGCGGCACCAACTCGAACACCGTCCCGCCGCTGTAAGCGCCGCCCGTCTGCGTCGTGCCGTAGATATTGCCGGACGAATTTCGGCAAAGGCCGGGCCCGGGATAGAGCCCCCCACTGGGTTTGGCGGGGTTGAAGGTACGAAGCGGCGGACTCTCGTTCCACAGCACGCCCTGCGTCGGGGGCGTCAACTCGAACACCGAACCCCCGAAACCCAGGCCTCCATTGACCGTCGTGCCGTAGAGATTGAGTTCCGCGTCGAAGGTCAGCGATCCGTTCGGGCTTCCCTGGTTAACCAGGTTGTTGAAGTTATGCAGCAGAACCAAATCGCCGCTCTGCGTCAACTCGAACACCGTTCCGCCATCGTGAGCTCCGCCCTGTGGCGTTGTGCCATAGAGATTGCCCTTGCTGTCGAAGATCACGCCCGCGTTGGGATAGGCTCCATCGCTTGGAGCACCTGCGAAATTGTGCACCACGGCCTCGGTCCAGGTCCCGTCCGCCACGTCTTCCGTCAACGTGAACACCGTACCGTAGCCAGTCCCAAATGCGGTTCCGGAAGTGCCACCAGCTTCCGTCGTGCCGTAGAGAGTGGGGCTGGTGGCGAATTGATCGAAGGCCATGCCGCCGCAGGGATCGTTCCCGTCAGGGGGAAGGGTGAAGTTATAAATCACCGTCTCCGTCCAGGTTCCAGCCCCCGCGGGCGTCAACTCGTACACCGTACCGTAGCCTTGCTGGTTTTCGTTGTAGTTGGCATATTTGCCCCCAACGGGGGTCGTGCCGTAGAGATTGCCCGCTGGATCCGCAGTGAGGTTGCCACACGGGTCCCACCCGTTCAAGCCGTTGCTGCTGGCATTGTAAGAGAAGCTGTAGATCACCTGTTCAGTCCAGACCGCGTTCGGGCTCGAGGGAGGCGTCAACGAGTACACCGCACCTTGCCCGTTAGCCCCGCCGGTCGAGGTTGTGCCATAGTAAATCCCCTTAGCTTCGACCAGACCAGCATTGGGAAACATCCCGTCTGGGTACGACCCGAAGCTATAAATCACCTTCACCTGCGCTACTGCCCCGGGGCTCGTCACCAGCGTCACAGCAAAGATCGCCATGGCCGCTCCCAATCCGAAGTAAAGTCGCTTGCCTTGCATAGGGAATCCTCCTTGATTTAAGAAGCCGGGACGGAAACGTGGTTCTGGGCAAAGGAGAAAGGGGGAAGGTGTACCAGAACGTGCGCAAACATTATGGGCAGTCGCCGTCGCCCTGTCAATCTGCAACTTCTTGCAATCATCAAGTCAGCCCTGGCATGGACCCGAGAGCCCCAGAGCTGCGGGTTGGCCGTCCACGCCAACCCTTCCTGCGAAACTAACCCCCAAGGTCTGGGTTTAGGATAAGCAAGCGGTTCCCGCCGGGTCGTAAGATCAGCCTGACGGCGGCTCTGAACATAAGTTTGGCTTCAAGCCGAGCTTATGCGAGCCACTGAGAGGGAAGATGAGACCCCAAGCGTACACTCCCGCATCGCGCACTCCCGCCTTTCCTCGCCCGCTGCTTGATTCGACCCGCCGTTCCTCTTCCGCTGCCCGAGGCGTGCCGCTAAGACGTCTCGTCGCACTGGCGATGGCGCTCCTTCTGATGCCAGTAGTCCAGGGAGAGATGTTCGCGCAGCAAGCGCCGGACAACGGACAGTACGCGCCGGACCAGCAATCGATTCAGGGGCAGCAGGGTTACCCGCAGCCGGGCTACGCCCAGCCACAACCCTATGAACAAGGAGAAGAACAGGGACAAGAACAAGGGCAAAGGCAACAGTCGTACCCGCAACCGGCGTACCCGCCCTCCAGCCAAACCGATCTGCAACAGGGTTATGGGCAGAGGCAACCGCTCCGTGCGCAGGACCTTGAGCAATTGGTAGCGCCGATCGCGCTCTATCCCGATGTGCTCGTTGCACAAGTGCTGACAGCCTCCACCTATCCCGCGCAGGTGGCGGATGCAGACCGTTGGCGGCGGGCGCAAGGCTATGCCTATTCCGATCAGATTGCCGCGGGAGCCGATGTGCAGCCCTGGGACCCGAGCGTAAAGGCGTTAACCGCGTTTCCGCAGGTGCTGGCGGAGATGGACCAGAACCTGCAGTGGACTTCCGAACTCGGCAATGCTTACTACAACCAACCGCAGGACGTACTCGAGGCAGTGCAGGTCATGCGCCAGCGCGCGCAGGCTGCCGGAAATCTGCAGAGCACTCCGCAGCAAGCCGTGAACTACGAGCAGGGCAACATCGTGCTGGCGCCAGTGAATCCGCAGACGGTCTATGTGCCGGTCTATAACCCCTGGGCTGTGTACGGGCAGCCTGTCTCGCCTTACCCGGGGTTTTCGCTGCTTGGCGCGCTCGGATCGTTCTTCGGCTCATCGGCCGTACGATTTGGTTTGGGGATCGCGATGACGGCGTTCACCCACACCCCTTGGGGTTGGTTGGGATGGGGTTTGAACTGGCTGACTCAATCCGTGCTCTTCCACCAATCGAACTATTATTCGCACAGCGCCACGGTGGCTGATTGGGGCTTGCCGCACGGCGGCCCGCGTGCCTTTTCGCAACGAGCGGCGATTGCCGCGCCGCCCAACGGATCGTCCTGGACGCAGCGCGGCTATGGCTCGTCAAACGGTTGGCCCAGCGCGACACGTCCGCAGGCATTTGCCCGAACCCCAGACCGAAATGCGTACGCCGGGAATCGGCCGGCGCAAGGATACGGATACGGATACAACCGCGCGTACCATACAGCGCCTGGAGCCGGCTACACCCGCCCGTCCCAGGAGACCTTCAACCGCATCCAGCCACCGGTAAGCAGGCCGCAGTATGGCCGTTCCAGCGAAGCGCCCGGCTCTTATAACAGATCCCCCGAGAGCTATGGCGGCAGAGCGGGCGCAGGATATGGCAGTTCGATGCGCACCTACAGCGCGCCGCGCGCAACCTCGCAGCGCGGGGATTTCGCGCTGCGGTCTTCGCGCGCCTTTACCAGCAAGCGTTTTGCGGAGTCTTCCGGCAAGCGAGCGCACTCCGGCGGCTTCCACTTATTCGGCGGCGGACACGCGCCCAGGAATTCCGGCGGCCGCAAAAGCTTCAGCCACGGTCACTCGGGCGGAGGCGGTCATTTTGGCGGGCACTCGGGCGGCAAACATCACCGCTGAGTCGGCAACGGTCCCCGGCGTCAACCCAGATCCCGGATCGGGTGGTAATTCCGTGGCGGCCCGTGAGATCAGCCTAGGCCGCCGTCAGCAGCATCGGCGCACCTTTCGTGATCACAAGCGTATGTTCGTAATGCGCTGATGGCCGGTGATCCGCCGTGACGATCGTCCACCGATCCTGTGCCACGAACGCCCAGCCCGATCCCGCCGCAATAATCGGCTCGACCGTTATCACCAGACCTTCGGTGAGCACATGATTCGCTTCCGGATCGGCATAGTTGGGCACGCGGGGCTCTTCATGAATGGTGCGTCCAATGCCGTGCCCTCCCAGATCGCGAATCACGGAGAATCCATCGCGCCTCACTTCCCGCTCGATGGCTCGCCCAATCTCCGAAACGCGAAATCCGGCTCGCGCCACCAGCATTGCCTTCGCGAAGGCTCGTTCCGCGCATGCCACCAGGCGCTGCCGCTCTTCCGTCACTTCGCCCACCGGAACCGTTACCGCTGCGTCCGCCATGAATCCATCTTTCTCGACGGTGACATCCAGCTTGACCAGGTCGCCTTGCTGCAACTCTCGTTTGCCGGGAATGCCATGCACCGCTTCCTCGTTGAGGCTGATGCAGCTCACGCCTGGAAATCCGTAAACCAACGCCGGAGCGGAACGCGCCCCATGCTGCCTCATCACTCCCGCACCCACGTCGTCCAGTTCCCCCGTGGTGATGCCCGGCCGCACCGCGCTTCTCATCGCGCTCAGCATCAGGCACACCACGGCGCCCGCGGCACGCATCCCTGCCAATTCCTCCGGCCCGTTGATGGACATAACATCACCTCAGCCACAGGATACTTCCACGGCCAGCACCTCAAGAGTGGACAGGTTCCCGCGGTCCGAAAAAGAAAAGCAGCACAAACCCGCCAATATAAAACGGCAGGCTCTGCTGAATATTGAAGCCCAGAAAGCGCAGGGCCAGGCCAAACAACGCTAGAGCCTCGCACAACACATAGCTGGTAAGGTAGCCGCTCTTCCAGTGGCGCAGCGTGACCGGATCGTCGGGATGCAAGCCCAGGTTCTCCGCGGAACGAGCCACCAGAGTGCGTCTCACCACAAAGATCACGCCCACCAGGGCCACGCCGGCGGTCGTGAAGCCATAGCTCAGCGAGGGGTCGGCGCTTTTGCCGGCGGAACCAACGGCTTCACCCACAACGCCATACAGCACGATGCTGCCCAGCATCGTCCACTGCAAGACGCGGAGCGTCCTCAGGGCCGATTTCATTGCACGCACATTCTCCCGCAGTTCCCGAAGCGCGATCACGAATCTTTTCGCGGCAGCATCCGCCTAGCCAACACGCTCGCTCCTTCCAGCGTGCTCTGGCTAGTGAGGATGCTTGTTTTCCGGCAAACCTGGACGCATCCGCAGGAACACCTGAAACGATACGGGATAGTTGCCATACGCCGCATCCAGCACCGCCGGCTTCGAATAAACCGTCACATCCGCGCCCAGTCCCAGTTGCCACGCGCGGTTCTGTACCAGATCGCGCACGCCGCCGAACGTGTACGCTCCGATGCGGTACGCGGGATGCGTCGCCGCCTGCGGAAACAATTCGTCTTTGTCCACCAGTTCCAGCCGCGTAAACGCATAATCGCGCCGCAGAAAATTCAGCGTCGATTCCACCAGGTAGCTGTTCAGGTTGGTTTCATCAACGATCTTGTGTACCCGCCCCCACACCGCCGAAGTCGCCCAATTTCCCCCCGCCAACGGACGGTTGTATTCCACCGAAGCTGTCTGCCGCCACTGGCTCCCTGGTTCCAGCGCCTCCGGATCCTCCAGCCGCCCAATGCTGTATTGCGCTGTCCAGTCGCGCATGGGTGCAACACTCGCCCGCCCCGACCATGAATCCAGCGGCGCTAGTTGGATGCTCCAGCGTTCTTCATTCGGCTCACGCCCGTTGAACGCCGAAGCCTCAAGCCTGACGCGTTCCACCACAAACCCCGTCGTGACCACTCCGAAACTGGTATGCGTGGAATCCTGCAGGTGATGGCCGAGCGGCGCCAGCGGCAGTTCCGCAGCGGAAGCCCGGTGAATGTAGGTGACTGGCCCCAGCGCAGGCTCTGCAGCCGGTCCGCCATAGAATTCCCACGAAATCTTTTCCGCGATCGGTACCGTGTACAACAACGAAAGTTCGGAGAACACATTATGCGGATGCTGGTGATCGACCAGCGGCTCTCCGTGATAAGTCTCTCCCGTCTGAAACAACTCCGGAAAGCCAGGATGCGGCGACGTCAGCGATTCCGCCGAGAACATCTGACGGAACAGGATTGTTCCGCCTCCCAGCCGGTGCTGCTCCATCAGCATGCCCCAATTCACCGATTCGGCCTTGCCCTCGCCCCGCGGTCCGCCTTGCTGGTTGTAGTCGGCAAAGATCACGCCATGCGCCATCAGTTCCCAACCCCCGCGCATCAGCATCCACTCATGCTCTGTCACCGAAGCCGGTTCCCAGCCCGTTCCTGACCCGGCGTGCGGCGAGGGCAGTTCCGCCGTTTCGTGATCTTCCATTTGCATTTGCATTTGCATCTGCGTGTCCATCCCGCTCATGGAACCGTCCTGCGCCGAAGCCCGAGAGAAGAGCGCCACGACCATCACCGCGCAGGCCATCATTGCACCCAAGGCATTTCTGGACACGGAATCTTTCTTCCTCTCAGCAAAGGAGACTCATTCGAGCATCGAAAGATGCAAAGATGCAAGATGCAAAGATATAAAGATGCGCGGAAAAGTGCCTGCTGCGGGCCTCAGGACAGAATTTTAGACTGGGTGCGGACTGGATTGCAGCTACGTCCCGGTGATCTTTACGCGGAGTTCTTCCGGCAGGCGCTCCCGAATTTCCGCCGGTAGCCGGTCATGCACCCGGCGCGCGCCTTGCTTGGCCGCATCCAGCACCGTGACCGGCGCCGGCGTGGCCACCGCCACCACCAGCCAGATCAGCGCCGACAAGGCAAACCCCGCCAATGCCGCAATCTCCAGCCAGAACGCGTGCCGCGGACCAAAGTGGCGGATCACTCCAAAAGCCAGCAGAAACACGCCCCCCGAAACCGATGCCAGCGCGATCAGGCCCACATCGATGATGCGGTGCATGCTCTGGCTCCCGCGGCAACGCTCGCACGCCGCGAAATGGCTTTCGTAGTCGCCCCGCATCTCCGCCGCCAGGCCGGAAATGTCATACCGCCAGCCCGCCAGAATCTTGCCTACAATCGGATCAATGCACTGCTGACTCATAAGCAACTACAGCCGGATGGGCTCAAGCGGCGTGGATTGCGTCGCCACCAGCAATTGGTTCTGGAACAAACTGCCGCGATAACCAAGCGCCTTCTCCGCCTCTCTCCGCGCTATTTCTGGATGATTGTTCTGCTCTGAGAGATGCGCCAGCACCACAAACGCTGCACTATTATCATAGTCGCCGGTAAAGAAATCCGCGAGTTTCTCGTTTGACAAGTGGCCCACGTTGCTTGCCACCCGCTGCTTCACCGCCCACGGATAAGACCCCCCCCGCAGCATCTCCACATCGTGATTGGATTCAATCATCAGCACATCAGACCCGCGCAAGTGGTCGCGCACATTCACCGGCAGGTACCCCAGGTCGGTAGCCACGCTCACCTTGGCTCCTTCCACGCGAAACGTGAACCCGACCGGATCGGCAGCGTCGTGCGGAATGGTGAAGGGTTTCACCTCAATATCCCCAATCTGAAAGCGATGTCCTGACTCGAAGCGCTCCAGTTTCTCCAACTGCGGCCGCGCACCCTTCTCGTTACGCAGAGCCCGAGCCCACGCCGCATGCGTCGCCCCCGTCATGAAGATTGGGATGCGCAACTTCTTCGCCAGCGTTGCTAAACCATAAACATGATCGGAATGTTCATGCGTGATCAGAATCGCCGAAAGCGCTTGCGGATCTTCCCCCAGCGCCTTCATCCGCTTGAACGTCTCCCGGCAGGAAATGCCGGCATCCACCAGAATCCGAGTGCGCGCGCTGGCCACAAACGCACAATTCCCCCGGCTCCCGCTAGCCAGCATCGACACAGTCACACACATGCACGAAGCATACGCGCCCACCCTGTGGATTCGGGAGTAACTTCTTGGTTATCCGATACCTTGGAGCAGCATCCAGTGGCCAGTGATCAGTGATCAGTGATCAGTGTCCAGTCTTCGCTCTCCGGTTTCTGGCCACCGGCCCCTGGCCCCTGACCCCTGTTCTACCTCCCCTGCCGCAAATCATCCACCACTCTCCGCACAATCGCCCCCCCATAAGCCCCGGCGATCCCCGGCAAAGATGCCAGAAATGACCCATACACCTGTGCCCGCGTGGGCTTCACCGTCAGAACCAGGTAAGCCGCAAGTTCAGTCAGTGGGATAAACATTCCCACCACCACGACCCACCGCCACGGCCGGCGCGGCCGCAGCAACCCCAGCACCATGCACGCCATCAGCACCAGCAGCGCGGTGAAAAGCAGGTCATTGACGGCAACGTCCGCCCACCCCGTCCCCATGCCCGCCAGCGCAGCCAGAAGATAAAATGCAACTTCGCCGCCGCTGCGCGGAGAGACTGACTCAGTCGTGATGGTCTGCTGGTTTTCCACTCGGCACTAGCTACTAGGTACTGAGCCATCAATACTGATAAAACCCCCGCCCGCTCTTCCTCCCCAACCACCCCGCATCCACCATCTTGATCAGCAGCGGACAAGGCCGGTACTTCGGATCTCCCAACCCCTCCTGCAGCACTCGCATAATGTCCAGGCAAACATCAAGCCCAATAAAATCAGCCAGAGTCAGCGGCCCCATGGGATGCGCCATCCCCAGCTTGAACACCTCATCGATGGCCTCAGCCGTAGCCACGCCCTCCATCACCGCAAACATAGCCTCGTTCAGCAAAGGCATCAGCACGCGATTGGAAACAAATCCCGGCGCATCGTTCACTTCAACCGGAGTCTTATCCAGCTTCACCGAAAGATTGCGAGTTTCAGAGAATGTTTCCTGCGAAGTAGCCAGCCCCCGGATCACCTCCACCAGCGTCATCACCGGCACAGGATTAAAAAAGTGCATCCCGATCACCTTCTCAGGCCGCTTGGTCAATGCCGCGAGCTTAGTAATGGAGATCGACGACGTATTCGAAGCCAGAATCACCTCCGGCCGGGCCACCCGGTCAAGGTCGCGAAAAATTTCCGCCTTGATCTCAAACTTCTCCGTAGCCGCCTCCACAATAAAGTCGCAGTCGGCCAGCTTCGCGCGCTCAGTCACGCCCTCGATCCTTTTCAACGCGGATGCCTTATCCTCGGCCGTGATCTTGCCCTTCGCAACCTCACGCTCAAGATTCTTGGTGATAGTCGCAATCCCGCGCTCCAGAAACCGCTGCTCCACATCGCATAAGACGACGGAATAACCGCTGCGCGCAAGCACATGAGCGATCCCGTTGCCCATGGTCCCCGCGCCGATTACCCCCACAAGTTTTATTTGCATAAGGTTTGCCCTGATGAAAACGCTTGAGTCTATCACCCACATACGGGAGGTCCGAAATGGAACCCGCGGGGGCACAATTTTCCCGCTTCGCGGCTATCACCTGATGCTTAATCACGGGTGTAAAATGGTCGTTACTTAGCAATTCTTGAAAGGATTCCCCCATGGCAATTGCCGAACTCCCCATCCGCCCGCGCCCATCCTCCCATCAAGGCCCCTTCCTCAATGAACCATTTTTCGATTTCACGAAAGAAGACAACGCCCGCAAGATGCGCGCCGCCATCGAGCGCGTCCGCGGCCAGCTCGGCCGCGAGTATGACCTCGTCATCGGCGGCCAGCGCGTCAAGACCACTGACAAGATCAAGTCCCTGAATCCCTCAAAGCCGTCGCAAGTAGTCGGAATCCATCAAAAGGCGAACAAGGACCACGTCGAGCCGGCCATGGCCGCCGCCCTGAAAGCCTTCACCTCCTGGAGCCGCACTTCCATCGAAGAGCGCGCCAGCCTCCTGTTCCGCGCCGCCGACCTCATGCGCCAGCGCAAAATGGATTACATGGCCTGGCTCGTCTTCGAAGTCAGCAAGAACTGGGGCGAGGCTGATGCCGACATCTCCGAGACCATCGACTTCTGCGAGTTCTACGCCCGCGAAGCGCTTCGTCTGTCAAAAGCGGAGACCCCGGTGCAGCTACCCGGCGAGCACGACTCGCTCACCTACATCCCGCTAGGCGTAGGCGCGGTCATCCCCCCGTGGAATTTCCCCTGCGCCATCATGGCCGGCATGACCCTGGCCTCCATCGTCGGCGGCAACACCGTAATCCTCAAGCCCTCCAGCGACTCCCCCACCATCGCCGCCAAGTTCATCGAGCTTCTTGAAGAAGTGGGAATGCCCGAAGGAGTAGTGAACTTCTGCCCCGGCGCCGGAGCCAGTTTCGGCGACGCCGTAGTCGCGCATCCCAAAACTCGTTACGTTGCGTTCACCGGCTCCCGCGAAGTAGGACTCCACATCAACAAAACCGCCGCTACCCAGGCCCCCGGCCAGCTCTGGATCAAGCGCACTATCCTCGAAATGGGTGGCAAAGATGCCATCATCGTTGACGCCGACGCCGATATCGATTCCGCCGTAGAAGGCGTAGCCCAGGCCGCCTTCGGCTTTCAAGGCCAGAAGTGCTCCGCCTGCTCCCGCGCCATCGTCGATGAGCGCGTCTACGACAAATTCCTCGAGCAACTCAAAGCCCGCGTCGAAAAGATCACAGTCGGCGATCCCGCTGAGAACGCCAACATGGGTGCTGTCATCAACGAAGGCTCGATGAAGACCATCCTCGAATACATCGAGCAGGGGAAAAAAGACGGACGCCTTCTCACCGGCGGCACACGCGCCACCGAAGCCGGAGAAGGCTTCTTCATCCGCCCCACGGTGTTCGCGGACATCCCCGCCAAGTCAAGACTAGAGCAGGAAGAAATCTTCGGCCCGATCCTGGCCGTAATCAAAGCCCGCAGCTTCGACAATGCCCTCGAAATCGCCAACGACACCGAGTTCGGCCTCACCGGCGCCATCTACACCAAGTCCCGCGACAAAATCGATCGCGCCAAGCGCGAGTTCTACGTAGGCAATCTCTACATCAACCGAAAATGCACCGGAGCCATGGTCGGCGCCCATCCCTTCGGAGGCTTCAACATGTCCGGCACCGACTCCAAATCCGGCGGCCCGGACTACCTGTATCTCTTCACGCAAGCAAAGTCAGTGGCCGAGAAGATCTAGGGGGCATCACCACGAATCGTTGTCATCCCGAGCGCAGCGAGGGATCTTGGTTCTTGTTTGTGCCGCCGGGCGCCGGGTGCCCCATTTCTCGCGCGTTCTTTGCGCGAGAAGTGGGGACAGCGTCCCCAACCGTGCCTTTTCGTAATTCCCGCAATAATCGCGCGTTTGGCTCGCTTCCCTAGCTCCCTCCCCCGGCCAGCGGAATCACCACCGGATTCCTCTCCAAAAACTGCCGCTGGTGCCAGTAGGGATAAACCGGCGCAACCTCACTCGCCCGATCCAACGCAGTAACCTGCTCCGCAGAAAGACTCCATCCCACCGCGCCCAGATTCTGCCGCAACTGCTCTTCATTCCGCGCCCCAAAGATCACGCTCGAAACCGAAGGCCGCTGCAAAAGCCAATTCAGCGCCACCTGCGCCACGCTCTTTCCCGTTTCCTTGGCAACCGCATCCAGCGCATCCACCACTTTGTACAAATACTCATCCGCCACCTGCGGCCCCTGCCCGGCAGTCACATGTAGCCGGCTCTCCGCCGGCAAAGGCTTCCCACGCCGGATTTTCCCCGTCAACCTTCCCCATCCCAGCGGACTCCAGATAATCGCCCCCACTCCCTGATCCAGACCCAGCGGCATCAACTCCCACTCATACTCTCGGCCCACCAGCGAGTAATACACCTGATGCCCGGCATACCGCGCCCAACCAAACTTGTCAGCGACGGCCAGGGACTTCATCAAATGCCATCCCGAAAAATTCGAGCACGCGACGTATCGAACTTTCCCGCTCACCACCAACTGATTCAGCGTGCTCAGAACTTCCTCCACCGAAGTCAAAGCGTCAAATCCGTGCAGATGATAAATATCGATGTAGTCAGTCCCTAGTCTGCGCAAACTAGCCTCGCAAGCCCGGATCAAGTGATAGCGCGACGATCCCAGATCATTCGGCCCCGGCCCCATGCGGAAAGTCGCCTTCGTGGAAATCAAAACATCTCCGCGCCGCCCGGCCACTGCCTTCCCCAGAATGGTTTCGGAGAGCCCGTCCGAATAAATGTCCGCCGTATCGAAAAAGTTCACGCCCGCTTCCATGCAGATGTCCACCAGTCGAGTCGCCTCGGCCACGTCGCTAGCGCCCCAGGCGCGAAAAAATTCATTCCCTCCGCCAAACGTTCCCGTGCCAAAACTCAGCGCAGGTACTTTCAAACCAGAGCGTCCCAGCGTTCGAAATTCCATGGAACAATAGATGCCACAAAGAAACGGAACGATGCGCCCAGAGGGTTCTCTCAACGAGCTGTCTGAAAATTGGGTAGTGGGCTGGTTTGGATATCAAAGTCGCCCACGACCAAAAAATTGGTCGGGAAGGGCACGGCTTCAGCCAAGCCGTTGGGGTTCCCGAAAATCGGTCGGGAAGGGCACGACTTCAGTCGTGCCGTTAGAGCCAAAGAAGTTGCGGGCTTTAGCCCCTGAGGTATCCGTCGCTGCATGAGAGCAGCCGGAACGATAACGCCAAGAAAAAAGGCCGCCTCGCAAGGCGGCCTCCCGGTAAGCACAAAAGTTTCTACGGCATCACTCCCGCCGGCGCCTGCGGCGCGGGCCCTTGCGTGGTAGCGGCCGCAGCCTCGTTCAAAATCCTGTGATGGATGGTAAACAGCGCCAGCTCCAGCCGGTCCGAGACCCCAATCTTGTCATACACGTTCCGCAGATAATTCTTGATGACCTGTTCCGTCGTCCCCAGTTGCGAAGCAATTTCTTTATTCTTGTAGCCCTGCACGATCAGCGCCACAATGCGCAGCTCCTTCGCTGTCAGGCGATCGCGCACCCGCAGTCCGACCATATCGTTTTCCGTAAGCTCGCTCGGTACCGCGACATCCTGCACCCAGGTCTCCCCGCGCGCCACCTTGCGCACGCAATCCACCAGGGCCGCGCTGGTTACGTTGCGATAGACCACGCCATGCGCCCCGTTCGCCATGTGCCGCTGCGCGCTTTCCCCGGTATCGGCCAGTACCACCACCCGGGTCTTGGCGCGGTTGGCTCCCTGGATGATCGCCGCAAAATCGTTGTGAAAGCCCGCAGCCACCACCAGCACCGCGGCGCGAAATTTGTCCAGAGCCATGAACATCTGCTCCGGCGTCTGAGCCTGCGCCACAATGCGCATCTCGTCTTCCACCGCCAGCACTTTAGCGATGCCGGCGCGGAAGATTGCCTGATTATCGGCCAGTATCAGTTTGAGCATGGTATCGGCGCTCCAAAACTTCCATTGTCATCCTCAGGCGGGCGTTTTTTCCCCCGCCGAAGGATCTATGCGAGCCGCGCCATGCGTCGCGCTCTTTGCGACGCAATACTCGCGCGTTCGGCTCGCTTCCTTATCAAAATCAAACTCCGCCATTCCAGAAAGTCCGCTCCAAAAAGTATTACGAGTTCCTCACGAACTCATAGGAATCGATCACGCAGGCCACACCTTTGCCTTCTTCGCTCTCTCCCGTGGGATCGGTGCGCACCACGCGCCCCTTGCACTGGATGACCACATTCTCCCGCCCCCCGGTGACGTCGGGTGGCAGCGTGATCTCAAACTCCACCGGCGACCCAATCTCCAGCGACGCGTCGGCGCGAATGTAAACTCCCGCCGCGCTCAGATTTCCTGTAGTCCCCTTGGCGTCGCCGCTGGCGCTCTCTTTATGTATCTTGATCGGCAATTCCAGCGGAAATCTTTTTCCGGTCCGCGCTTCGGACACAGTGCCTCCTCGTTCGTGGCTGATCTTAGACTGACCTGATCTCATCTGGCACGGTCTTCCTAACCCGCCAGCCCGTTCTTCCGAACCTTAGATCCTGCTAGCCAAGATCCTGCTAACCAAAGATCCTGCTAGCCAAACCCTTGACTCTCCACCCGCCAAGCCAACCCCACCAGAATACGCCCCCTGGCAGGCCGATCAACCACTTTTGTTGCTCAGGGCAGGTTATATCATGGATGCCACCGCTATAAAAGCCTGATAACGAATTAGTTAAGGGTAGAACCTAGATTCCCCCTTCGGGCCAGTCCCACCCCCCGTGTGGGGCGGACACTCCTGTCCGCCGCTTTTGACCTTGCCTCGGAAGTTGACCTCCGCGGAGTTCTGCCCAGAAACCAACCCAAAACTGTCATCCCGACCGAAGAGCGAAAGCCAGCGAAGCAGAGGACGTGCTGTTCGGCAGCGGCACGGCACACCCTTGCGCCCCCACAAGGAAGCGCAGGCCGCAGCGTGAACCATGGGCAAAGCGCGCACCCGAAGTCATCACACTCCAGCCGCAAAGCGGCGGCATACCCGACGTAAGTCCGGGGTAAGCCACCAAGAGAGGACTCAAGTCCCGTCAGGGACGGCAGAGAAAGCGCGACGAGGCCAAATCCTCTTCAAGCTCTATCTCTGCCCAGGCTTACTGTTGCAGGTAAATCACTCCTTCGTAATAGGCGTCCACCGAGAGAAAATCCAACAAACCGTCACTGTTAAAATCTCCTACTGCCATTCCCCCTTCTCCATAGTAGCCGCGGGGTAGGGTAACCACCTGTTGTGGTTGGAACGTTCCATCGCCGTTGCCAAGGAATATGGAAAATTGGTACTGGTTAATCGTTCCCGCATTGGACACAATAATGTCAGTCGCCCCGTCAGAATTGAAGTCGCCCGCGGCGAGGGTAAAAGGCGAAGCCGGGTTCACCGTGGACATCACAGGCTGTTGGAAAGTTCCGTCTCCGTTACCGAGAAGAACTACGATCTGGTTCTCTTCCAAGCCAGGGCAATACATCAGCAGATCCAACTTGCCATCGCCATTGAAGTCATTGACTGTAACCAGGCCGCAAGTGCTTGGTGGAAACGACGTTATCGCTGTCCCAGGATGTCGGAAAGTGCCATCGCCTTTTCCTAGTAAGAGGTAAACGTCCCCGTATTGATCCTCAGTGAGCAGATCAAGGATGCCGTCGCCATTGAAATCTCCCGCGAAGATGCTTACGCCGTTGCCCATTCCAGGGAACGTGCGCTCCCATACATATTGGAAAGTACCGTCTCCATTACCCGAGAACATCTCGACCTTCTGATCTGCCGCCACGGCCAAGTCGAGATCCATCGCCATTGAAATCGCCCGCAGCCAAATAGCGATAGCCTATGTCGGGCTTGTCCCAGTAGGTCGACCCCTTCTGAAAACTGCCCGTACCATCGCCCAACATCACCACGAATTCTCTAGGAGGGTTGTACGGATTCTTGGCATCGAATGCGATGTAGGCCAGATCTGGCTTCCCATCGCCATTGAAGTCCCCATAGACACTGCCAAATGGGCCATAGTAGCTCTCGGTATGCCAATCCAGATCGAAGGTGCCATCTCCATTTCCCAGCAACATAAGGCCATCCGTGAACATATCGAGGCTGCCATCCCCGTTGAAGTCGGCAATCACCACGGGGCCATAACCAATCCCGAGTACCCTTGACACTGGCTGAGGCGGGCCCGGATTAATCGTGGCCGTAGGATCATGAACCTCGAGTTGGGCAAAGCTGGCGCTCGAATTCCCACCGCCCGGTCCTGGATTTGTTACGGAGATCGTCCCCGCCGTATTCTGAGCAATATCCACTGCGAGAATCTGCGCCTGCAACTCGCGCCGCGAGACAAACTTGGTCGCTCGCGGCTGGCCGTTCCAGTTCACCACCGCACCAGAGACAAAATTAGCTCCGTACACCGTGAGAGTGAAGTCCTGGCCGCCCGGAGACACCGCTTGTGGCTTCACCGGCCCCACAATCTGCGGCACCGGATTCTGCGCGAAAGCAACCGCCGTCAACAAACTCCCGACGACGAGCCCAACCAATGTCTCCATCCAACCCACCGAATTGACGAACCGCTGCGTATTCATAGGAGCCATTGAAAAGTTCAGCGCGGAAGATCAAACCATTCAAACCAACGAAGTTAATTCCGGAGTTCCTGGGGGAGCAGCGATCTGACCTTAGCCGAGGCGTCCGCTGCGGGAGCACCAGCCTGATTCCATGCCGCTCGGCAAGTTACTTCGATTCCAGCTCACTGTCAATGCCCAAGCTGGCGTTCTCGTCAAAATCTGTGTCTCGTAAGCTCGGGCGCATGCCCCATTTCTCGCGCCTTTTGCGAGAAAGCTTGCCCTAAGCCTGTCGAAGGGTGGGGCTTTTCTGAGCGCGTTCATCCCTCCTTCCCACTACAACCGAACCCCGCGTGGTACCGTTTGATAAGAGCCCTTTGTCTTCTTTCTCAGGAGAACTAACTCATGCTCCGTCAATTCTTCTCGCGCACCCAATTGATTTCTCGGCCCCACCTCTTCATCGCTCGCGTCGCCGCACTCGTCCTCGCCTCGACCACGTTCCTGTTCTCCCAGCAACCGCCGGCCCAGAAGCCATCCCCGGCCGCGAAGTCCTCCGAAGAAAAGACTCAACCCAAGCCCGACGATTCCGCGTCCGCATCGCACCAAACCCTGGCTCAATTCAACGATGCCCTCGAAAGCCTCGCCGCCAAAGTATCTCCCGCGGTCGTCCAGATCCTGGTCACCGGTTATGGCCCGCTCCACGAAGAAAACCGGACGGAGACCGCTCTCATCGTCCGCCAGCACGCCGTAGGTTCAGGAGTAATCGTCGATCCCAACGGCTACATCATCACCAACGCCCACGTCGTCGAAGGCGCGCAGCGCATCCGCGTGGCTCTGCCGCTCCCCAGTGATTCAGGCCGCACCGTAGCGGCCGGAAAGCGCCGCATCTTCGAGGCGCGCCTGCTCGGTGTTCATAAAGATACCGATCTCGCCCTGCTCAAGATCGACGAGAAAGATCTCCCCACACTCACCTTGCTCGCCCAACAGCGTCCCCGCGTAGGCCAATTAGTGTTCGCCATCGGTAGCCCCGAGGGCCTGCAGAATTCCGTCACCATGGGCGTGGTCAGCGCCGTCGCCCGCCAGGCCGACCCCGATAAGCCCCTCACCTATATCCAGACCGACGCTCCCATCAACCCCGGCAACAGCGGCGGCCCGCTGGTCGATATGAATGGATCAGTCATCGGCATCAACACCTTCATCCTTTCCAGCGGCGGTGGCAGCGAGGGCCTCGGCTTCGCCATTCCCGCGCGCATCGTCGATTTCGTCTATCAAAGCCTGCGCAAGTACGGCCACGTTCATCGCGTCGAGATCGGCGCCGTCGCCCAGGAAATCACCCCCACGCTCGCCGACGGCCTCCATCTTGCCCAACCCTGGGGAGTCATCATCGCCGACGTCAAGCCCGCCGGCCCCGCCGCCGCCGCCGGCCTTCAGATTCAGGACATCGTTCTCACCGCCGACGACCGCCGCGTCGAAACCCTTCCCCAACTTTCCTCAGCACTCTATCTTCACCGCCTCGATCAGGTGCTGAAGCTCGAAATCCTTCGCGCCGACCAGAAAAAAACTCTTTACGTCCCCGCCATCGAGCATCGCGACCAGATGGATCAACTTTTCGACGCTGCCGATCCCGAAAAAAATCTTGTCCCCCGCCTCGGCGTTCTCGCCGTCGATCTCACCAACGACCTGCGCAATCAGATCGGAACGCTGCGCATTCCCTCCGGCGTAATCGTGCTCGGCCGCGCCGCCGACCTCATCCTGCCCGACACCGGCCTGCAAACCGGCGACGTAATCCACGCCCTCAACACCACTTCAGTCACCGACATGGAAGCCCTCCGCGCCGCCATCCTGAGCCTGAAGACCGGCGACCCCGTAGTCCTCCAGGTAGAACGCAGCGACGGCCTGACCTACCTAAGTTTTGAAATGGAGTAAGTGAGGAGGTCAACCGAGGGAAGAGTAGGATCGTGTGGAGGAGAATAATATCGTGTGGAGGAATAGGCCCCTGTGGAAGGAATAAGACGGTGTGGAGGAATAGGATCGTGTGGGAACGGGCGCCCCGCCCGTTCGCTGAGCGCAGCTCGGCTGCTTTAGACCTCGCCGCAAATCCCCCATTCTCCAGCACGTTGCCGTAAAATGTCCCCAGGCGCCCGTAGCTCAATCGGATAGAGCATCTGCCTTCGGAGCAGAGGGTTGGGAGTTCGAGTCTCTCCGGGCGCACCAGATACTCAACAAAAAGGCTGCTCCTCTCGACTGCTCTTCTTTCTATTTTACTCTCGTTTTCACGATAAGGAGTTTTGGAACGACGATCCGTTCGATGCAGATCATTCCCGTAAGAAGCGCGTACTGCACGAAGCGCATATAGAACTTGATGCTCCTTACCATCCGGCTTTTCTGCCCAGTGAGGAGATCACAGTCCCGAAGCGGAAGACCTCTAATAGGAAAAAGCCTAGACGCGAGGTGAGTGCGCCATTTCAGGCGCTATCGCCTGATAGCCACATCAGGGGGGATTACTTCCGCTGGATCTTGACTCCCGCCAGAATTCGCTGCATTTCCGGATCGTCGTGCAGGCTATCGAACGAGCGGTTCCCCGCGATGCCGACAACGTCATCCTCGTGCTGATCGTAAGCGATTTTCAGGTACTTCAGGGCGTCCCTCTTATTTCCTTCGAGCGCGCAGCTCCCGGCCAGTGCGAGGGGCGAAAATTTTCCCTGATCGTAGAGCTTTTGCTGTTCATTCCGTATGTTCTCGAACATGGCGTGCGCTCCGCCAGCCGCATATCCCTTCTCGGCGGCGGACGCCACAACCAGCGCCGCGCTGTCATGGCTCAGTACCGCGCTCTTTCTTAACTCCACCAGATAGTTCGGATAGTCGCCTATGTCCAGATAAATTCTCCCCAGGTAACGCGGTGGGGATACGAACTCCGGTTCGGCCTTTTCCATCTGCCGCAGCAGGTCAAGCGCTTCCTGCCGCCGTCCCATCCCATACAAGATGATTCCCTTGTCCGCCAGCACCGACTTGGATGTGGGATCGAGCGCTTGCGCGCGCTCAATTTCCGTCAGCGCCTCGGTGTAGCGGCCCATCGTTTCCAGCACCGGCGAATACCAATGATGGGCATTCGCGTTGTTTGGGTCGAGTTCAATCGCGCGCCGAAATTCACGATCAGCCGTCTCAGCGTCCCACATTCCCCAGAATGAAACAAACGCCAGCGAAGCGTGCGCCTGCGATGATTTGTCGTCGAGCTCAACCGCTTTGCGCGCCGCTGCCAGCGCCCGCGGATACGCTTCGCTACTCTTCATCGCGCTATATTCGCGCAGCAGGTTGTAGCAGTCAGCCAGTCCAACATAGGCATCCGAGTATCCCGGATCGTGCACAATCGCCTGCGTGAAATAGTCCACCGCCTTTTGCAGATCGTCAGGCGTGCGCTTGTTCCAGTAGTAGCGGCCTTGCAAATAAAGATCCTTGGCTTCCTGATTCGCCGGATGCAACCCGGCATTCGCAGCCGAGTGCGCCGAATTGCCTGCGGCCTTGATCCCGCGAAACCCGAAAAGCATGATCCCCGCCAGCAACGATAGCGCCAAAACCAGCGCGGCATACTCCAGCTTTCGCGACGGAAACGAAGACGCCGGTGGCGAAATCAAACGATCGGGAGCGGCCACCGAACTTACTGCCGGCTCTAACTCCGCCTCACGCGCACCCGACGCAAGCAGCGTGACTGTGCTCGAAGTCGGGACTCCAGAACTCGGGACTGCGGAAGTCGGAGCGATCCACCGGTATCCGCGGCGCTCGATGGTTTCTATAAAGATAGGATTCTCAGCGGGGTCGCCCAGAGCATCGCGCAATCGCTTGATGGCGCTGCTGATGGCACGGTCAAAATCGACAAAAACATCCCGCGGCCACAGCGCCTGCCGGAATTCTTCACGCGTCACAACTTCATTCGGCCGGCTGAGCAGCACTCCCAGCGCGCGAAAGGGTAGGTCCTGAATCTTTACCCTGGATCCCTTCTTCCGCAGATCCCCCGCGCGCAAGTCCGCCTCAAATACACCGAAGCGCACAACAGTCTGGGGTTCGCTGGACACAGTGGTTAGGCGTCGACACTCCCGGGGAGGGCAGCTCCAAGTCTACCACCGCGGAAAGCCCCGTTGGACCGGCACTTTCGGGCTACTCCGCTGCAGACAAGAACTCTTTGTAACCCATTGTAGATAAACGAAATATCTCGTCGCTTCAATGTAGCCGAGCCGTCGCTTTACCCCACCCCAAATTCAGGTGATAGTCGGCGTGCATTCGCGGTCGTCTCAGCCAGTTGGCGAGCGGCCCGCGCCGGAAAACAGAACCACCAACCGGCGTCCTTCCGGCGTCCTTAGTAATAGTAATGCAAGCGAGTTCTTAACGTTTCTGGGTCAATTGCGCGACCAAAGGCGGCAGCGTCAGCAGTTCAACCTGCTTCACCGTCAACTAGGCGGCTCAAAACCAGGGCGACAGCAATTCGAATCAAATTCAGGAGAAACACAATGACTTCAGTTCTCAAGGCAAAGCTTCTCGCGGGTATATTCCTGGTGGCGATAGCGATCGCTGCGCCGGCGCAAACGGTCAGCACGATTTACACGTTCAGCAGCGGGTCGAACCCAAATTATCCCGCTGGCGTAATGGCGCAGGGACAGGACGGGAACTTCTACGGAGTTACGCTGTCGGGCAACGGATGCTGTCAGGGCGTCATTTACAAAATCAGCTCCGAGGGAGCGATCACGAGCTTGTACTCGATGGGGCAGTCGGACGGAACGAACTGCACCGGCCTGACTCTGGGCACCGATGGCAATTTCTACGGCACCTGTAAAAACGGGGGCACCAACAATTACGGCACGCTTTTCAAAGTGACGTCCGCCGGCGTCTTGACCGTATTGCACAACTTCGCAGCCCAAGGATCGACCAGCGACGGATGTATCCCCTACGTGCCTCCAATCCAGGCCAGTAACGGAGATTTTTATGGAACCACCGCTTTTTGCGGGGCAAATAATTACGGAACGGTGTACAAGCTCACGCTGGCCGGGGCGTATACCATGCTGTACAGCTTCCAAGGTCCGCCGAACGACACGGTATTGCCCTTGGGCTTGATCGAAGGCACTGACGGCAACTTATGGGGCGTGGGAAACGGCTGGATCATCAGCGGAGGCGGAATATTCAAAATCACCCTCGCGGGTAAGGAGTCGCTGGTATACACGTTCCAGCCTAATGCGGATGGCGGTTACCTGGACGGCGAGGGCCCGGATGCCAATCTGATTCAGGGCTCCAATGGCGATTTCTACGGAACCACCGAAGAGGGCGGCAGTGCGAACGAAGGAACCATCTTCTCGCTCACTGAGAGCGGCACAGAGACGGTGCTTTACAGCTTCCCGAATCAGACGGACGGTGCGTATCCTTCGTTGCCGTTGACGCAGGCGCCGAATGGCCTGTTGTTTGGCGCCGCAACCGATTGCGCGGGCGGAGGCTGCTCGCAAGCCGGACTCTTCGACATCACCACCAAGGGCGCGTACAAGAGCGTTTATCTCTACCCGCTGGTTTGCTCGAACTGCGGCCAGCCTTTTGCTCCGCTCTTGCTTTCCACCAACGGCACGTTTTATAGCACGACCGAGCAGGGCGGGATCGGCGTTGGCTCGTTCTACAGCCTGAGCAATGGCTACGGCCCCTTCATCTCCCCGGTGAATGTGAAGTCCAGCGCAGAAGGCTCGCGGGTCGGCATTCTGGGCCAGGGTTTCAGCTCGAAGTCTGTCGTTGCGTTTGGAGGCACAAAAGCCACTGCCACAAAACTCACCGGCGGCACCTACATTACCGCTACGGTCCCCACGGGCGCGCTCACCGGCGACATCACCGTCACCACTGGATCGACCGTGCTGTCCACCCTCGCGAGCTTCAGGATCACGCCGACCTACAAAAGCTTCGCGCCTCCGAGCGGCCCAGTCGGAACGGTAGTGACGTTCAACGGCACCGGCCTGACTCAAACCACGAAGGTGACGATCGATAACCTATCGGCGACGTTCACGGTGGTCTCCGATTCCGAAATCACCGCAACCGTTCCCACCGGAGCCGCGACCGGCAAAATCGTCGTGACCACAAAAGGTGGCAGCGTTACCAGTTCCACCAGCTTCACCGTCAATTAGGGGCCGCACTCACATCTCTGGATTTACGAAGGATTGTCGGCAACTCGGAAGTGATGCGGCAGTTGGGTAGTGGTGCAGTTTGATTGTCATCCTGAACAAGCGTTCTCTGCGCAGTGAAGGATCTGGGCGAGTCGCGCGACGGAGCCTGCCCTGAGCAAGCCAATCGCGCCGATGGAGCCTGCCCTGAGCGAGCGAATCGCGCCGATGGGTCGCAGCCTGCCCTGAGCGGAGCCGAAGGGTTCTTTACGACCCATTAATCGCGCGCTTGACTCGCTTCCTTATCAAACTGCATCGCTACCAGAGAACGCCGCTACTTGTATGCTTGCAGACTACTCACATCCGGTGGTTGGCCAAACCATCCGCGGATGTCGATCGCGCGGCGAATACTTACTCACAAGATCAAGATAGTGCCGGATCCCGCTAGAACGCGCCGCCGCCGCCGCCACCGAAGCCGCCGCCGGAGAATCCTCCTCCACCGCCGAAGCCGCCACCACCGCCGCCCCAGCCCGATCCCGTAGAACTGGCTCGC
>Ga0308309_10000105_pt1 | contig 72695 bp, 55 predicted proteins | sample HubBroMetageWFT5_FD_192491 | JGI IMG/M metagenome (GOLD analysis project Ga0308309, IMG submission 192491) | Warmed and freeze-thawed soil microbial communities from the Hubbard Brook experimental Forest, New Hampshire - Hubbard Brook CCASE Soil... | ecosystem: Environmental > Terrestrial >...
CGAGCGGAGCATTCGCCATCGCGGAGCATTCGCGAATCGCCAAGCGGGTGGAGCAGGCCTTCAGGCCTGCGCTCAACAGCCACAGCACCCGCGGGCTTTAGCCCCTGAGGTACGCACTCACACCCGCTGCACTCCACCCAACCCTTGCAGCGCCGCAACAATCTGCGAAGACCACTGCCCAATCCGCTCATCGCGCAGCGTCCCCTCATCCGACTGTAATCTGACCCGCAGCAAAATCGAATACTTCCCCGCCCCAATCGCTCCGCCCCGAAAAATCTCCACTGGCTTGAAGTCACGTAATTCGGGAATGCTCAACTCCATCACCGTCCGCCGCATGGCTTCAAACCCCACCTCATCTCCAAACACAAAAGAAAAATCCCGCTCCACCGCCGGATATTTCCCCAAAGCCGCAAACCTTACCGTCCGCAATCCCATCCCATGCAGTCGCTCCACATCGATCTCCGCCAGAAAAACATCCTGTCGCAATTTGCGCTCGGCCTTTACATTTTCGGCAACTTGCCCAAACTGCGCCACCACGGCCCCATCCATCACCGCCCGCGCCGATCGCCCGGGATGAAAATACTCCGCCGTCTCCCGGTCGAAACTCAGCTCGCGGCAAGCAAACGCTGCCAGCAGATTCTCCACATCGCCCTTGAAGCACCGAAAATACTCCGCCGCCCCTGGTTCTTTCTCCAGCATCCCACCCACCGGCAGCGACCCCTTAACCGCCGCAAGCGTGGCGCCCAGGCACAAGCTCCCAGGTTCAATCCGCTCCCCACCCCGCATTTCGTAAACCCGGCCCATCTCAAACAGCCGCACATTGTCCGAGTCGCGGTTCAAGTTCCAGGCCAGCATGTCCAGCATCCCCGGCGTCATCGAAGTGCGCATCACCGAAGCTTCTTCGCTCAGCGGATTCTCCAATTCCAGTACCGAAGCAGAAGAGAATCTCTCCGCATCCGCATGCGAAATAAACGTCAGCGAAATCGCCTCGTTGTATCCCAGCGCCAAAGCCCGCGTCCGCAAAGTCGCGTCCATGGCCGCATGCGGCAACTCCGCCACCGTGCCCGTATACGCCGGCAAAGTATTCTCGAACTTGTCATACCCATGCAGGCGCGCGATTTCTTCGATCACATCGATCTCGCGCTCCACGTCGAGCCGCCAACTGGGAACATCCACGTAGAACTGCGCGTCAGCCTGGCCCTCTGGGATCAAACCGAACCCAAGCTTCTTCAGAATGTGGACAATCTCCCGCGTGCTCAGATTTCCGCCCAGAATGCGCTGCACTTCGGAAAGCCGCAACACCACCGGCGCTTGGTCCAGCTTCCGCGACATCACGTCGATCGCATCCCCCGCCAACTCTCCGCCGCCGGATTCCAGTATCAGTTCCGCCACCAGATCGCACGACAAAACCGTTGACTCAAAATCAGCTCCCCGCTCGAACCGGTGCGAAGCATCGGTGTGCAGTCCGTGCCGCCGCGAACTCTTGCGCACGGTCACCGGATCCCACCACGCCGACTCGATCAGAATGTTCCGCGTCCGGTCGGTGATCATAGTGTCGAACCCGCCCATCACCCCCGCCAGCGCCACCGGGTTCTTCCCGTCCGCAACCACCAGATCTTCGGAACTAAGCGTGCGTTCCACCCCATCCAGCGTCTTCAGCTTTTCGCCGTTCTTCGCTTTTCGAATGATCAGCTTTCCGCCCGCAAGCAAATCCATGTCAAACACATGCGTGGGCTTGCCCATCTCCCACAGAACATAGTTGGTGGCATCGACGGCGTTGCTGATAGGCCGCTGGTCCAGCAGCGCCAACCGCCGGGCAACCTTGTCAGAAGAAGGCAGGATGCGCACACCTCGTATAACCCGCGCAGAGAACCGGGGACAAAGCTCCGGCTCCTCGACGACGATCGGGAAGGGCGAGCTCGGGAACGGCGAGCTCGGCAAGGGCGAGTTCGGGAAGGGCACGACTTCAGTCGTGCCGTCAGAGCCCCGGGAGGACGCGGCTTTAGCCGCTGAGGTGCGCCCTGTAGCTGAAAGCCGAGAGCTGAAAGCTGACAACTCCCTCAACGGCAAGTCATAAACAGCCGCCGCCTCCCGCGCCACTCCATAATGATTCATCGCATCGGGCCGGTTCGTCCCAATCTCCATCTCAAAAACGCAGTCCGCACCCGCCCCGCTGATTCCTTCAACAGCAGTCCCCACCCCAGTCAAATCCTCAGCCAGTCGCCGGTCATCGACGGCAACATCAACAAACTCCCGCACCCACTGTGGAGAAATCTTCATCTGTTTCTAAATGTTGGTCCTCTGCGAACCAAAAAAGACCCTGTCATTCCGAATTAAGAGCCCTGTCATTCCGAATTAAGAGTCCTGTCATTCCGAATTAAGAGTCCTGTCATTCCGAGCGAAGCATGAGCTTCATGAAATGAAGCTCATGCGTAGTCGAGGAACCTGCTGTCCTCGGCGCCGGCAAGACTCTAGCCACATTCACGCGAACTGCTGCAAGAACCGCACATCCCCATTGAAGAACAACTGCAAATCATCCACCCCATACTTCAGCAAAGCGATCCGGTCCGCCCCCATCCCAAACGCAAACCCCGAAACTTTTCTCGGGTCATATCCATTGCTCTTCACAAACTCAAACACATTCGGATCCACCATCCCGCAGCCCAGAATCTCAATCCACCCCGTCTGCTTGCAAGGCCGGCACGGATCGCTCCCGCGCCTCCCGCTTCCCCCGCAAATAAAGCAGGAAACATACATCTCCGCGCTAGGCTCGGTAAACGGAAAAAACGAAGGACGAAAGCTGGTTTTCACGCTCGATCCAAAGAATTCCTTCATGGCATGATCGAGCGTTCCCTTCAAATCACCGAAGGTGATATTCGTGTCCACCGCCAGCCCCTCGATCTGATGAAACATCGGCGAGTGGCTAGCATCTGGAGGATCGTTGCGGTGCACCGTCCCCGGAATCACGATCCGGATCGGCGGCCGCATCGTCTCCATAGTCCGAATCTGCACCGGCGAAGTATGCGTCCGCAGCAGCAACCGCTCCCGCTGCGCCTTCCCCTGCTGCCCCGCAATAAATAAAGTGTCCTGCGTATCCCGAGCCGGATGATTCACCGGAAAATTCAAAGCCTCAAAGTTGTAATAGTCCGTCTCCACCACAGGCCCATCCGCCACCGAGTACCCAAGCTTCTGAAACACCCGAACCATCTCATTCGTAGTCTTGACGACAGGATGCTCCGCCCCGATAGGCCGCTGGATCCCCGGCAGGGTGATGTCCACTGACTCAAACGCAACGGCCAGTTGCTCAGCTCCGCCTTCGGTAAATTTATGCCAGCCCTCGATCTCACTCTCGACGTACTGCTTGAGCTCGTTCATGTGCTGACCGAACTCGCGCTTTGCTTCCTTTGGTGCCTTCTTGAACTGATCGTTGATCTGAGTGAGTATGCCGTTCTTACGCGCCATCCAAAGATCGCGAAACACTTTCCACTCGGCTTCGGATTTCACCTCACGCATCTCATCCCGGAACGCAAGCTTCGCGCCCGCGAATGCTCTCTCCAGCGCTGCCGCCGAATAGTCCGTCAATTTGGGAACTTTATAGGCCACGTGTGCGGGTGCCCCGTCCTTGTCTCTCCGTTCTTTGGAGAGACAGGGCGGGGATTTTGATTCTCACAGACGAAATCAGAAAAGATCGGCCCTGCGTCGCGTCGGACAGCTGAAAGCTGCGAGCTGAAAGCGACTAAGCGAGCGCGCCCTTGGCCTGCTCCACGAGAGACTTAAATGCGGGCGCGTCCCTAACCGCCAGGTCCGCAAGAATCTTGCGGTCCAGTTCCACTCCCGCCACTTTCAATCCGTGGATGAACTGGTTGTAGCTCAGCCCATTCAACTTCGAAGCCGCCCCAATCCGCACAATCCAAAGCGACCGATACTGCCGCTTCCGCTGCTTCCGTCCAGCAAAAGAAAACTTGAGGCCGCGTTCTACCGCTTCTTTGGCGGAGCGGTAGAGTTTCGATTTCGTGAGGAAGTATCCGCTCGCGCGGTCTAATATTTTCTTGCGCTTGGCGCGGCGTTTGGTTCCGCGTTTTACACGGGGCATGGTTTTCTCCTTTTTGCTTTCTAAGTACTGGCGGCTGGAGGCAAGGACGATTCGCCTGGGTGGCGATCTCTGGCCTCTTCACGCGCCTAAATCAGTGGTCAGTGGCTAGTGGTCAGAAACTCCTTCGACTTTCTGAGCACTGATCCGTGACCCCCGATCACTAGCTTACTGATACGGGATCATGCGCTTCACTTTGCGGAGATCGCCGTCGCTCACCAGCGTGGAAGTGCCGAGCTTGCGTTTGCGTTTGTGCGCCTTGGAGGTCAGCATGTGGCGCAGGCCGGAATGTCCCCGCTTCACCTTGCCGGTGGCAGTCTTCTTGAAGCGCTTGGCGGCGCCCTTGTGGGTTTTCAATTTCGGCATAATTCCTCGGAATCAGCTGCCAGCCGCCTGTTTCCAGCCGTCAGCCTGGGATATTCAACGTTCAATTGCTGTGGAATCGTGGGCGCGACTGGCGCCCGTCCCCGGCGAAGCGCTACACCTGCGAAGCCGGATTGGGAGCTTCTGCTTCGGCGGCAGCGGGCGCTGGTTTTTCTTTTTCCTGCGCCAGTTTCCTCTCCTGCTTCGCTTTCTGCTTGGCTTCCCGTTCTCTTTCCTTCTCCCGCTCCACCGCCGTTTTCTTAGGCGCCAGGATGGCATGCAGCGTGTTGCCTTCCTGCCGCGGGCGGAACTCCACGATGCTCTGCGTTTCGACGTCCTTGATGAGCCGCTCCAGGATGCCCCGGCCTAAACCGGTGCGGGTCATTTCGCGGCCGCGGAAGAAGATGGTGGCCTTCACCTTGTCTCCTCCATCGAGGAAGCGGAGCACGTGATTCTTTTTGGTCTCGTAATCGTGGTCGTCCACATTGATGCGGAACTTGACCTCTTTTACGGTGATTGTTTTCTGATGCTTCTTGGCCTCGCGCTCTTTCTTTTCCTGCTGGTAGAGATATTTCCCGTAGTCCATGATGCGGCAGACGGGAGGCTGCGCGGTGGGCGAAATCTCAACCAGATCCAGGTTTTTGCTTTTGGCCAACTTGAGGGCTTCGAAGGGGGGCATTACGCCGATCTGTTCGCCTTCGTCACCGATCACGCGAATTTCGCGGGCTCGAATGCGGTCATTGGTTCGGATAAAACGTTTGTCGATACGGTCCTCCGCGCTCTACGCGACTGGGAATAGGAAATTATAACATGGGGATTCGGGCCGCAAAGAAGGAGTCAAGGAGGGCTGCCTCGTCAACGGCGCTGCAATGGTTAACGAGGCGTGGCCGAAACGCCTTGCAGGGCTTGGAGTGGAATGGGCGGGTAGGGGGTCCTTCGACTCCGCCAACCGATTCGCTTTGCGAATCGGTTGGCTGCGCTCAGGATGACAGTTTTTGTGGGATGGGTTAGGTCCGGGGCTGGGATTCAGGGGGAGGCTAGAGGCCGCGAAACATCAGGTCTTCAAGGGCCATGCGGCGGGCCTCTGAAGCGCCGCTCTTCCACAGTGGCGCGAGGCGCGAGCTGAGGGCTCAGCGATCGTCGCTGGGCTTCGCCCTCGCGCGACAGCCGAGGCGGCTGTCTCCACATGATTCGTGTTGGTCGGATTATGGGCTATGGCTTGAGGCTTGCGGTGGGACGCCGGTTGGAAGCTGCTTGATGTAGCGAAAGAGGCGTGGCCGAAACGCCTTGCAGGGCTTGGAGTGGCATGGGCGGGTAGGGGGTCCTTCGACTCCGCCAACCGATTCGCTTTGCGAATCGGTTGGCTGCGCTCAGGATGACAATTTTTATCGGGTTGTGGGTCAGGGGGGCCGGGCGGCGCTGGGCTTGCCCTCGCGTGACAGCCGAGGCGGCTGTCTCCACATGATTCGTGTCGCTCGGATTCTGGGCTATGGCTTCAGGCTTGTGGTGCGGACTGAGGTGGAGAGGACGCCGGTGGGGACCTGTTTGATGTAGCGAAAGAAACGGGGGCGTCCTCGCTGTTTCCAGTATGGCGAATTGTAGGAATCGACTCCGGGGCCTGAACTTAGCATGCTGAAAAAAGAATGTTGAGCGGGATTGACTACCACTCCGGCATGTCCGGGCCAGACGGCCAAGTCGCCGGGTTGAGGCTTTGCCACTCGGCGGAATTCTTCGATCCCAGCGTAGAGATCTGAAGAGGGAGCGTACTGATAGGGGAAGCCAGCGCGCTCATAGAGTGCGTGGACCAGGTGAGAGCAGTCGGAAACGGAGCCGGCGCGATGGTGGGAATCGAGTGCGACACGCAGAATCGACAAGCCCTCATGCCGAGTCAGCGGCCGGAATTTAGTCGTCTTGTGCTGACTGTCTTGTGCCAGCGCGGACGGGATGCTCGCCAGGCAGAGCAGGGCGAAGAACAGGGCGCGTTTGGCAGGGAACTGCATGGTTCCTTTATAACGCCGCCTGGTCAGGCGGCATAGGTCACGGGGGTGCCGTCCAGTGTTCTGGCCCCGGATGCACTTTCGGGTGAGGAACTTTTCCTGGTGCACGGGTTAACGCGGGCGCAGTCGCGCGCGATGTGCATTACGGAATCCAGCCTTTTTTCAGGTTCGCCTACAATTCTTGTCAATAGGCAAAAATTGCTCGATTGGGGGTATCTGCTAGCAGGCAAAGGAGAAATATTTTTCGCAAATGTGGCGGGTTTACCCTATGCCAGTTGATATACTGGATATATAGAGTAAAAAAATCAGAAAAGAGCGGAAGGCGCGACCCCATCTTCGGATGGAACAGGGTTGCGCCTTTTGTGTTTTTGGAGGCGAGGAGTGCGATGGGACAACGAGGAACTCAGTTTGCGACTGCCAAGGAGCGGGGAGAGTGGGCCGAGGTCCGGTTCTTGGCGAGGGCGGTGGAGCAGCGCTTTCGAGTCGCGAAGCCGTGGGGAGACTCGGCTCCGTATGACTTGATGGTGGAGCAGGACGGGCTGGTGTACCGGGTGCAGGTGAAATCGACGATCAGGCGGCCGAAGGGGGGTGCGTATCCGTGCCATATGCCGGCGGGAAAGAGGCTGGTGCATATGCTGGAAGAGATTGATTTCGTGGCGGCTTACCTGATTCCGCTGGACCTTTGGTACATCATTCCAGCGGGAGTGGTGGCGATGCGGAAGGGGAGTATCTGGCTTGCACCGTGGAGACGGCAGAGCAAGTATGAACGATATCTGGAGGCCTGGCACTTGTTGCGGCGGTGGAGAGGGGGATCGTACGCCGGAGCCGGGGGTGGGAAGAAGGTTCGTGCGGGAGTCGGAGACGCGAATCAAGGCCGCTCGAAGAGCATTGGCGTCGTGGCGGCGCCAAAAGGCGGCCGAGCTGCGCTCGGCGGACAGCCGAGGGCGGCTGTCCCCACATGAATCTTGCCTCTTTCCTCCCGCGGTTGACTCACCGACGAAGTCTTGACCCTGCATTCGCTGTTGTGGCACACTTGCTATGCACATATGGAAGGCACACAGCGAGCGCACATTGTGATTCCAGGCGATCTGTTGCAGGAGATCGACGCTCTGGTGGGGCCGCGGGGGCGCAGCGCTTTCCTGCTGGAGACGGCGCGGCAGGAAGTGCAGCGCCGGAAGCTGCTGCGGTTTCTCGAGAGCGAGCAGCCCGCGTGGAGAGCGGAAGATCATCCTGAGCTGGCCGGGGGAGCTGCGGCGTGGGTAGGACAACTGCGCAAGCATAGCGAGAGGCGCAGGGCGGCGGGCAAACGGAGGAGCGCGCGGAAGCGGAAGTAGCCGGCTAATTGCCTTCCTGCCAGCGGAGCAATCTTATGCGGCTGCTGCTCGACACTTCGATTCTGATTGACGCCTTGCGCCTGCGCCGTGGACGGCGGCCGTGGCTGGCAGGACTGGTGCGGGCAGGACACACCCTGGCGACCTCCGCGCTGAATCTCGCTGAAGTTTACGCGGGCATGCGTCCCGAGGAGGAAGCGCGGACCAAAGCTTTTCTGAACGCGCTCGAATGCCACGAAATCACGGCCGGCGTGGCGGGGACGGCAGGCAAGCTCAAGAGCGAGTGGGCACGGAAGGGGGTTACTTTGACGCTGGCCGACACGATGGTTGCCGCGGTTGCGCTGGAGCAGGGCTCTCCGCTGGCCACCGATAACCGAAAAGACTTTCCCATGCCGCGGTTGCAGTTGTATGAGTTGCCGAAAGAATAGAAGAGTAGAACGGGCTGATCCCACCAACGGTCTACGGAAGAGCAGGGCTTGCAGCCACTAGAGAGTCGGCAGCGTTCCCCAAAGCGCTCCATCTCTTAGTTCCGCGATATGCGCGGTGATCCAGCGGTTGGGGGCGTGACGGCCTTTCAGATATAACTTCTGATAATTGCCGGTGAGGGCTTCGGTGAACTCTGCGTCGGAGTCATCGTGTACGACGTTGAGGGTGATGGCTTCGAGCGATTTCCCGACAAGAGACTGCGCGAAGGCGAGTTTTTTTTCCGCAGCGAGGTCGCGGAGGATTTTGTTGCGCTCGCGAGCTACTTGTACGGGGACTTGATTGGGCATAGCCGCGGCCGGCGTGCCGGGGCGGGCGGAGTAAGTGAAGACGTGGAGGTAAGTGAAGGGGAGATCGGCGATGAGGCGGCGGGTGGCATCGAATTCGGCGTGGGTTTCGCCGGGGAAGCCGGCCATGACGTCGGCGCCGATGGCGGCGGTGGGCATGGCGGCGCGAATCTTTTCAATCTTCTCGCGATAGTGCCAGGGACGGTATTTGCGATGCATGCGGCGGAGGACGGCGTCGCTGCCGGATTGCAGAGGCACATGGGCGTGTTTAGCGATGCGGGGGGATGAGGCGACGAGGGCGATGAGGTCGTCGGTCCAATCCATGGGCTCGACGGAGGAGATGCGAAGTTTTTCGAGTTGAGTTTCCGACAGGATGATCTGGAGCAGGTCCTCGAAACGTTGGGAGCCGGCGGCCTTTGGCGAGCGAGGGTGCCCGGTCGATGCCAGATCGCGGCCCCAGCGGCCGAGGTTGATGCCGCTGATCACTACTTCGCGGTAGCCCGCGGCTACGAGGGCGTTCACCTCTTCAATGATTTGGGGTAAGGGTAACGAGCGGCTGTGGCCGCGGACGCTGGGGATCACGCAGAAGGAGCAGCGGTTATCGCATCCCTCCTGCACTTTGAGGTTGGGGCGGGTGCGGTCGCCTTCATGAGAGCTTGAAGATTCGAAGACGGGAGCGGCGAGCAGTTCGGTGTGGGCGAAGATGTCGGAGACGAAGACGCGGCTCTCAGTTCTCAGTTCCCGGTTCTCAGTTAATGCGGAGAGGGCGACGAAGGCCTGAGGAGTTCGCAGGCTGGCGACGTCAGCGGCTGAAGCCGAAACGGAATCGATGGGATCTATCGCAGCGCTGGAAGGGCTGCGCCATTCCACGGAAAGGATGGGGAGGACGATTTCTGCGAGTTGATGTTTGTGGGAGTTGCCGATTACGGCGGATACGCCGGGGAGGGCGGCGATTTCCTGGGGAGCGCGCTGGGCGTAGCATCCGGTGACAACGATTCTAGCGAGCGGATTGTGGCGCTGGAGGCGGCGGATGGCGGCGCGGGCGTCCTGATCGGCGGAATTTGTGACGGTGCAGGTGTTGAGAATTACGAGGTCGGCGTGGGCGGCGGAGACCTGGGTGAGGCCGCGGGAATCGAACTGGCGTTCGAGGGCGGCGCCGTCGGCTTGAGTGGCGCGGCATCCGAAGTTTTCGACGTGGTAGGTGAGCACGGAACTATGGTAGCGCATGCGGCTGGTTTGCGGTGGCGAGGCGAGGTTCGGTTCTGAAGGAGAACAGGCACACCACCGGCGCCGCTGAGGAGTAGCGCATCTCAGCAAGCCACGGGTCCGCGAGGCGATCAGGCGGAGGCGATGGACTTCTTCTGCGTGAAACATTCGCGGCAGAAGATGGGGCGACCTTGCGTAGGGCGGAAGGGGACGGTGGTCTCCTTGCCGCACTGGGAGCAGGTGGTTCGAGTTTCGACGCGGGTGTGGTGATGTCCGTTGCCGGCAGCGGGAGGGGCAGAAAGGACGGCCACGCGCTTGGACTTGCAAGTTTTACAACGCTTGGGTTCGTTCTTGAATTGTTTGTCGTGGAAAAAGAGTTGTTCCCCGGCGGTAAAAGCAAACTCGGCGCCGCAGTCGATGCAGGTCAGTACCTTGTCCTGAAATTCCATTGAGGATGGCTCCCTTGTGCCCGTGCTGCGCCCGCCACACGCCGGGGAAGGCGGTGACGCAGAGCAAACACAGGTTATGTACAACCCCCTCAAACTTCCCCTGGACTCGGCCCGCCACGCACCCAGAACGGGGCGTGGATACAGATTTTCTTACTGGAACGCCGAATGAAAACAATGAGTGTTGACTGATCCCTGCTGCAGCTCTTACTGGCGGGGGCCATTGGGAGCAGGGCCGCCCCGGGAAGGGGCCGACCCTTTGCTGCGATTGTTTCTACTGCTTCAGTCTTCAGTCGTCAGTTTTGCCGGATCGATCTTAATCTTAATTGTTTCAGTACTGCATGCTCAGGACTACTTTGGTCCTGCGCTTTAGTCTTGCTCCTTGCGAACTTTCTTACGAGCACGCTTGCGAGCGAGAGCGGCCTTCACGCGTTTTTTCTCACCGGGCTTCAGGTAAAAGGAGTGGCGCTTGACCTCCTTAATAATGTCTTCCTGTTGCACCTTGCGCTTGAAGCGGCGCAACGCGTTCTCGAGGGACTCACCCTCTTGCAGTCGAATTTCCGCCAAACTGAATACACCCCCAAACCCGTCCGGAAGGACCGGTCACTATGCTACTAGGAACCGAATAGTTATGACAAGGATTTGACCCGAAGTCAAGTGCCGCGGTGTGAAAAAAGTTGCAACGATGAGTGGGGCGATCGACCAGCTCAGGGCAGGCTCTGGCTCGGACAGCCGAGGCGGCTGTCCCCACATGAGTTGGGGAGGGTTCCTTATTCTTTTTAGAAGATCAGCTTCAGGCCTAGCTGGATTTGGCGGGGGGCGAAGGCGGCGTTTGGTTTCATGAAGTTCTGGGGTTGCTGGTAGTAGGCGGGGAAGGGAACTCCGTTGACGTAGGTGGAGTATTGGGTGAAGGTGGTGGCCTCGGCGGTGAGGCCGTCGGAGGTGATCTCCACACGCTGGTTGTCGCGGTTGAAGAGGTTGAAGGAGTCGGCGGTGAACTCGAGGCGGTAGCCTTGGCTTACGTGGATTTTGCGAACGAGGCGGAGGTCGGTGGAGGCGTAGTTGGGTCCGGTGAAGGCGTTGCGGCTGTAGCCGGGGAGACGGTCGTTGTCGTAGTTGCCGTCCTGGTTGGGATCGCCGTCTACGGTGGCGTTGACGGGGCGTCCACTGCCGGCGGTAACGATGCTGGAAATTTTCCAGTCGTTCAGGACATGGCCGAGGAATTCGTGTTCGCGGTGGAAGGGGCGCGGTTCGGCGGAGAATGCCGCGACGAAGCGCTGGCGCTGATCGGTGACGCTGGGGCCGCGTTCGGCATTGGGCTGGTAGGAATTCTGGACGGTGGCGGGCGCGCCGGCTACGAGAGCATCCTGGCCGTCATCAATGGCGTGGGCGAAGGTATAGGAGATGCGGAGATAGGTGCCACGAGCCATGCGGCGGTTGATGGAGAGAGTTCCACCATTGTAGACGCTGGAGGCGGCGCTCTGGAATTCGTCGATGGCGCCGAGTTGCGCGATGGGGCGTCCCAGAGGATTGATGCACGGCGGGAACGGGCAGGTGAGGGACTGAGTGTACTGCCAGGTGGCGAAGGAATCGACGGTGTAGTATCCGTTCTCAAAGATGGAGCCGGTGGAATCGAAGATGGGATAGGTCAGCGCGACGGGGGGCGGGAGATTTACGTCCAGGGCGCGAATCAGGTGTTCGCCGTGGACGTAGAGATAGGAGATGGCGAGGGTGGTCTTGGCGGCTAGTTCGCGCTCGACGGTGAAGCTGGTTTGCTGGACGCGCGGGGTTACGAAGTTGGGAGCGAAGGCGGAGACATCGTTGGTGACGCCCTGGGTGAATCCGGTGGGGAGACTGCAGGCCGCGGTAGTTAGCGGGCAGGCTATGAGCGGGTTGGGATAGGTGGGAAAGACTTGATGGTCGTAATAGTTGCTGTTATTGAGGAAGACTTGAGCGTCGGTGATGCCGTTATCGGTGGCGATGGCGGAGTTGTAGATCTGAGGAATGCGGACGTAGAACAATCCGTAGCCGGCACGAATCACTAACGGATGCGTCTTCCCGATGGAATAGGCTAGTCCGGCGCGAGGGCCGAAGTTATTGGGTTTGAAAGGGACTTTGCCGGCGGGCGGGAACAGCGGGTTGGGGAGTAGTCCAGCCTGGGTGAAGGTTTGGAGATCCCAGCGAACGCCTAGATTGATGGCCAGGTGATCGGTGACGCGGATGGTGTCCTGGGCAAAGGCGGCGTAGTCGTTGCTGTTGGGATGGGAGGAGGATGCGCCGAAGTTTTGAAGATAGTAGTGCGGGACCTGGTGCGCGTAGGCGCGGAGCGGAGTTAGCGGGAGTCCGGCTTCCATGGGTGCGAAGGTGAAGGGATTGACTTTGATGGGATAGAAAAGATATTCGCCGCTTTCCTGGCTGGGGAAATAGTCGTAGATCCAGGTGATGAGGGCGTCGCCGCCGAATTTCAAGGAGTGGCGGCTGGTATCGAGGCTGAGAGTCTCGGCAAGCTGGGCGCGGTGTTCGCGGGTGGCGCGGGGGAGTTGGTCGGAGCGTCCGATGCCGTCGATGATGTCGGGAATTTTGATGAGGGCGTCGCTGGTGTTGGTGAAGGACTGGCGAAGGTCGCGGGAAAATTGAGTGCGGAGATGGCTGAGCAGGCGCGGGGTCATGCCTGAAGTGAGAGAGGCGGAACCGGTGTCAGTGGAGACGGTTTCTTCGCCGTTGTCGGAGATGGAATCGTAGGTTACGGGACTGGCGGGATCGAGGAAGACGTTGTTCGATCCCCAGTAGCGGGAGGAGTTGAAACGCACGGCTAGCTGGTTGCGGGGGGAGAGATTGATGTCGAGCTTGGTGTAGGAGGCGTTGCCGATTTGAGCGGCGGGATAGGAGCCGGCTAGCGAGGTGAGTTGGGCGGCGGCGGCGAAGACGAGGGCCTGGTCGGTGGCTTCGTAGTCGCCGGGAGAGTAGGGTCCAGTGCCGGCTTGCGGGACTACCTGCATGGCGCCGTTGAGGAATTCGACTACGTCGGGGACGTGGAAGTAGTGCTGATCGAAGCCGGCGAAGAAGAAAATCTTATTCTTTTTGACGGGGCCGCCGAGGGTGGCTCCGCCTTGCTGCTGGCGGCTGTGGGGTTTGAAAGTCATGAAGGGATCGGCTGCGCCGCCGAATCCGCTGTCGCGGAGGTAATAGAGGCCGGTGCCGTGCCAGTGATTGGAGCCGGATTTGGTGACTACGTTGACGACTGCGCCGCCGGCACGTCCAAGCTCTGCGCCGGAGGAATTGGAGGAGACGCGGAACTCCTGGACTACTTCGTTGGAGAATTGGTAGGGAGTGCGGTAGAGGCCGCGGGCCTGGGCGAAGAAGGCGTTGTTAAAGTCGCCGCCATCGACCAGGAAACTGTTCTGGAATCCGCGCAGGCCGCCGAAGGAGAGATCGCCGTTGGTGGCGGAGGTCAGGCTGCGGGGGTCTTGGGTGACGCCGGGAGAAAGCAGCATGAGATCGGAGAAGCGGCGGCCGTTCAAGGGGAGATCGGCAATGGCGCGCGCGTCGAGAAGAGTGGAGACAGCGGTGGATTTGGTCTCGACTAGCTGAGGCGCGCCGGAGACGGTGACCTTTTCCTGAGGGCCGGCGACGGTGAGGCGGAATTGGAGTTCGGCGGCCGCGCCGACATCCACGTGGAGTTGCGGAGTGATTTGGGGAGACATGTCCTGGGCAACGACGCGGGCTTCGTAATCGCCGGGAGGGAGGAGATCGAAGGCGAAACGGCCTTCGGCGTCGGACGTGGTGGAGTAGCGTGCGCCGGTGGCGGCGTTTACGACGACGATGGAGGCCTGGGCGATGTGGCTGCCGGTGGGATCGAGGACGGTGCCGTGAATGGCGCCGGTGGCGGCGTCCTGGGCTGGGGTGAGCGGAGATAGTACTAATAAGGAGAAAATCAGGATGCAGAGCGAAGTGCGCGGCATAGGAGTCCCACCTGGTGATCGCGGATGAGGCTCGGTGTGAGGCCCGCGGGGTCCGGAGGCGAGCGGGTGGGGAATCCAGATTCTTTTGTAGCATGGTGGAGAGTGTGGCGGCGGTGACGGGGCGCAGTTCTTTTTGGGATGAGTGCCGGAGTGGGAATTCTGCTTTACGGAGAGGCGTGGGGGCGTGCTATGTTCAGTGTTCCTGCGGGCGCGACGAGGCTGACTGTTGGGTGGTGGTAGGGGTCCTTCGACTCCGCGAGTGCTCCCGCTTCGCGTCAGCACTCGCTCCGCTCAGGATGACAGGGCGTTTTTGATGACAGGGAGTTTGAGGGTGATACGAAGATCATGATTCGATCGTTTAAGGGTGTGAGGCCGGTGATTCCGGCTACGTGTTACGTGGATGAGTCGGCGCAGATTATTGGGGACGTAGTGCTGGGGGAGCATGCGTCGGTGTGGATGAATGCGGTGCTGCGCGGGGATGTGTACTCGATCCGGATTGGGGCGCATTCGAATGTGCAGGATTGCAGCGTGTTGCACGGAATGAAGAGCACGGCCGGCGTGAACCTGGGCGAGTACGTGACGGTGGGGCATTCGGCGATACTGCACGGATGCCTGATTGAGGACCGGTGCCTGATCGGGATGGGCTCGATTATTTTGAATGGGGCAAAGATTGGGACGGGGTCGATTATTGCGGCGGGGACGCTGATTCCGGAGCGGACGGTGGTGGAGGCGGGATCGTTGTGGATGGGGTCTCCGGGAAAGTTTCGGCGGAAGCTGGAAAAGGGTGAGGACGAGATGATCATGCGGTATGCGCGGAATTATCTGGGGTATGTAGAGGAGTATTTGCGGGAGCGGGGAGCGTAGGGCTTGGCCGTTGGCATGGTTTGCGCGAGTTGTGGCGGCGGACGAGGAAGCAGGTTCCTCGCTGCGCTCGGAATGACAAGCCTTTTTTCAGGTCATCGAATACCTTACGAGAACTGAGAGCTGAATGATTAAAGCGGTGCGAGGGACGCGGGATTTGTTGCCGCCGGAGACGGGGGTGTGGAATTTTGTGGAGTCGGCGGTGCGGGATGTGTTCCGCGCTTACAACTTCCAGGAGATTCGCACGCCGATTTTCGAGTCGACGGAATTGTTTGCGCGCGGGGTGGGGGAAGAGACGGATATTGTCGCCAAGGAGATGTATACGTGGGAGGATCGAGGGCGGGCGGAGAGCGATAAAGGGCAGTCGCTGACACTTCGTCCGGAGGCCACGGCCGGCATTGTTCGAGCCTACATTGAGCACAAACTCGGGGATCGTGGACTGAACAAGCTTTACTGCATGGGCCCGATGTTCCGGCGCGAGCGGCCGCAAAAAGGCCGCTATCGCCAGTTCTATCAGATCGATGCCGAAGTGATCGGGCCGGCTTCGGCGGGGAGTGAGTCTCCGGCGCGGGATGCGGAAGTTCTGGAGATGTTGGCTACGCTGCTCGACCGGTTGGGGATTACGGATTGGAATCTGGAGTTGAATTCTGTCGGAACCTCCTCTGACCGCGCTGCTTTCAACGACGCGCTGCGCAAAGCGCTCGATCCAGTTAAAGAAAAGATGTGTGCGGATTGCCAGCGGCGGGCGGTGACCAATCCCCTGCGTGTGTTCGACTGCAAAGTTTCCCAAGATCAGCCGATTATTGAGACGTTGCCGCGCATCACGCAGTTTCTGGGCGAAGACTCGCGCAAGCATTTTGAGGCGGTGCAGGAAATCCTCACCAAGGTAGGGGTTCGATTTTCGTTAAATGACAGGTTGGTGCGCGGCCTCGATTACTACACGCGGACTGCGTTTGAGTTTACGCATGGGGCGCTGGGAGCGCAGAATGCGATTCTGGGCGGCGGGCGGTATGACGGGCTGTCGGAGGCGCTGGGCGGGCCGGCTGCGCCGGGAATTGGATTTGCGATTGGGGAAGACCGGCTGGTGATGTCTTTGAAGGAAACGGCCGAGGGCGTGCTGCGCAAGCCGGATGTATACGTGGCCGCGATGGCAGGGATGAATGGCGAGGCGGCGCGGCTGGCGCGGGAGTTGCGGCGGCATGATCTGGTGGTCGATCTGGGGGATGAGAGCTTCCGGCTGAAGAAGTCGTTTGAAACGGCTACGAAGGCGGGGGCGAAATATATTTTGATTGTGGGCGAGAATGAAGTGCAGGCGGATGCGTTTGCGCTCAAGAATCTTTCGACCGGGGAGCAGGTTTCAGTTCCGCGCGGAGAGTTGGCGCGGAAGATACAGGAGTAGCCGTGGGAAAGACTCGTTCCGAAATCGACGATGTTGCGCGGCAGTTTATTGAGGCGCAGCGTGTATTTTTTGTGGCGTCGGCGCCGCTGGATGCTGGCGGGCATGTGAACCTTTCGCCGAAGGGGCTGGACACGTTTCGCATTCTGGGGCCGACTACCGTGGCTTATCTGGATTTCAACGGAAGCGGAGTGGAGACGATCGCTCACCTGAAGGAGAATGGGAGAATTGTTCTGATGTTTTGCGCGTTCCAGGGGCCGCCGGATATTTTTCGTCTGTATGGCCACGGGCGTGTGATTGAGGCGCATGAGGCGGAGTTTGCAGCGCTGGCGGAGTCATTCCCTACTCGTGAGAACGCGCGGTCGATTATTGTTGTCGAAGTCACTCGGGTTACGGACTCTTGTGGATACGGCGTTCCTCTGTTTAAGTATGAAGGCGAGCGGGAACAGCTTCAGGCTTGGGCGCGGAATCGCGGGCCGGAGCGATTGAAAGCGTACCGGGAGGAGAAGAACCGGCAGAGCGTCGATGGGCTTCCGGGTATTTCAGGGTAGGTCCTTGGCTTCGCTCAGGATGACGGATTTTTTTGATGATGTGTGATGATCATTGGGGGCGTTTCATGAGGCTGGGTTGGGTGATTTGCGCGGTCTTTTTGCTGGGAAGCGTCATTCTTTGTGTTGGCCAGAGTCCGGCACCTGGCAAGGTTCTTAGTCCGCTTGAGCAGGATTTGATCGCGAGCGAGAAGGGGTTGATCGAAGCGAAGAAGAAAGATAATGGCGCGTTTTTCAAGCGGACGCTGAGCGAGGATTTTGCGCTGGTAGGGGTGGATGGCGAACTGCATGAACGGCAGGATGCGATGGATGAGTTGGGGGATTCGGGGCTGTTGGAATTGACGCCTTATAACATTAAAGTGGTGGCGGCGGGCGACGGGGCGGCGATCGTCACATACGACGCGATCGTGCGGAAGGCGCCGGAGGAGGACCAGGGACCTCCCCCGCGATATCAGCATTTCAGTTCGGTGTGGGTGAAGCAGGGAGAACAGTGGAAGTTGAAGTTTCATCAGGCTACGGCGTCGCATTGGGGAGATTGGTAGGGAGTGCCGGGTTCCGAATGCGGAGTTTCGATTGGGAATTGTTGGTACGGATTGTTGAATGAAGAATCGGCAGGAATACATTTCGAGGAGGCGCGTATGAGGCGAGCGGGGATGATTCTAGCGGCAGGGTTGGTATTGGCGGCGGTGGCGATGGCACAGAATGGGCCTCCGAAGCCGGGGCCGGAATTCAAGAAACTGGATGTGTTCGAGGGTACGTGGACGCTGGACGGCACGATGAAGCCGGGAATGATGGGTCCGGGCGGATCGATGACGGAGAGCGAAAAATGCGAGTGGATGGACGGCGGCTTTTACCTGGTATGCCATTCGTCATACAAGAGCTCGATGGGCGATGGAGTGGGATTGTCGGTGATGGGATATTCGGCTGACGACAAGGCGTATACCTACCGCGAGTTCAACAGTTTTGGCGAATTCGACGACTCGAAGGGGATGGTCGACGGCGACACCTGGACATGGACCAGCGACGAGAAGATGGGGAGCACGACGATGAAGGGGCGGTTCACGATCAAGATGACGTCGGCAGCGTCGTACACCTTCCTGTTTGATATGTCGCAGGATGGAACGAAGTGGACGACGGTGATGGACGGGAAGGCGACAAAGAAGTAGATTTTCCGCAGACCGTGGGAGGCGGACCTCAGCGGCGGCCGCGGTTTCATTGACCGGTAGCGGCACCTTCGACTTCGCTCAGGAGCAGGCTCAAGAACTGAAGCCGTGCCCTTCCCGATCCGCTCATAGGCCAGTCCTGTGCGGTTCTCCTACCGTTTATAATCTGTGATTCGGCTTTCTGCCGTAATTCTCACTGTAAGGACACAACTTGCTCGACTTTTTAGGCGATCTACGACGAACGCAGATGTGCGGGGCGCTGCGGGCTTCCGACGCAGGCAAGAAAGCTACGCTGATGGGATGGGTGAACAAGCGGCGCGACCTGGGCAGCCTTATTTTTGTGGACCTGCGCGACCGCACGGGCGTGACCCAGGTGGTGATCAACGCGGAGCGGGACGCGGCGATCCATAAGAAGGCGGAGGCTCTGCGCAACGAGTACGTGATTGCGGTTTCCGGGACGGTGAAGCTGCGCGATGCGAGCACAGTGAACAAGAACATTGCGACCGGCGACGTGGAACTGGTGGCGGAGGAGTTGAGGATTCTGAACGAGTCGAAGCTGCCGCCATTCTTGCCTTCGGACATGGCGCTGACGAATGAAGAGACGCGGCTGAAGTATCGCTACATCGATTTGCGGCGCGAGGTGATGCAGTTCAACATCGAGATGCGGCACAAGGTGGCGAAGGCGATCCGGGATTATTTGTCGGGGCAGGGATTTCTTGAGATTGAGACGCCGTTTATGACCCGGTCTACGCCCGAGGGGGCGCGGGATTATCTGGTGCCGAGCCGGGTGCAGCCGGGGACGTTTTATGCGCTGCCGCAGTCGCCGCAGTTGTTCAAGCAGATCCTGATGATTTCCGGGTTCGATAAGTACTTTCAGATTGTGCGGTGCTTCCGCGACGAGGATTTGCGGGCGGACCGGCAGCCGGAGTTTACGCAGATCGATCTGGAGATGTCTTATCCGCAGCCGGAACGGGTTTGGGAAGTGGTGGAGGGATTTCTTACGGCGGCGTTTGCCGCGGCTGGGTTTGCGATCAAGACTCCGTTCGCGCGGATGGATTATGACGAGGCGATCCGGCTGTATGGAATTGACAAGCCGGATTTGCGGCTGCCGGCGTTCACCGATGTGCGGGAATGTTTTGCTCCGGAGAACCTGCAGGAGCTGGGGGTGAATGCGAACCTGCCGGTGGTGGCGGTTCGGACTCCGAAGGTGGGGGAGCTGTCGCGAAAAGAGCGCGATGACATCAAACCGATGTTTCACTCGAAGGGCGGAGCGAAGATATTTGAAGACTTCAAGCGGATTGGGAGCAAGTTTCCTGAGGCGGCGGCGGCGATTGCAAAGAAGACTGGGATGGAGGATGGCGATCTGATTGTGATTGTGGCGGGATCGTCTCAGGTCAACCCGCAAACCGGGCCGCAGGCGGCGCTTCCGGAGCATCGCAAGGTTACGCCGCAAGAGTTGGCGATCTATGCTTCGGCAGGGTTGCTGCGTTTGGCGTTGGCGCAGAAGTATGCCGAGCGGCACGGGATCTTCAAGAAGACGGGCGATGCGGCGAAAGACTTCCGGTTCTTGTGGGTTACTAACTTTCCCATGTTTGAGTGGGATGAGGGGGAGAAGAGTTGGATGGCGGCGCATCATCCGTTTACCTCGCCGCATGAGGAGGATATGCCGAAGCTGGAGATCGGAGTGGAGTCGGTGAAAGATCCGTTGTCGCCGCTTAGTGCGGTGCGGGCTCTGGCTTATGATGTGGTGCTGAATGGGACGGAGCTGGGGTCGGGGTCAATCCGTATTCACCGGCAGGATGTGCAGAGCAGAATCTTTCGGGCTTTGGGGATGACGGAGGAAGAAGCGCGGGCGCGGTTTGGATTCTTTCTGGAGGCGCTGGAGTATGGCACGCCTCCGCACGGGGGGATTGCTTTGGGGCTCGACCGCATTGTGATGATTCTGGCTGGGGCGGAGAGTTTGCGGGAAGTCATCCCGTTCCCAAAGACCGCGCGGGCGGTGGATTTGATGGTGGATGCGCCGACGCCGGTGAGTGAGGGGCAGTTGAGGGAGTTGGGGATACAGATAAAAGTTAAGAGTTAAGTAGCGCGAGGGCTTAAGCTCAGTTCATGCGGGCTTTACGCGGCGCTGAGGCGCCGCTCTTCCAGGTTAGTGCCGGGGGTTGGAGTTGTCTGTTGAGCGTTCCCTCAGGGGCTGAAGCCCGAGTTCTCTTTATGTACTTTTGACGCAGGCCTGGAAGGCCTGCTCCACCCGCTTGCCTGCACCCCGGCGTGCTTCACCCTCTTTCCTGCACCCTCGCTTGTCCGCACCCGCGCTGCGTGCTCCACCCGCTTTCCCGCTAGCTAGGCTCCAACTTGCGCTTTGCCAATTCTTCTACCTGCGCCAGGACTTCGTCTTCTCCGAGCTTTGTCGAGTCGATCACTACTGCATCGGTTGCTGCCATTAGGGGGGAGGCTGCTCGCGTGCGGTCGCGGTGGTCGCGTTCGCGGAGGTCGGCGGCGAGGCTGGGGGCTACTTCGCCTTTGATCTTTTGCTGCTCCATGCGGCGCTGCTCGCGGACTACGGGGTCGGCGTCGAGAAAGATTTTCAGGTCAGCGTCGGAGAAAACTTTTGTTCCGATGTCGCGGCCTTCCATCACCACGCCGCCGCCTGCTCCCATTTCCTTTTGACGCGCGACCATCCAGGCGCGCACGGCGGGATGCACCGAGACGCGCGATGCGGCTTCGGTGACGTCGCGTTCACGGATGCGCGAGGAAACGTCGTGGCCATCGAGCAGGGTGCGGTTTCCGCCTACGGTGGGCTCGAGTTGAATGCGCGATTCCTGCGCCAGTTTCAGCAGTGCGGCTTCGTCGTCGAAGGATTTGTCCTGGTCGATGGCTTTGAGGGCGAGGGCGCGATACATGGCGCCGCTTTCCAGATTCACATAGCCGAGCTTGCGGGCCAGGCGGGAGGCGATGGTGCTCTTGCCGGCGCCCGCCGGGCCGTCGATGGCAATGATCAGTTTGCGCTGGGAGTGTTCGGGCTTCGGGTTATCGGTCATTGCGCGAGTAGACGATTGTACACGGAGAATGGGACGGGGACGGGATGGCTTACCTGGTGGCGCGACGCGGCGCGGCGGAGGTGATGGGCGGTTCCTTCTCGGGTGTGATGTGCAGCATCGATCGGCCGCCGACGTGAAGGAAACTCAGTTCGCGCGCCGCCAGCAGCGCGTTTACCGCTTCTTTCACGCGGGAGCGGGCGACGAAGTTTCCAAAGAAGGTTTCGAGTTCGGTCTGCTCGGCGGCGATCACGCAGTCCAAATATTTCGAGAGCAGCGCAGAAAGCGCTTGCTGCACCGACAAACCCACGCCTTCGCGGACGGCGTCCGGGGACCAGCGGTAGAGGACGTCCCAGACCGAGCCTTCGCCGGCTTTGTAGTCGACGCGAGTGATGCGCAGCTTTGAGAGTAACTCGCCGAGGGCCTTGTCGAGCGCGGCGAGCGAAATGCTGCCGCCGAGCGCTTCCTGCAGCTTCTGTTTGGAGATGGGGCCGTCGCGCCGAATCAGTTCGAAGGCATCGCATGCCAGCGGCGAGTAGGGAGAACGCGGTCCTTGTTTGGGGGCGAGTTTGGGATTGCGCTCGCCTACGAGCGCATAGAAATATGGAAAGGCCGACGCCGCTACCAGGAACGCGTTGTTCTCATCGACCAGGTTTGCTTCGTAGGCGGCGCGCTCGCGCAGTAGGCGGACCATGAGGTCCGTGGCAGCCAAGGCTCGCGGGTCGGAATAGGCATGCTGCCAGGTGGGGAGACGATTGTCGGAGCCAACGAAGGCTCCGATGAAGGTCGGCACCGGCATAGAGGGGCGCACCGGGTACATCAGGCAGAATCCCACGGCCTCGACGAAGGCGCGCGCCTCTTCGATGGTGCGAATGGGCTTGCCATCGAGACGCCACTTCTCGCGACGGAGTTGCTGGAGATCTTGATCGGTCATGGGGACGGCTTTCAGCTCTCGGCTTTCAGCTCTCGGCCAAGCAACAACACAATCGCTCACTTATGCTTTTGCTCGGAGCTGAAAGCTGAAGCTTCGGTTGAGAGCTAGATTCTCTTGAACGCCTTCTGAATGTCCTTTACAGAATACCGCAGGACGACCGGCCGGCCGTGCGGACAGGACATGGGGTGGTCGGTTTTGGCCAGTTCGGCCAGGAGCCAGTCCATTTTGTTCTGCTCGAGGGGCATGTTGACCTTGATGGCGGCGTGGCAGGCGATGGAGGCGGCAATGCGGCCGCGAATTTTTTCCAGGTTCAGGGATTGCTCTTCGCGGGAAATCTGATCGAGCAATTCGTGGAGCATGTGCTCGACTGCGCCCGCATCCACGCCCGCCGGCGCGATCTTCACGGCTACGCTGCGCGCGCCGAAAGGCTCGGCTTCGAAGCCGTTGTGCTGGAGTTCTTCGGCGATCTCGGCGAAGACGGCCTGCTGCGCCGGGGATAGTTCGAGCACGATGGGCATGAGCAGGCGCTGGCTCTCGACTTTCTTCACGGCGCGCTGCTTCAGGATGCGTTCAAAGAGCACACGCTCGTGGGCTACGTGCTGGTCGACGATCCAGAGTCCATCCTGGTTTACCGCGAGGATGAAGGAGTTGCGGATTTGTCCCAGGGGGCGGAGGGTGGAGAGCGCGGCCAGGGTGGACTCTTCGTCGTGGGCGTTCTCTGGGGCATCGAGCGCTGGGGCGCAGCCATTGTCTGGAATGGCTTCGGGAATCGTCTGGAAGTAGCGGCTTTCCAGTCCACGGGCTACGGGGATGGCGGCGTTGGCTTCGACTGCGATTCCGCCTTCGAACTGGAAGCGCGCGGAGATTGAGGGCGGTACGGGGGCTTGCAGGGCGAATCCGGCGGCGGGTTCATACAGCGGGCGGGCGGGAGATCCTGAGGCGGTTGCCAGGTCGGACGGCGGTTCCCATTCTCTGGCACCTGGAGTGAGGCCGGAGCCGGCGGTGGCGTGGGCGTGAATCTCGGTAGTGAACTGAGGCGCGGGGCGGGCTTTCATGAGCGCGGCGCGGACGGTGTCACGAACGAAGTCGTGCATGACGGTCGATTGCCGGAAGCGGACTTCTGTCTTGGAGGGATGGACGTTGACATCGACCTCGCCTGGCGGCAATTCGAGGAACAGAAGTACAACCGGATAGACCGTGGGCGGGATGATGTTGCGATAGGCATCGGTCAAGCCATGCTGGATCAGGCGGTCGCGAATGAGGCGGCCGTTGACGAATATATAGATCGAATTGCGATTGAGCTTCTGGATCTCCGGCTTCGAAACGAAGCCGTGAAGGCGCATCTCGCCGGGACCGGGGGCCGCGTCTTCGCTTTCTTCTTCTTCTTTTTCTTTGCGCCGCCAGGGCGGAGGCTGGGGCAGGCCGACGCGCTCGAGGGGCTGAACCGCCGCTACGGCGATCAACTGGTCGAGGGTTTCTTTGCCGAAGACCTGATAGACGCGCTCGCTGTATCCCGCGACCGGCGGGGCCACCAGCATGGCGTTGGTGGCGGAATGCAATTCGAAGTGCTTCTCGGGATGGGCCAGGGCGTAGTGGGTGACCAGCGAAGCGATGTGCGAGAGCTCGGTTGATTCCGCCTTCAGGAACTTTTTTCGGGCCGGAGTATTGAAGAAGAGATCGCGGACGGTGATCGAGGTGCCTTCGGGCAGGCCGGCTTCTTCGACGCGGGCTATTCTGCCGCCGTTGATCTCGATGATGGTTCCGGCCGGGGCTTCGGCGGCGCGCGTCTCCAGGCGGAGGCGGGACACGGAGGCGATTGAGGGCAGGGCTTCGCCGCGAAAGCCGAGCGTGGCGACGCTCAGCAGATCATCTGCGTCCTTGATTTTAGAAGTGGCGTGGCGCTCGAAGGCCAGCATGGCATCGTCGCGCACCATGCCGCATCCGTTGTCGGTGAGCTGGATGAGCTTTTTGCCGCCGGCTTCTATGTTGATTTTGATGCGGGTTGCGCCGGCGTCCAGCGCGTTTTCGAGCAGTTCTTTTACGACCGAGGCCGGGCGCTCGACGACTTCGCCGGCGGCGATCTTGTTGGCAACGTGCTCGGGGAGTACGTGGATGCGGCCCATGGGGCAGTTCCCGGTTGGTAGAAATCAGTTTGGCAGATGGCGGGGCGGAAGGCAAAGATGTGGAATGCACGGAGGGTGGAATGCAGGGAGAGATCGATTCACAGGGGGGTGGAGCAGGGCCTTCGGCCCTGCGTTACTGGGCAGCTAAGCGGCTGGCTTTAGCCACTGCGGTAGTTCATCCAGGGTTGAGTTGGCCGAACTGTGGAGAAACTCTTCTGGAGTTGCTGCCAAGCCCCTCCGCACTGGATTCATGTGGATGTAATGCCGGAAGCGGGCATACTCGCTCGCATCCCGGACGCGGCGATCATAGAAGCTGGTCTGCCAGATTTCTCCGTTGAAGGCTAGTTCCTTTTTTGCCCGGTGGGAGAAGGCTCCTTTTATGAACTGCACGGCTTTTTCTATGGTCACGGGAGAAACTGGGGTGAGCAGCAGATGGAAGTGATTGGGCATGATCACAAATTCGTGTAAGCGGTACTTATTCTGTTTCTGATAGTGGTGGAGGACTTCAATGAATAGGTTGGCCATCCGGTGTGATTGCAGCAAGGATTGCTTTTGAAAGTTGGAGGCGGTGATGAAATAGGTGCCGCCGCGCGTGGCTCCACGGTAAGGGATGGTCATAGGTACCTCAGGGGCTGAAGCCCGGTTCAACGGCGGGTTCTTGACGCAGGCCTGAAGGCCTGCTCCACCCGCTGAAGCCTGCTCCACCCGCTTGAAGCCTGCTCCACCCGCTTAAGGCCTGCTCCACCCGCTTGCGACTCTCTCGACCGTATCGCAGCGCAGAGAGGTGTGCCATTCAAATGCGAGTTTTCGGCGAAGGCGCTTCCCGATTTGGAGCTTCCGTGTTGAGTGGATTCTTGCTGTGAGTTGGATGTTTTGGTTTGAGCGCTTGACAAAGAGGTACCTCGGGGGCTAAAGCCCAGTTCAGCGGCGGGGTTCTTGACGCAGGCCTGAAGGCCTGCTCCACCCGTTTTAACCACCCGCCTGAGGGCCCGCTCCACCTGCCTGAGGGCCCGCTCCACCTGCCTGAGGGCCTGCTCCAGCTGCTTCCTTTGCTCACCTGAACCCTTAATTCTCCGTGGGCTCGACTTTTGCTTTGGGCGGGGGTAGGGTGCGGGCGGGCTTTGCCGGGGGTGCGGGAGGAGCGGGCTGGGCCACGGCGGCATGGGCTGAGGCTCGGCGAATCTCGATGCCGTCGTGCTCGTTGTTGAGCACGATGTGGGAGGCGGCATTGCCCACGGTGCCGGTGGCTTTGGATTCGTGGTCGTTGTTGTCGATCTTGAGTTCCGGGAAGTCGGACTGGATTTCGCCGTCGCGGGTACGGGCGTCGACGTGGAAGCCGGCTTTGTCGGGGAGGCTCAAGTTGATGTCGCCGTTGCGGCTGTCGATCTGGACGTTGCCGAGGGAGCGCATGGAGACCTCGACGCCGCCGTTTTCATCCTGCAGGCGGACATCGCCGGAGACGTCTTCCAGGCGGACTTGCTTGGAGCGCGTGGTCAGGTGGACGGGGCCGGTGAGCTGGTCGGCGTGGAGGTCATCGGAATCGAGATCGAGATCGCCATCGATGCGGGAGAACTCCATGTCGGTGCGGGAGGACTTGAAGGTTACGTTCTTAGTGATGCGGGCGAGTTTGACGCTCTCCCCGAATTCGCCTTCGAATTGAGCTCCACCCTTGACGTCAGTGACGGAAACTTCGTTCAGCCGCCCGCCGATGTGAACGTCGCCGGTGATCTGTTCGACCTTGGCAGAACTTTTTTCGAGGTTCAACTTTACGTTGCCGGTGACGTCTTCGACGGAAACGTCGCCGCGCTGGTTGTTGATGTCGACTTCGCCGTCGCGGCCGGTGACCGAGACATCGCCCCGGCGCGAAATGACGTGAAGATCCATTTTGCGAGGGATGGAAACGTCAAGATCAGTTTGCACGGGATGGCTGCCGGCAGCCTGAGTCCTGGCCTCGAGGGTCAGCATCCCGCCGGTGGTGGTAAGGGTGGGTTTGGTTTCCGCGTTGTATTTGTCGGAGTCACTCTGGCTTTCGGCGCCGACGCGCTTGCGTACGGTGACGCTGATTTTATTGTCACTGGAAAAACTGACCCGGACCGCGCCGTGATCGTTGTTGATGCGCAGGCTGGTAGTGGCCGGCGGAATGGCCTGTTCGAGATGGTCGTCGAAGCTGTAGGTGTCGCCGAAGATGTTATCGAGATCGCCGTCGTCGATGTTCAGATTGTCACGAACCTCGCTCCAGTTGAAGCGCGCGGCCTGGGTGGCGGAGAGCCCGGCGACGACGATGGCGATGAGCAGAAGGATTCCGCCGGCACCGATGCCGCGATGGGGCAGGCCATCGCGCTGGGCCTGCTGGTACTCGATGAGTTTGATGATGCCCCAGAGGATCAGCAGCGCGGGCCAGTAGTGGGCGAACAGGGTGCCAAGGCGCATCCAGGAGAGCATGTGCAGGTTGCCCAGGAGGAAAACGACGCCGAGGATAATCAGGACAAAGGGTCCGGCAAAAGAGCGGCGCGGACGGCGCGGTGGAATCGGGGTTTGAACCGGGTATTGAACAGGGCTAGACATTGCGCACCTCGCCGGAGGACGACGCTCCTGCATTCGAAGAAGAAGGATCAGAAGAAGATGGATCGGAAGCGGGTGGAGGTGGAACCGGCGGAGCGACGGCAGGCGGCGCGGGCGACAGCGGGCCGATGTGCCCGACCGACGAGGCGCTGCTCTGCAGCAGCTTGACGATACCGACCACGAGAATCCAGGCGGGCCAGGTGCAGTCCAGATCGGCAACGTTCATGGTGTGGAACAGGAACAGGATGCCGGTGGTGAGCACCATCGCCGGACCCATCAGCCAGCGCGTGGTACAGCGTCCGCAGCCGCAGATTCGATGGGAACGCTCCCAGTGACGGTAAAACATCCAGCCGCCTAGGAAGATCAGAATGAGCGGCCAGAAACGTTCGAAGCCATACTCCATGATGCCCATGGTGTGCAACAGGAAGAGCACGCCCAGGCCGATGAGAACCACGGCGCCCACGGGCACTTTGCCGCTATCAAACTTCTCGCCCATGCTAAAGCTCTGGCCGAGGCCCATGGGATCAGGCGCGGGCTGGCCAGCCTGAAGAGCATGAGCCGTGCGAACGGCATCGATGATCTGGTAGACGTAGAAAAAGGCAATGCCGATGCCAAATAGCCAGTCCCACCTTCCGGCATGATCCGCGCCGAAGACGAGCATGATGAAGATGAGCAGGTGGGCGAGACCTTTGGCGTATTGCGAGCAGTAGACCGCACCGACGCCGAAGGGAAAGAATCCAGCGAGGATGCCGGCGACTGCGGGATTGGGATTGGGACCGGATGAAGGCCTGGCGGGCGCTCCCACCGCCGGATATACGGGTTGCGGAGGCACGAATGCGGCTGCCGGGGCAGTGCCTTCCAAACGGGCTGCGAGGCAAGGCTCGCAGTAGATCACTCCGCGAACGTCGCGGGTGCAAGTACCGCAGAGCGGCTTGCCGCAAGTGCGGCAAAACGCGACTGCGGCAATATCGTCGTGCGTGGCGCAGTTCATACGAACCTCCTGTACGTGGTCACCGACACTACAGGCAGATCGCTGACAGATGGACCCAGCGGAGCGCTTGCCAGAATGAGATGGTTCTCGTTCTGGCTGTAATCGCGATCCTGCTTCTGCTCGGGCTGTTGTGTTGTGTCGTCCTTTCGTTCTTTCTTGACCGGCGCGGGTTCGGCGGGCGTGACGTTGCGCTTGAGTTCGCGCACGCGCGATTCCACCTCATAGACGAACCGGATATTCTCGTAGTAGCGGACTACGCGGGCTTGCGTGTGGTAGTACGTAAGCCGGATGGCCGCGGGCCGCAAGCTGACCTGGCGCAGGTCGGCAGGTTTTACGCCGAGTACGCTGAGGGCCACCGACAGCGAGAAGAACGCCATGCCAAACGACATGGCGAACCGCGGCTGACGGACGGTGCCCCAGATGGGCTGAATGGCTCCCGAGGCCCAGGCTTGCGCTCGTTCCCACCAGGAAACGCCCTGCCACGAAACGCGGGGCTGGGACGCGGACACGTTGACCCGCAGGCGTTGGGTGTCAACGCCCGTTGTGGATGCCAGAATATTGTTGACCAGACTGACTGGAGGCTCCACCTCCGTGAGATCCTTCAGCCAGTTGCGGCCCGCCGTGACTTCGGCGAACAGCGGCCCGCACGCGGAGCAACTCCGAGCGTGGGCGTGGAATGTGTCAAGTTGAGCGCCGGTCAGAACGCCATCAAGCGCGTCGCTGACGAGGCCATCAAACTCGTGACACTGCATTCCGTTTCTGGTTAGGTCTGGCATCACATCACCTGCCTATAGGTACGTTGCAGGAGGCGGGCAAGTTCCGCCCGGCCTCTATTTATTCGAGATTTCACAGTACCCTCCGGAACCTTCAATACGGTTGCGATTTCGCGATAGTCAAAATCCTGTAAGTCCCTTAAAATCACTGCCTCACGAAGCTCTGGGGAGAGCCTGGCGAGGGCGGCGTGGACGCTTTCTGAGACCTCCCGGCTGCGTACGCGGGCATCGGGAGGAGCGGATTGGTCCTGAATTTGCTCACTCAGGGGCTGGGCGTCTTCATGCGCGGATGACGTGGCGTCGAGCGAGTCGGTGATGCGGTCCTGTTTGGTCTTGCGGAAATGATCGACCAGCAGGTTGCGGGTGATGGTGGTAACCCAGGTGACGAACGCTCCCTTGGAGCTGTCATAGCTGGCGAGGGTGCGGTACATCTTGATAAAAACTTCCTGAGCGAGATCTTCGGCGTCGTCGGAGGAGCCGGCGAAGCGATAGCAGATGTTATAGATCCGGCGGTTGTAGGTCTGAACGATTTCTTCCCAGGCAGCGGCGTCGCCGGCAACACAGCGGCGGACCAGCATCGCAACTACCTGAACGTCTTCCAAACCGAGTTCCCCGGAACGAGTAAGTGTAAGCCCTGGTACTGCGAATCGGGGTCGTGAGACAGCAGGTATCCAAGCCCGACCCTACAAGACAGTACGCGGATGTAGTCCCGTAAGTTCGCAGCTGAGACGGCGCGGCCGCACCTTATGGGAAACAGGGCATTGTAGCAGCGGGAGGAAGTGCGGGACTGCGGTGGGGGAATGCGGTTTATGGAGTGAGGCGTGAGTGGAATCGGCTGATTTCGTCAGTTATCCTGCTGGGAGGATTTTGATCGGGAGGTCCAATGCTATGAGCGTCAGCCAGAGCGAAAAGGCAGCTCGTTTCTGTGCGCTCCATGACGGCCCCGGCGCCTTCGTAATTCCTAATCCATGGGATGCCGGCTCCGCCCGCATTCTCGCCGGTCTTGGCTTCCAGGCATTGGCCACATCGAGTGCAGCCTCGGCCTCTGCCCTGGGACGGAGAGACCACAGGCTGAATCGAGATGAGGCGCTGGCGCAGGCACGCTTGATTGGGTCGCAAAGAACCCTTCGGCTTCGCTCAGGGCAGGCTGCGACCGGTCGGCGCGCTTCGCTTGCTCAGGGCAGGCTCCGTCGCGCGACTCGCCCAGATCCTTCACTGCGCGGAGAGCGCTTGTTCAGGATGACAATCAAACTGCACCACTACCGTATTTGCAGTGGTTAAGCGAGGGTTGGCGGGCAGCTCAAAAGGATGGTTGAGGATTCGATCTTCCCGATTAGCAACCATCAATGCGCCGTTGTTGCATGCACAAAATGTTCCAGTTGGAACATTCTGCACACTGTTCCTGTCGGAACATTTGGGATGATCGCGCGGCGAAGTGCGCCGTTCTCCTACTCGCTTACTCGCTGGTGAAGTAGTCGACGGTGACGGGATTTTCGAAGAGTGAGTAATCGCGGGTTACGACGGTGATGCCGCTATCGGTGACGAAGTAACGGGAGCGGTCGGCTTCGGTGTCGTAGCCGATGGTGGTGCCTTCGGGGAGATGGACGTTGCGGTCGATGATGCAGCGGCGGACGCGGCAATGGCGTCCGACGGCGACGTGCGAGAACAGGATGGAGGAGTCGACTTCGGAATAGGAGTTCACGCGGACGTCGGGAGAGAGAATGGAGTTCTTGACCAAGCCTCCGGAAACGATGCAGCCGTTGGAAACGATGGAATCGAGCGCGGTGCCCATGCGGTCTTTTTCGGCGAAAACAAATTTTGCGGGTGGGTACTGGCGTTGGTGGGTGCGGATGGGCCAGTCGTGGTCGTAGAGATTGAAGATGGGGGAGACAGAAACGATATCCATGTTGGCTTCGTAGTAGGCCTCGAGCGTGCCCACGTCGCGCCAGTAGAGAGCTTCTTTTTTGTTTTCGTCGAGGAAGTCGTAGGCGAAGACGCGATAGTCGCTGACCATCTTGGGCAGGATATCTTTGCCGAAGTCGTGGCTGGAGGACTGGTCTTCGGCGTCTTTGAGCAGAACGGGGATGAGGACATCGGCATTGAAGAGATAGACCCCCATGGAGCCGGCCACTTTCTGGGGGTTCCACGGGGAACGCAGTTCCGTCTTGGCGGGCTTCTCCTCGAAGCCATTGATGCGGCCGTCTTTGTCGACATCGACCACGCCGAAGCGCGAGCATTCTTCAAGATCGATCTGGATGGTGGCCAGGGTGACGTCGGCAGCGGACTCGAGATGCTGCTTCATCATCTTGCCGTAGTCCATTTTGTAGATGTGATCGCCGGAGAGGATAAGGACGTGCTTGGGCTGCTCGGAGCCGATGGAATAAATGTTCTGGTAAACGGCGTCGGCAGTGCCTTGGTACCACTGATCGCTGACGCGCTTCATGGGGGGGAGGACTTCGACGAACTCTCCGACTTCGCGGCCCAGGATGTTCCAGCCTTCGCGGATGTGGCGGTTCAGCGAAAGGGCTTTGTATTGGGTGAGGATGTAGACGCGACGCAGGTCGGAGTTGAGGCAGTTGGAAAGGGTGACGTCGATGATGCGATACATTCCGCCGAAGGTGACGGCGGGCTTGGCGCGGTCGCGAGTGAGAGGATAAAGTCGTTCACCAGCGCCGCCCGCAAGCAGGACTCCGAGAGTGTCTTTCATGGACATGGAACCAACCCAGAAAAACAGTAGATGGTAGCACAGGCGGCTGGGGTTGCTGTGGGTAGTGCGGGCGGTTGGTAGTGGCGGTTTGGCTGACGCGTTGGGCCGGTTAAGCGGGAGATCCTTCGCTACGCCTGAAGAACGGCTCCGCTCAGGATGACAGTTTTCGTTTAGTTGTCAAACTACTATCCCTACCTGCGTATCTGCGTCCGTATAGGGGTCCGTATAATGACGGGCACTAAGGATAGCAGCGGCGGGTTTCTGCAAGGAGAAGAAATGTCGAGGAACAATTCCGTACGCTCAGCGAACAGGACACGACCGGTGGCGGGTTATGAGGAGAATTCCAGTGGCGACCAGGCCCTCGGCATGGAACAGGGTATTACGCGGCGGGATTTCTTGAACGGGACCTTGCTGGGCTCGGGTGCACTGCTGCTCAACTCAGCATCGCCGGTGCGATTACTCGCACGGACCGCGGCAACCCGTTCAGACGACGACTGGACAGGTTACGGTGGCGTGGGGGACTACGCGAACTCGAACGGCAACACCGCTGCCGTGCTCGAGGCTGGCCACCAGATTCGCGATGGCGTGTTTGAGAATCTTCCCGCCGATGTCATCGACACCGGAGAGAGCTACGATTGCGTGATTGTTGGCGGAGGCATCAGCGGGCTGGCCGCGGCGCTGATTTTTCAACGCAAGGCTGGGGAAGGCAAGACGTGCCTTGTACTCGATAATCATCTCATCTTCGGAGGCGAGGCCAAACGCAACGAGTTTCTGGTAGATGGCCACCGGCTGATGGGGCATCAAGGTTCGGCACTTTTCTGGCGTCCGTATCCCCACAGCTATATGGCGCGATTCTACGAATCGATCGGCCTAAAAACGCAGCGCCTGGAATATCAGAAGTGGGGAGGGCCTGCGCCGGAAATACCGCTGGAGCGCACGCCGTATCTTGGGTCGGCGCCTTACGGTTTGTACTTTGGACGGAAATTCGGGGGACCGAAATTCGGTGAGTCCCAAGGAGTGTGGATGACTGATCCGTGGGGCAAGAAACTGGAAGGAGCGCCGATTTCGGCAAGAACGCGCGACGAGTTGTTGAGGTATCAGTCGCCGGACCGTGCGCCGGTGCAAAGGCCGCAGTATCGCGGCGACGCTATCTCACGCCGGCTCGACACAATCACGCTCGAAGACCACCTGATGGAAAGGTATGGCATCAGCCGAGAAACGGTGCGAACGTTTCTCTCCCCTGACGAAGGCGGAGGCTACGGTCTTGGCCCCGATGCACTTTCCGGCTATACCGGATATGCCTTTGATGAGTTGGGACCCATCCCTGACGAGGGGACACAGATGTTCCCCGACGGCAACAGCGGCATCGCGCGACTCATTGTCAAGACTCTGATTCCGGAATCGATTGCCGGCTCAACTGCGATCGAAGACGTTTGCGGCAACAGCGTAAGTTTTGCTGCTCTTGATCGCGCGGGGGCCGCTGCGCGCATTCGGCTAGATTCGACTGTGGTATGGGTAAAACACGATGGCGATCCGGCGAAGTCAGAGTCGGTGACCATTGCCTACAGTCGCGCAGGGAAGACGTATCGCGTGAAAGCGCGTTCCGTGGTGATGGCAGGTGGAAGCTGGACGACCAAGCATGTGGTCCGCGACCTGCCTGCAGATCGCAAAGAGGCTTACTCGCAGTTCTATCGCTCCCCGTGCATGGTGGCCAACATAGCGGTGCGCGACTGGAAGTTTCTTTACAAGATGGGAATTTCCGGGTGCCAGTGGTTTGAGGGCCTGGGAAGTTACATGCAGGTGCGCAAGTTGGCGCTCTGCGGGACAGATTCGCCGACGATTGGTCCGGATTCGCCGGTCGTGCTGACTATCAAAGTTCTGTACACATACCCAGGCAAGACCGCCGAGCAACAAGGTCATATGGGTCGTGCGGAAATGATTGCGACGCCGTTTCGCGAGTACGAGCGGCAGATTCGCCGGCAGTTTACGGAGATGTTCGCGCGCTCTGGCTTCGACGCCGGTCGCGACATCGCCGGCATTATCCTGAACCGCTGGGGGCATGCCTACGCGAGCCCCGCCCCGGGATTTTACTTCGGCAAAGACAGCAAGCCTGCGCCGGGAGACGTTCTGCGGGCAGCCCCATTTGCGAGGATCGCTTTCGCGAACACGGATCTTTCCGGTACGCCCGATCACAAATCCTCGATTCTCGAAGCCGACCGCGCAGTAGAACAGCTACTGGATCAAGTGTTGAGCGAGTGAATCGGGAGTGGGCGGGCTGTGATAGGTTCCGGCGGAGCTTTGCTGCTGCCGGGACAGCCGAGGCGGCTCACCCCAGACGATCATTCTTAGAATATTGCTGATTATTTTTCTTTTTCTTCTTCTATTTTGATGCGGAGGGATTTCAGGAACTTCAGATCCTGGTCGCTGATTTTGAATTCGGGGTTGGTGGAGAGAGTGGTGACGAGGGAGGTTTTGTCGGAGGATTTTTCGCCCTGCTTGCTGACGCCGATGGTGGCTTCGAGGACCAGGAAAATGTCGTAGCCGCCTTCTTTGATGCGGGAGACGACTTCGGCGATCTGTTCGGAATCGGAGAGAGACTCGTTGATGGCTTCGCCGAGTTCCTTCATGAGCTGTTTGAGTTGCTGGTCCACCTGGTCCCCCGATCGCCGTCCTGGCTCAAAACATTCCCGCACGCACTTGGATGCCTGCGGCCGTTAAACGGTTTCAATCGCGGGCGCGGGCTTGCGACATTGTAGCGCCACAGGCTGTTAAAATCGAGGCCGTGAATAAGGTTTCCACAGCACAGAAGATCGGGGTGGTGGCGCGGGTCGCAGCGCAGCAGGTCAAGCGCAGCCGGATGGTACGGGCAGCCAGCAGTGCCGTGTCTACGACGGCGCGTGCCTGCGGACGGGTGCTGCATCAGTTGTGGCTGGAGGTTACGGGGCTTATTTTCCTGGTGATGGCCTTGAGTTTTGGGGGCGCCACGGTCCGGGAGTATGGGAAATATCAAGCTGGGCATGCCGGGCTCGGTTGGGTGGCGGTTGCAATTTTCTTCACAGTGATGTTTGCGTGGTTTGGGGTTAGTTCGTTTTGGAGGGTTCGGCGGAAGGGTAGAGGCAGGGCGCGGTGAGGTTTGGGTAGTTCGGTGACGCTGCAGGGACAGCGGATTCCTCTTCGCTGCGCGATTCGGAATGACAAAGGTGTGGCGCGATTCGGAATGACAAAGGTGTGGCGCGATTCGGAATGACGAAAGTATGGTCGATTCGGAATGACAAGGGTATGGTTCGATTCGGAATGACAAGAGTAATGCGTCCGGAATGACTAGGATGTGGCGTTCGGGATGACGGGGGTATGGCGTTCGGAATTACAAGAATATGGCGAAAAGAATCGTAGCTGCGGGTGAGAGGGTTGGGACTGATGTGGAGACGTCTTCGCACATCCCGGTGAAGCCGCTCTACGCGCCGGCGGACCTCAAGGGGTCGGATTACGAGAGCGAAGTTGGGTATCCCGGGGAGTATCCGTTTACGCGGGGTGTGCAGGCCACGATGTACCGGGGGCGGCTGTGGACGATGCGGCAGTATGCGGGGATGGGCGACGCCGAGGAGTCGAACAAGCGCTATAAGTATCTGCTGGCGAACGGGACTACGGGGCTCTCGGTGGCGTTTGATTTGCCGACGCAGATCGGTATGGATTCGGATCATACGCTGGCGGCGGGAGAAGTGGGCAAGGTGGGCGTGGCGATTGATTCGATCGAAGATATGCAGAGGCTGTTCGAAGGCATCGATCTGACGAAGATTTCCACATCGATGACCATCAATGCAACCGGGTCCATCCTGCTGGCGCTGTATGTGGCGGTGGGGCGGCGGCAGGGGGCGGACATCCGGCAACTTTCGGGCACGGTGCAGAACGATGTGCTCAAGGAGTACATCGCGCGCGGGACGTATATTTATCCGCCGCGGCAGGCGTTGCGCGTGATTACCGACATGTTTGCCTGGGCGGAGGAGAACGTTCCGGAGTGGAATACGATTTCGATTTCGGGCTACCACATGCGGGAAGCGGGATCGACGGCGGTGCAGGAGGTGGCGTTCACGCTGGGGAACGGCATGGCGTATGTGGAAGCGGCGATCAAGGCGGGGCTGGATGTGGACCGGTTCGCGCCGCGGATTTCGTTCTTCTTTAACGCGCACAACAATTTTCTGGAAGAAGTGGCGAAGTTTCGGGCAGCGCGGCGGATGTGGGCGCGGATTATGCGGGAGCACTTCAAGGCGAAGAATCCACGGTCGTGGATGCTGCGGTTTCATACGCAGACGGCGGGGTCGACGCTGACGGCGCAGCAACCGGAGAACAATATTGTGCGGACGTCGATCCAGGCTTTGGCGGCGGTGCTGGGCGGGACGCAGTCGCTGCACACGAATTCTTATGACGAGGCTTTGGCGCTGCCGACGGAGCAGGCGGCGCGAATTGCTCTGCGCACGCAGCAGGTGATTGGATATGAGTCAGGCGTGGCGCAGACGATCGATCCGCTGGCAGGGTCTTATTATATTGAATCGCTTACTAATGAGATTGAGAAGCACGCCGCGGAATATTTGGGGAAGATTGAGGTTATGGGCGGGATGCTGAAGGCGATTGAGCGCGGATTCGTGCAGCAGGAGATTCAGAATGCGGCGTACGAATATCAGCAGGCCGTGGATTGCGGGGACGCGGTGGTGGTGGGGGTGAACCGGTTTGAGGTGGAAGAAGAGAAAGCGATCCCGATTCAGAAGATCGATCCGGCACTGGAAGCAAAGCAGGTGGAGCGGGTGCGGGCGCTGCGAGCGCGGCGGGATGCGGGTCCGTGGAAGAGTGCGCTGGTTTTAGTGGAGGACGCGGCGCGATCGGGTGAGAATGTCATGCCGCGGATTCTGACGGCTGTCGAGGCTTATGCAACCGTGGGTGAGATTTCCGATGCGATGCGGCGGGTGTTTGGGGAGTATAAGGAAGCGGTGGTGATCTAGCCGCCGTCTGTTGGTTTGAGCGTTTTCTGCGCGCTGGGCGCCGCGTCAGTCGGCAGGTTTGTAGTCGCAGGAGTTGCGGCAGGGCTCGCAGTACAGGAGGCCGTCCTGGCACATGCGGATATCGAGCTGTGACTGACAGAGGCAGCAGAATTTTTCGCACTTGCACTCAGCTTCAGGCTGCTCGCATTGGGCGCAACGGTATTTGGCGTGGCCGGTTCCGGTGGACATAGAAGTAATGTAGCGCTGGGCGGCGAGGCGGGGAACGTGCCGTTAGTAACCGCGAGGATAGTTGGGCCAGCGAGGTTGTTTCGCAAATTCTCGGTCGCCCCTTCGGGGCTTGTTCCACTCCAACGCTCTTACCCACGGCTTGCGCCCTTTCGGCAAGCTCAGAGCAAGCTGTGGGCAGCATTCTGTCGCCGCTCCGCGGCGAAGCGTTCGGCTCGCCGTTCCTGTGCCATATAATTCGGAGCAATGACCTTCCAACAGGTGCTGGATGGAGCGGAAGTGCTCGCGCACAGCGGGGATCCGGGTGTGAGTAGTGTGGACTATGACTCACGGCGGGTGAAGCCGGGGTGCGTGTTCGTGGCGATGCGGGGCGAGACGAGCGACGGCAACCGGTTTATCGATCAGGCAATCTCGGCAGGGGCGGTGGCGGTGGTGACGGATTCGGCAGTGGGGAAGCCGCGTCCTGGAGTGGCTTGGGCAGTGGTGCCGAACGGGCGGCGGGCGCTGGCGCGGGTTAGCGCGAACTTCTACAAGAAGCCGGCGGAGCGGATTGCGATTACGGGAATTACCGGAACGAATGGGAAGAGCACGACCGCGTTTCTGGTGGAATCGATTCTGACGGCGGCGGGGCGGAAGAGCGCGCTGATCGGGACGATTGAGTATCGCGTAGCCGGGAAAGTCTTGCCTGCGCCGCATACGACGCCGGAGGCGCTGGAGCTGAGCCGCATTTTCAGCGAGGCGCTCGGACAGGGCGCGACGGACGCGGTGATGGAAGTTTCTTCGCATGCGCTGGCGCAGGAGCGGGTATTTGGCATTCCGTTTGATGTGGCCGTCTTTACGAATCTGACGCGCGATCATCTCGATTATCACAAGACGATGGAAGAGTACTTCGCGGCCAAGCGGGTACTGTTTGAGGGCTGCGGCACGGATGCACCGCGAGCCGTGGTCACGAATGTGGACGATGAGTATGGGGCGAAGCTGGCGGAGTTCAGCCGGAAGCGCAGTTCCTTGGTGCTGAAATATGGATGGGAGCGCGGAGATCTACACGCGGAGAAAGTGGAGATCACAACGCGCGGGACGCGGTTCGATCTGGTGATGCCGGAGGGAAAGATTGCTGTCTTCTCGGCGCTGATTGGGCGGGTGAATGTGTACAACATTCTGGCTGCGGCGGGAGCGGGCTATGCGCGTGGGTGTTCGGCGCAGGCCATCGCGGTTGGGATCGACAAACTGACTTGCGTTCCGGGAAGATTTGAAAGGGTGGATTGCGGGCAACCATTCACCGTGGTGGTGGACTATGCGCATACTGACGATGCTTTGCGGAATCTGACGGCACTGGGACGCGAGTTGGTTTCGGAGGCGAAGGGACGAGTGTTGACTGTGTTTGGGTGCGGGGGGGATCGGGACCGGAAGAAACGTCCGATGATGGGTGAAGCGGCGGGGCGGGGCAGCGACTTTGTGGTACTGACGTCGGACAATCCGCGAAGTGAAGATCCAGTTGCGATTATTAATGATGCGGTGGTGGGGCTGCAGAAGACTGGCGTGAAATACACGGTGGAGGCCGACCGGCGCAGGGCGATCGCTCTGGCCATTGGGGAAGCGCGGCCGGGAGATATCGTGCTGCTGGCGGGCAAGGGGCACGAGAAAGTGCAGATCACGCGGGAAGGTGCGGTTCCGTTTGATGATTTAGAGGTGGCGCGCGAGGCGCTGCGAGGCGTGGGATTTGAGTGCGAGGCGGCCCGAGCGGGAGCGAAAGGATGAGGCTGACGCTTTCCAGGATTGCCGAGTTCGTTTCCGCGGCGGGGGAATTTGCGCCTGAAGAAGTGGTGCAGGGGTACTCGATTGACTCGCGGACGGTGGGAGCAGGACAGCTGTTCTTTGCGGTGAAGGGTGAGCGGCTGGATGGGCACGACTTTGTGGAGCAGGCGCTCGAAAAAGGAGCGGTCGCGGCGGTTGTGCGTCGGGATCAGTTGGGCCGCTATCCGGTCAAAGCGCGATTGCTGCCGGTGGAAGACACGCTGGTGGCGCTGCAGACTCTGGCTACGGCGGTGCGGAAGCTTTGGGGCAAGCCGCTGATCGCGGTGACTGGGTCGGCGGGAAAGACCACGACGAAAGAGGCGATCGCCCACGTGCTGGGTTCGCGGTGGCGGGTACTGAAGTCCGAAGGCAACTTCAATAATCACTTTGGGTTGCCGCTGATGCTACTGAAGCTGAAGCCGGAGTATGACGTGGCGGTGATTGAGATGGGGATGTCGCATGCGGGGGAGATTCGGGCGCTGGCGAAGATTGCGCAGCCGGAGGTTGGCGTGGTGACCAACGTGGCGCCGGTGCACCTGGAGTTTTTTGATTCATTGGCGGGGATTGCACGGGCTAAGTATGAGCTGGTTGAATCGCTGCCCGCGAGTGGAACCGCGGTGTTGAATGCCGACGATGAGTACGTGTCGCAGTTTGGGCGTGGATTCAAGGGCAAAGCGGTGATGTATGGCACGCGGGCGACTGCGGACGTGCGCGCGGAAAATATACAGTCGAAAGGGGCGGAGGGAGCGGAGTTTGATGTGGTGATCGGAAGTGTGCGCGAACATGCCAGGCTGCCGCTGGTGGGCGAGCACAACGTGCTGAATGCGCTGGCGGCGGTGGCGGTGGGGCTGGAGCGCGGGATGAAACCTGCGGAGGCGTTGGGGGCGCTGGCTACACTGGCTCCGGCCGATAAACGCGGGCAGGTTCTCCAACTGGGTAACATCACGGTGATCAACGATTGCTACAATTCCAATCCAAAGGCGCTGGAGGCGATGGTGGATGCGCTGGCCACGATGGCGGGCAAGCGGCGGATTGTGGTGGCGGGCGAGATGCTGGAATTGGGACCGGCGGGGGAAAAGATGCATCGACGGGCCGGACAGCATATCGGAGAGAAGAAGATTGATGTTCTGGTGGGAGTGCGGGGTCTGGCGCAGGCGATGGTTGAGGGGGCGAGGCAGGCGGGAAGCCGGGCAGAGTTTGTGGCGGCGGCCGAGGAAGCGGGAGAATGGCTGGCGCGCGAGGCGCGAGATGGAGATGTTGTTTTGTTGAAAGCTTCGCGGGGTGTGAAGCTGGAGAAGGCGCTGGAGGTCTGGAAGGCACGGCGCGACGGCAAGAATTGAAGCTATCGCGGGACGGAGGCTGATTGCTCTACTGGCTGTTGTTCGTGAAGCTGCAACATTATTTTCCGCCGTTCCGCATCTTCCGCTACCTGACCTTCCGTACTGCGTTCGCCAGTCTTACCGCACTGTTTACCGCACTGATCGTGGGGCCGCTGGTGATCGGGCGGCTGCGTGAATTCCAGATTGGGCAATACATTCGGGAAGAAGGACCGAAGGCTCATCAAAAAAAGGCGGGGACGCCGACGATGGGCGGGCTGCTGATTGCGATCGCCATCGTTGTGCCGACCCTGCTGTGGGCGGATCTGAGCAACCGGTTCGTGTGGATTGCGGTGTTTGCCACGTGCGCGTTTGCGGCGATTGGATTCACCGATGACTACACCAAGGTGGCTAACCGCCGGAACCTTGGGCTGACGGGGCGGGCGAAGCTGGGGCTGCAGATTGCGACGAGCACCGTGATCGCCGTAATGCTAATCGCGATGCAGACCTATGGGTTGTATTCGACCAAGCTGATTGTGCCTTTCTTCAAGCAGTTCCGGCCGGATCTGGTGGCGGTGAGCCTGGAACGTTATCCGCACATGTGGCCGCTGGCATTCCTTCCATTTATCGGGTTTGTGGTGCTGGTGATCGTGGGGTCGAGCAATGCGGTGAATCTTACCGACGGGCTGGATGGGCTGGCGATTGGCTGTACGGTGATTGCAGCGGGAGCGCTTTCGGTACTGACCTACGTCAGCGGGCACGCTTCGTTTGCGTCGTATCTGGAACTGCAGCGCATGCCGCAGGTGGGCGAGTTGACGATTTTCTGCGGCGCGATGGTGGGATCGTCGATCGGGTTTTTGTGGTACAACGCGCATCCTGCGGAAGTGTTTATGGGCGATGTGGGATCGCTGGCGCTGGGCGGAGCGATTGGGACCGTGGCAGTGATCATCAAGCAGGAACTGCTGCTGCCGTTTATTGGCGGAGTGTTTGTGATCGAGGCGGTGTCAGTGATTTTGCAGGTGGGATCGTACAAGCTGCGCAAGAAGCGGATTTTCAAGATGGCGCCGCTGCATCATCATTTCGAGTTGATGGGATGGTCGGAGTCGAAAATCATTGTGCGGTTCTGGATCGCGTCGCTGGTGTTTGCGCTGTTTGCGCTGACGACTTTGAAATTGAGGTGATGGCCAGTGGCCAGTGATCAGTGGCCAGTGAAAGTCCTGCTGCGGACATTTGTTTTTTGGTTTTACTGATCACCGGCCACTGATCACTTCTTGAATGATGGAACTCAAAGACAAACGCGTGCTGGTGGTGGGGCTCGGCAAGTCCGGGGTGGCTTCGGCGCTTTTCTTGAAAGCGCATGGGGCGCGGGTTACCGTGTCCGATACCAAGAGCGGGGATGAGCTGCGGAATGAGATTCCGGCGCTGCTCGATCACGGAATTACCGTCGAAACTGGTGGACATGGGGAGCGTACGTTTCGCGGGCAGGATTTGATTGTGGTAAGTCCGGGGGTTCCGCTGGATGCTCCGCTGCTGGCGCAGGCACGGGCCATGGGCGAGGCAGTGATTGGCGAGATTGAGCTGGCGGCGCAGTTTTTGCCGGGGCCGATCGTGGCCATCACCGGGTCGAACGGGAAGACTACGACGACTACTTTGACCGGTGAGGTCTTGACGGCTGGGGGGCTGCCGAGTTTGGTTGGGGGGAACATTGGAACTCCGGCGATTTCTTTGGCGGAGCGGGCTAGGCCGGGGAGTGTGATTGTGCTGGAGGTTTCGAGCTTTCAACTGGAGACCATTCAGACGTTCCGTCCGAAGGTTGCCGTGGTGTTGAATGTTACGCCCGATCATCTGGACCGGCACCGGACGTTTGAGGCTTACGTGGATGCGAAGGGGCGGATATTTGAAAATCAGCAGGGTGACGACTTTGCGGTGCTCAACGAGGATGATCCGACTTGCGTGGCGATGGCGGGGCGGACTGGGGCGCAGGTGTTCTGGTTTAGCAGATTGAAAGAAGTGAAGCAGGGGGCGTGGGTGCGCGAGGGGAACATTTTGTTTCGCGATGGGAAGCGGCAGCGCGAGATTATGCTGGTTTCCGAGATTCCGCTGAAGGGTGCGCACAATCTGGAGAATGTTCTGGCTGTGGTGTGTGTGGGCGCGCTGATGGGATGCGCTTCGGAGAAGATCAGGGACGCGGTGCGGGAGTTCAAGGCGGTCGAGCACCGACTGGAGTTTGTGGCGACGATCCGCGGCGTGGACTATTACAACGATTCGAAGGCCACGAATGTGGACGCGACCATCAAGGCGCTGGAGTCGTTTCCGGCGAACATCCACTTGATTCTTGGGGGCAAAGATAAGGGTAGCGACTACTCGGTGCTCAACGAGTTGCTGCGGCAGCGGGTGAAGCGGGTTTATACGATTGGGGCGGCTGCGGCGAAGATTGAATCGCAGATTAAGAACGTTGAAGTGGTGCATGCCGAGACCTTGGAGAACGCTGTGCGCAAGGCGAATGCTGTGGCCGAGGCGGGTGATGTGGTGTTGCTGGCTCCGGCTTGCGCGAGTTTTGATCAGTTTAAGAATTATGAAGAGCGCGGGCGGGTGTTTAAGGAGATTGTAAAGGGGCTGGGGTGAAACGCGGCTCCCCCGAGAGGCATAGAGGAGCAGTGAGGGCTGGAAACCCAGTGTGGCAGGAACGCCTTGTGAGGCCGCCAGCAGCGTTAGCGTGCCAGGGATCCTTTGACTTCACAAGTGCTTCGCTTTCGCGAAGCGCTTGCTGCGCTCAGGATGACAATGCCGGCTGAGTCCGGCTTCCCGTCATCTCGATCCATTCCACGAACCAAGATAATCAACAATCAAAATTCAGCGATAGCAATTCGTTCGCCGCGGCTCTGCTGCGCCGTGGTGAAATGAACTTCCCATGGCAAAGCGGGTTAGTGTGGATCGCTGGCTGTTTACGGTCACCATGCTTTTGGTGTTTGTGGGGCTGGTGATGGTGTTTTCGGCGTCGGCGGTGATGGCGCGGGAACGGTTTGGGTCGGCGTATGCATTTTTGTCGAAGCAGTTGATCTGGGCGGCGGTGGGACTGGTGGCGATGGTGGTGGCGATGCGGGTGGACTACCGGCGCTACAAGCATCCGGCGCTGGTGTTTTCGCTGCTGGGGCTGACCACGTTGCTGTTGATCTCAGTATTCTTTCTTGACCGCTCGCACAATACGCATCGCTGGTTCCGCGTGGGTGGGTTTTCTTTCCAGCCTTCGGAGTTGGCCAAGCCAGTGCTGATTCTGTTTCTGGCTTATTTTCTAGAGGGACGCACAAAAACAATGGATGACTGGCGCAACACTCTGGCGCCAGCGGCGGCACCTGTGGTGGTGCTGTTGGGGTTGATCGTATTGCAGCCCGATCTGGGTACGGCCATCGCTTGTGCCGGAATTGCGGCTTGCATCCTGTACGTGGCGGGAATGCGGCTGCGGTATTTTGGGTACGCGTTTGGGGCGGCACTGGTGCCGCTGTATTTTCTGATCTTTCATGTGAGCTGGCGGCGCGACCGGATTCTGGCGTTCTTGAATCCTTATGCCGACCGGCAGAAGACCGGGTTCCACATTATTCAGTCTTTGATCGCGGTAGGCACGGGCGGCGTGACTGGGACGGGACTGATGGAAGGCAAGCAAAAACTGTTTTATCTGCCGGAACCGCATACCGATTTTATTTTTGCCGTGACCGCGGAAGAGTTGGGGTTAGTGGGAGCTTTGTTTGTGGTGACGCTGTTTGCCATCTTTTTGTGGCGCGGGATGCGGGCTTCGTGGCGGACGGAAGACATCTTCGGGCGATACCTGGCAGTGGGGATTACGAGCATGGTGGTTTTGCAGGCATTCATCAACATCAGCGTCGTGCTGGGGATGATGCCCACCAAGGGGATTCCTTTGCCGCTGGTGTCGTACGGAGGGTCGTCGTTGTTTGTAACCCTGGCTTGTGTAGGCGTGTTGCTGAATATTACCAAGCAGGCGGAATGACCAGCCGTTTCCCTGGCCGTGTCCTTGCGATAGAGATCCTTCGACTCCGCTCAGGATGACAGTTCGTTTATAGTCACTGCATGCGGGCCATTCTGGCGGGCGGCGGGACCGGGGGGCATGTGATCCCGGCACTGGCTATCGCCAATGAACTCAAGAAAAGTTACTCGGCTGAGGTGCTGTTCATTGGGACGGCGCGGGGGATTGAGAACCGTCTCGTGCCGGAGGCGGGATATCGGCTGCAACTGGTGCGCGTGGGCGCGCTGAAGAATGTCAGCCTGATGACGCGGGCCAAGACGGCGTTTGATTTGCCGCGGGCGGTATGGGACGCGGGCCGTATGCTGAATGAGTTTGCGCCGGACGTGGTGATTGGGGTGGGTGGATATGCATCGGGTCCGGCGATGCTGGCGGCGGTGGTGAAGCATATTCCTACGCTGGCATTTGAGCCGAATGTGGTGCCGGGATTCGCGAACCGGGTGGTGGCGCGGTTTGTGTCGGGCGCGGCGGTGCATTTTGAGGAGACGGCGAAGTATTTTCGTCACGCGGAAGTGACGGGCGTGCCGGTGCGGCAGGCGTTCTTTGAGATTCCGGCTCTAATGAATAAGAAGCGCGGCGGTGCGCCGACTCTTTTGGTTTTCGGCGGAAGCCAGGGGGCGCATGCGATCAATGAGGCGATGATCCGGTGTTTGCCGGAGTTGCGGCGGCAAGCGCCGGGGATTCACATCATTCATCAGACCGGCGAGCGTGACTACAACGACACGCTGGCGGCGTATAAGTCTTTTTCCAGTACGACGGCAGAGTTGGCTGAGGTCTTCAAGTTTATTGAAGATATGCCGGCAGCGTTTGTGCGCGCCGACCTGGTAGTGTGCCGGTCGGGTGCTAGCACGGTGGCGGAGATTACCGCGGCGGGGAAGCCTGCGATCTTTGTGCCGTTTCCGCGAGCCGCCGACGATCATCAGCGAGTAAATGCGGAGGCACTGGCGCAATGCGGAGCGGCGGTGGTGGTGGAAGAGTCGAAGCTGGAAGGAGTTTGGCTGGCGGAAACGATTGCGGCTTTGCTGGGGGATCCGCAGCGGTTGAAAGGAATGAGCGACGCGGCGCGGGGGTTGGCACATCCGGACGCGGCAAGGGATATTGCGCGGATGGCGGCGCGGGTAGCGGGCATTGAGCAAGACTAGCCCCGGATTTGCACGGATTCTTAGGTTTGCGAAGCACTTGCTTTGCTCAGGATGACAGAAGTTTAAGAAGCATTATGAACAAATCATGGGGACGGCGGCTGAGCGTGGCTCTCATCGTGATGGTCGTCCTCGTGGGAGTGCTCTACGCGGGCGATTGCGTGGTCTTGCGGATTCGCATCCCGCGGGGGACGGCCTATGGGGTGGTCGAAGTCCATCAATTCCTGGCAACATCGCTGAAGGGCGACAAGACTGAATATGACTTGATCGGGACGGTGCAGCAGACGTGCAGCCGGTCGATCTTTCCGCAGAAGGGAATGCAGGCTTGCTGGTGGCTGCAACGGCATAACTCGCAGTGGGAGTGAAAGGGCTCAGCCGCGGCTGCGTCCGAATGAAAGGGATCCCCTTCGGCTTCGCTCAGGGCAGGCGTTCGACTGCGTAAGCGCTTCGCAATCGCGAAGCACTTACTTCGCTAAGGATGACAATAAATGTTTGCCAAGATTCAGCAGATACATTTCGTAGGAATTGGCGGGATCGGCATGAGTGGGATTGCCGAGGTGCTGCTGAACCTTGGCTATCGAGTTTCAGGATCCGATCTGAAGAGTTCCGGGGTCACGCAACGGCTGGTTGGGCTGGGCGCCGCGGTATTTGAAGGACATCGGGCGGAGAATATTGCGGGAGCCGAAGTGGTGGTAACGAGTTCGGCGATCGCAGCCGAAAACCCCGAGGTGATTGAAGCGCACAAGCTGCACATCCCGGTAATTCAGCGGGCGGAAATGCTGGCAGAGTTGATGCGGTTGAAGTATGGCATTGCTATTGCCGGAATGCACGGCAAGACTACTACGACTTCGATGGTGGCGGCGGTGCTGGCCGGGGGTGGGCTTGATCCTACTGTAGTGGTCGGCGGGCGCGTGGATGCGATGGGGTCGAATGCGCGGCTGGGGAAGTCGCAGTATCTGGTGGCTGAGGCGGATGAGAGCGACCGGTCGTTTTTGAAATTGTCCCCGATTCTATCGGTCGTGACCAACATCGACCGCGAGCACATGGATTGTTACCGCAACATGCGGGACGTGAAGAAGACTTTCCTGGAGTTCATGGACCGGGTGCCGTTTTATGGGATGGTCGTGGTGTGCAATGACGATCCCATGTTGCGGCGGTTATTGCCGCAGGCGCAGCGCCGGACGGTGACCTATGGGACGAAGCGCGGGTCGGATTTCTGGATCAAAATCCCCACTTCTGCCGCAAGAAGCGCGGCGGAAATGGGGCACCCGCCGCTGAACCGTTTTCGCGTGAGCTACCGCAAGAAAGACCTGGGCGAGTTCACGCTGCATGTGCCGGGGGTCCACAACATTCTGAATGCTACGGCGGCGATTGCGGTGGGCGTGGGTCTGGATGTTGACGTGGAGGCGATCCGGGCTGGGCTCGACCAGTTCCGCGGAGTTGACCGGCGATTTCAGTTGCGCGGGCGAGTGGCGGGCGTGAGCGTGATCGACGATTACGGGCACCATCCCACGGAGATCAAGGCCACGCTGGCGGCGGCGCGGCAGTGCGGGTTTCGCAAGGTTCATGTGGTGTTCCAGCCCCACCGCTACACGCGCACGCGCGATCTGATTGACGACTTCGCTACCGCGTTTGGGGATGCGGACTCGCTATTTGTGCTCGACATTTATGCTGCGAGCGAGAAGCCGATTGAGGGGATCAGCGGGGAAGTGCTGGCGCGGACGGTTGGGGAGAAGGGTGGGCGGAGCGCCCAGTATGTTAGTTCGTTCGCGGAGGCGGTGAGTTCCGCTGCTGCCGTGGCTCAAGAAGGGGACATGATTCTTACGCTGGGTGCGGGCAGCGTGTCGCAGTTGGCGCCGATGATTCTGGAGAAGCTGAAAGAAAGAGTGGGGGCAGGGAACTGAGTTGCGGCGACGCTCCCAGCGGTCCTGATCTGGTTTGAGTGGTTCCGGCCAGCAGGGCCCGTTCCCGTGTGGCCGGGCTTCGCCCTGGCCGGACAGCCGAGGCGGCTGTCCCTACCTGGCCTCTTTACTTGCCATAAGGAACTTATTTCCTGGTGGCTGTGTGTCTTCCATTGCTAACGGACTGGGGTGAGGTTCGTCCAATCTGCCAGATGGAGATCAGGCGATGATGACTAGACAGGGTTGGGGATGGTTGACGGCTGGGGTACTGGCGCTTGGACTGAACGGCTTTTATCTGGACGGGGGCGCGGTTTGGGCGCACAAGATTGTGGATCAGGTTGCCGAACGGTCGGGTGCCTTGGCGGACCTAGCTTCGGAACGGGTTGACCAGGTCATGGAAGGGGCCAATCTGGTGGCTGCGCGGGATGAGGATGCGTCCAGCCGTTTGGCTGCCGCGGTGGCGCGGCTCGAGACTAGGATCGCTCGGACCCAGACTGGACTGGCGCACTTCGGAGCCATGTCGGCCCGGCAAGAAGCGGTGCTGGCGCGGGCGCAAGCGGAGCGGGCTCGAATCGAGGCTGATATGGTTCGCGTACAGATTGCGACTGGGGTGTTCAGGCCAATGATGGTTCGGGTGATGCAAGCTCCGGTGGTTTGTCCGCGAGTGCAGGTGAGTGTTCCGCGGGTGCCTATGGTTAAGATTCCGGCTCCGGTGGTGCATGTAGTGGTGCTGGGCGCTGGGCCGGTTTAGGGTTCTTGTCTCCTGGAAGGGCGGACGCGGAAAAACTGCCGCGTTCGCTTTTTTGTTTGTGGATAGAACCGGAATAGGGACGGCCGGGCTTCGCCCCTTCGGTTCGCTGCGCTCTCTTCAGGGCAGGCTCAGGCCGTGACGGGCGAGGCGCCCGTCCCCACAGGTTTCGTGGTCCGTTCCAGGGTCTCACCCCATGATTGTCAATCCGATTCCTGGTTGTGCAAAAGAACCAAGATTTTGTCTATCTCAAATCTCGAAATGACGTTATAGTTTGAAGGCTCAGCGATTCACTTGCGACAACTGACCTGAACTGATGGCGCGGAAATCGGGCCCCACCATCTTGCAGGAGGAGTTGTACCCACCCAGCGCTGAGGCTGCGCGCGAGGAGATGGACGACGCGCGTCTGGTCGACCTGGATGTAGACGAGGAATCTCCGTTTCTGCGCGGGCAAAAGAGGATCTCCGCCCGGCGCAGTTCTCTTCCGAAAAAAACTGCTAATCGTTTGCTGTGGGCGGTTGCAGCTGCCGCCGTGGTATGCGTTGTAGCATTGGCCGCGGCCTGGCTGTACCACTATGGCGAGCGCTCGTGGCGCTTCCGGGTGGAATCGAGCGACAACATTGAAGTCACGGGCACGCAGAACGTGACCAAGGCGCAGATCATGGAAGTGATGGGCGCCGATATTGGGCGCAACATTTTTTTTATTCCGCTGGCGCAGCAGAAGGCGCAACTGGAGCAGATTCCGTGGGTGGAATCGGCCAGCGTGATGCGGTTTGTTCCCAACCGGTTGAAAGTCGAAATTCAGGAGCGCAGGCCGGTAGCGTTTGCGCGGGTGGGGCCGCGGATGGCGTTGATTGACGCGGGTGGAACGCTAATGGAGTTGTCCTCGAAGCACCGGTATTCCTTCCCGGTGATACTGGGAATGAATCCGGGGGAACCGCTTTCGACGCGGGCGCCGCGGATGAAGACGTATGGCGAGATGGTGCGGGACCTGGACACGGGCGGGGTGCGCTATTCGCAGGATCTGAGTGAAGTGGATCTCTCCGATCTGGAAGATGTGAAGGTGCGGGTAAATGATCCGGCGGGCGATGTGCTGGTGCATCTGGGGTCGTCGGATTATCTGCGGCGCTACCGGATTTATGTAACCCACGCGCAGGGATGGCGGCAGCAGTTTCAGAAGCTGGAGTCGGTGGATCTGCGCTACGACAACCAGATCATCGTGAATCCGGATATACAGCGCACGGCGAAGCCAGCGGCGTTGAGCCCGGCAGTTGCGAAAGCGGCGGCAGCGGCGGGAGTGAAGCCGGCGGCGCTGGTCACCCGGGTGGCGCCGCATGATCGTGCATTGCCGAAGCCTGCGTTTGAATTGACAGAGAAGAAGCTTGATCCGAAAGTTGCGGCCGGCGGAACGAAGAAGGCGGCCGCGAAAACCAAGGTTAAGAAAACTGCGGTGAAGACGGGGAAAACGGCAAGCGCCAGGAAGACGTCAGCGGGAAAGGCCGGGACATCGACAACGGCGAAAAACGCAGCGCCGACGAAGACGAGTCCGCCCGCGGGCCATGAGAGTGCGCGACCGGCGGCGGACGGGAAACAGGCTCCGTCACCATCTCCATCATTATCTTTGAAACCAGCGTTAAAGCCTTCCGGCAGCGGGGGTGGGCAGAAACCGAGTCCGGCGGTGGCTAAGAGTCAGACGAATTCGGGACCGGGGCTGTGAGAGTTCGAGTTAATAGAAGTCCAGAGAAATGTACTGGGGAATTTATTTAAGGACTAATTAAAGAATGGCGAACCAGCAGGGAAGTTTTTTGACGGCAATTGACGTGGGCAGCGCGAAGACGTGCGCTCTGATGGTGGAGGTCACGGACAGCGGCCTGCGCTATCGCGGGCATGGGGTGGCGGAGTCGCGGGGCTCACGCAAGGGCGTGATCGTGGAACTGGACAAGGCGGTGGCCGCGATCCAGAAGGCGGTGGAAGCGGCCGAGGATGTGGCGGGTGCGGCCGTGGAGCACGCGATCGTGGGCATCGGCGGAGCGCATGTGCGCGGAGTGAACAGCCATGGCGGCATCAGCCTGGGCACGCGTCCGCGGGAGATTGGGCAGGACGAGATCAAGCAGGCGGTGGAGCGGGCGCGGGCGATTCCACTGCCGGCAGATCGCGAGGTGCTGCACCTGCTGCCGCAGGAGTTCATTTTGGACGATCAGGCGGGGGTGCATGATCCGCTGGGCATGATGGCGGCGCGGCTGGAGGTGCGGGTGCATCTGGTTACAGTCGCGGCGAGTGCGGCGCAGAACGTGATTACGGCAGTGAACCGCGCGGGCGTCCACGTGGATGACACGGTGTTTGAGCCGCTAGCGGCGGCTGATTCCGTGTTGCGAGCCGATGAACGGGAGTTGGGAGTATGCCTGGCTGACATCGGGGCGGGATCGACGGAACTGATTGTCTTTGTTCAGGGAGCGGTCGCTTACACAGGCGTGATTCCGGTGGGTGGCGACCACTTCACCAGCGACTTGTCGGTGGGCATGTGTACGGCGCTGGCAGAGGCGGAAAAAATCAAGAAGGTGTATGGCAACGCGATCGTCACCTTGATTCCAGAAGGAAATGAAGTGGAAGTGCCGTCGGTGGGCGACCGGCCTTCGCGATTGCTGCCGCAGAGGCTGGTGGCGGAGATTCTCGAGCCGCGGGCACGGGAGTTGTTTGAAATGATGCGCGAAACTCTGCGGCAGAGTGGCATGTTTGAAGCATGTCTGGCAGGGATCGTGCTCAGTGGCGGGGGGTCGCGGTTGCCGGGGATCTTTGATGTGGCGGAGTCGGTGATGCGGCGTCCGGTGCGGCTCTCCTGGCCTACGCCTCTGGCAAAGATGCCTGCCACCTTGGCCGAGCCGGAGTTTGCCACCGTGCTCGGGATGGTGGCCTATGGACAGCGGGCACGGGTGGCGCGCGGGTTTCAGGGGGACCGGTGGGGATCGAGATTGAAGGCGCTTTTGGTGGGGTGAAACAGTGGTCAGCGTCCAGGGTTAGTGGTCAGTAAACCCGAATCAAGCATGTGGCTAGATTTTACTGACCACTGAATCACTGGCCACTTCTGTGCCGTCGGTATACAGCGGATACGAAATTTGCAACACGGTGGAGACTATGAAAAAAGATTCGAGCATTCGCATCAGCTTTAATGAAGAGCCGCTCAACGATGCCAAGATCAAAGTGATTGGCGTGGGCGGCGGAGGCGGCAACGCGGTCAATCGCATGATCGATGCCGGAGTGGAAGGCATTGAGTTCATCGTCGCCAACACGGACTTGCAGGCGCTGCGCATGTCGCGGGCGCCGGTGAAGCTGCAGCTTGGGGTGAAGCTGACGAACGGGTTGGGCGCGGGCGCGAATCCGGAGGTGGGACGCAAGGCGGCGCTCGAGGACTCCGACAAAATCATCGAAGCGCTCGAGGGCGCTGACATGGTGTTCGTGACTACCGGCCTGGGCGGCGGGACGGGGACGGGCGCGGCTCCGATCATCGCGTCGCTGGCCAGTGAGATGGGAGCGCTTACCGTTGCTGTCGTGACCAAGCCGTTTTCGTTTGAGGGGAAGCGGCGCATGACGCAGGCCGAGAAGGGCATTGCTGAGCTTATGGAATCGGTGGACACAACCATTGTGATTCCCAACGAAAAGCTGCTGGCGGTGGCGGAGAATGCTGGATTCTTCGAATCATTCCGCATCGCCGACGACATTCTGCGGCAGGGAGTGCAGGGGATTTCTGACATCATTACGATTCCGGGGATCATCAACCGCGACTTCGCCGACGTGAAGACAATCATGGCGCGCATGGGGTATGCGGTGATGGGCACGGCGACGGCTAGCGGGCAGAATCGCACCACGGAAGCGGCGCGGCGGGCCATTGCATCCCCATTGCTCGAGGCTGGCGCGATCGATGGAGCGCGCGGGATTCTGATCAACATCACGGGATCAGCTTCGCTGAAGCTGGCCGAGGTGCAGCAGGCCTGCACCATTATCCAGAGTGCGGCGCATGAGGATGCCAACATTATTTTCGGAGCTGTGATGGACGAGAAGATGAAGGATACGGTGAAGATTACGGTGATCGCGACTGGCTTTCGTGAAGTGGGCCGAGCGCACCAGCGGCCGACGGAGGCGCATCACTCGTTCGCGGCGTCACACGACGATGCCATGGATTTTCCCGATCCCGTGGGTCCGGCGCAATCCACGCCGGCGTTTCCTGCGGCATATGGTGAGTCGACGTCAGACCTGATGATGGAAGAGCCGAGGATGACGCATCTTGGGGGCGAAGTGATTTCGCTCGACACCATGCGCAGCGCGATGGTGGCGAACTTCGAGCCGGACGATCTGGATGTTCCGGCATTTCTGCGCAAGCGCGGCGAGGTCATGTGAGGGGCGGAGCGCGAGGGCCAAGGTGCAAGGATTCGAGCGTAAGAGTGCAAGTTTCCGGAAATAGGGCCCGGAGAGCATGATGGGCAAAAGGGAAAAAGTTTGCGCAGCGGGTCGTATCTTTTCAGTAACGGGGTAACCGTTACCGGAGGCTCTGGAACGAAAGTAATTCCCGTCTAAGTGCCTGTTCCGTAATGGTTTATATCGAAATCGATGTTTAATGCAATAGAAACTTTGTTATTGCCTGAAACGGTCTAACTCCCGTAGTATCGCGGAGTTGGGTGAAGTTACCGGTCCGGGCTGGTCACTGGCAGGGTTCGTGCATCGGAACAGGTAGGAAATCCGGGATTGCGAGTCCGGGATTCAGGTTTCCAGAGATCACAGATCTAAAGATCAAAGACCGTAAGACTGGGGAACAAACTGGAGATGTGCAAGTTGGGAATGCGCTGTTTTCGTCTGGTGGTGGCGGTGGGAGGGCTGTGGTTGGCGCCGGCAATGTGGGCGGCGCACGTCAGCCCGCGGGCGCTGAATACCAGCAAGCCGAAATCCACGAGATTGAGTGAGAGCCAGCGGACCCGGCGCCGCATGCGCCACCTGGCGAGCAGTCGCGGCACGGCTGTGCCCAGCACCAGCCATAGCGCGAGCCTGACGCGGACCTCGGCCAGCGGTGCGCGGCACAGATATCACGAGCGTTTTTTTGTGAGTTCGTTCGCCGAGGGGATCACGGGTGGCGACGTCACTGAGGGTGAAGACGCGGTTGTGCGCCAGGCTGCCGTGGATGCCCTGGGGAATATGAACGGCACGGTGGTTGCGATTGAGCCGACCAGCGGGCGCGTGCTGGCCATGGTGAATCAGAAGCTGGCGCTGTCGAGCGGTGCGCAGCCTTGCTCGACCATCAAACTTTCCGTGGCTCTGGCCGCACTGAACGAAGGGTTGGTTTCGAAGGATACGAAAGTTCCGCTGGGGGCCCGCAGCCGCATGAACCTCACCGAGGCTCTGGCGCACTCGAACAACGCATATTTTGAGGCACTGGGACGCAAGCTGGGCTTCGAGAAGGTCGCTTATTATGCCCATGAGTACGGCCTGGGCGAGTTGGCGGGCTATGATATCGCGGGCGAGCAATCAGGAACTTATCCCGATGAGGTAATTCCGCAGAAGCTGGGTGGCGTAGGCAAGATGTGTTCGTTCGGCGAGGGCATTTCCATGACCCCGCTGCAGTTGGGCGCAATGGTTTCGGCCATCGCCAACGGAGGCACGCTGTATTACCTGCAGCATCCGTCCACGCCGGAAGAGATCACGAATTTCCAGCCGCGCATCAAGCGGCAACTTGATATCGCTCCCCTGATCCCCGAAATCTCCGACGGCATGGCCGGGGCGGTGCAGTATGGCACGGCGCGGCGGCTGGGCCTTAACTTCAGCGAGGAAGAGATTCTGGGCAAGACTGGAACCTGTTCGCACGCCGGCACCCGGTTCGGCTGGTTTGCCTCCTATGCGAATACCAGCAGCGGACGCATCGTCGTCGTGGTTTTTCTGCAGGGCGGGCGGCCTACGTTTGGTCCCAAGGCGGCCGAGATTGCGGGACTGATGTACCGCAATCTTTACGATCACAACTTCTTCCTGGTGGGCAGTCCGGCGCCGGCGGACACCACCGCATCGCGACCCGCAAGCACGACCCCGTAATCCGACGCGATCCTCAATCTCAGCTCTAAAGCCTCAGTTCTAACGAGGCCTCTCGATTCGAGAGGCTTTTGTTGTTTTGCCATCTGACCCTTGCCTTACGAGATCAGGGGTATCTGCTTCGGGGGGTCGACGGCCATCTCGAGATAGGGGGGCGTGAACTCAGAAAATTTGGTTTTTCTTAGGACGGGAACGGCGAATCCTGCCGATAGGCAGCGTAGAGAGTCAGCTGTGAGGCCATGTTAAACGGAAGCTACGACTACCGGTTGGTGGTGCTTTCCATCCTGCTGGCGATGCTTGCCTCGTATGCCGCGTTGGATATTGCGGGACGCGTCACCTCGGCGCACGGCCGGGCGCGAGCTATCTGGCTTGGCGCTGGGGCTGCAGCGATGGGTCTGGGAATCTGGGCGACGCATTATGTTGGCATGCTGGCCTTAACCGTGCCAATGGCGGTTGCCTACCATCTCCCTACGGTGCTGCTTTCGCTGCTGGCGGCGGTTGCGGCTTCTGCGGTTGCGCTGTTCGTGGTGAGCCGGCCGGAGATGAGCCAAGGGCAGGAAATTCTCGGCAGCGTGGTCATGGGGAGTGGAATCGCGGCGATGCACTATATCGGGATGGCCGCCATGCGCTGTTCGGCCGTGATTGTCTTTGAGCGCAGAATTGTTGCATTGTCAATCGTGCTGGCTATTGCGATTTCTCTGGTTGCCCTGAAACTCGCTTTTCGAGTGCGGGATGAAAAGCGCACGAGCCGGCGGAAACTAATCAGCGCACTGGTTATGGGCAGCGCCATTCCCCTGATGCACTACACGGGGATGTGGGCTGCGACCTTCCACGCTTCCGGGGTTGTACCCGATCTCACAGGGGCCATCGGCATTTCCACGATCGGCGTCGTGGCCGTTGGCGCCAGCAGTGTTTTGGTGCTGGGAGGAGCAATTGCTTCCTCGTTTTTCGACCGCTTCATGGCTACTCAAAAAGACGACCTCAATCTAGCCCGGGAACGCGAGTTGTATTTCGAAACGATGGCGGAAGGGATCCCGGAAATTATTTGGACCGCCTCGCCCGATGGTGCGACCGACTTCTCGAACCGGAAATGGCTTGATTACAGCGGGCTCACGGTTGAGCAAAGCCATGGTTCGGGATGGACGGTCGCGGTCCATCCCGATGACCTGAAGGATTGCTCGTCGAAGTGGGAAGCGGCCCAGCGCACGGCGCAGCTCTATGTCGCCGAGATTCGCTTCCGGGGGAAAGATGGAACCTTCCGGTGGTTCCTGGCGCGAGCCAACCCCATCCACGACGCCGAGGGAAGAGTTGTCAAATGGTTTGGCACGTGTACCGACATCGAGAGCCAGAAGCTCAACCAGCAAATTCTGGAGGAGCAGATTCTGGAACGGACGACGCAACTGGCCGATACCAACGCGCGGTTGCAGGAGGAGATGTTAGAGAAAGACGGCGCTCGGAGAGAACTCGATCAGCAGAACGAACAGATGATGAAGGAACTTGAAAAACGCACGCAGCGAGCGACCATGCTGGCCAATGTGGGGGAACTGCTGCAGAGCTGCATCAGTCGAGACGAAGTGTTCGCGGCCGCCCTGGGTTATGCGCCCAAGATATTTCCCAGCGTCCCCGGAGCGATGGCGCTGCTGGATCCTTCGCGGAGCGCAGCGGAAGTGACGGGTTCATGGAGCCGTTGCAAGCTTCCCACGATGGTGTTTGAGCCAACTTCCTGCTGGGCCTTGCGGACGGGGCACCCACATCTGGTGGTTGCGGGCGACTCGACGGCGCGATGTGGACACGCGGCGGGTGTGAAGAGTACTTACTTGTGCATCCCGATCCTGGCGCAAGGCGAAACGCTGGGGATCGTGCACTTCCAGACCACGGATGAGGCTCCGGAACTGGACGCATCCGAGCTATCGTTCAAGACGACATTTGCCGGACAAGTTGGGTTGTCGATCGCCAATATAAGGCTGCGAGAGGCGCTGCGAACCCAGTCCGTCCGGGATGCCTTGACCGGTCTGTATAACCGGCGCTACCTGGAAGAGATGTTGGAGCGCGAGTTGCGGCGGGCGGCGAGAGCGGAGCAATCTTTGGGAGTTCTCATGATCGATCTGGACCATTTCAAAAGCTTCAACGATACCCATGGCCACGACGCGGGCGATGCGGTATTGCGCGAAACTGGAGCGTCTCTGACCAAGGGCATCCGGGCGGAGGACTTTGTATGCCGGTTCGGAGGAGAGGAATTTGTCGTGATCCTGCCGACCGCGGACCTGGCAGCTTCACGGGCGCGAGCCGAGCGCCTGCGATCCAAAATGAGGGAACTGAGCATCCTGCATCAGGGTAAATCAATGGGGATGCTGACGATTTCGGTGGGCGTGGCGGCGTTCCCGGAGCATGGCACGTCTCCCAGGGAGTTGATGGCGGCGGCCGACGCCGCTCTGTATGAGGCCAAACGGAAAGGGCGCGACCAGGTGGTGGTGGCATCGTTACCAGCGGCCGAGGGAGTGGCGATTCCTGGCGCAGAAGCAGCGACCGGCGGTTGGGTCAGGTCCGCGGGAGCATGAGCGGCAATCGATCAATCCCAAACTTTGAAGTGCGGCCAAGCCCTCCGCTAGCGGCTTCTTGAGGCCGTGACAAATACAGATCAGGATGGTGTAGTGCTCTCAACTCATGGGAGGGACTACTGCCGCGGACTACTTTTTTCGCTCGTCGCGTTCGACGACTCCATCTTTGATGTTGACCACGCGGTGAGCGTACTCGGCGATGTCGTGTTCGTGGGTAACCAGCACGATGGTGTTTCCCTCGCCGTGCAGGCGGTCGAACAAGGCCATGATTTCGTTTCCGGTTTGCGAATCGAGATTGCCGGTGGGTTCGTCCGCCAGGATGATAGACGGCCGATTGACCAGGGCGCGGGCGACGGCGACGCGCTGACGCTGGCCGCCGGAAAGCTCATTGGGTTTGTGGGTCATGCGCGATTCCATGCCCACGGCGGTTAATGCGGCCTTGGCGCGTTCGATGCGCTCCCCGGTCGGAATGCCGGCGTAGATCAGTGGAAGCTCCACGTTGTGCAGGGCAGTGGCGCGAGCCAGCAGGTTGAAGGTCTGGAAGACGAAGCCGATTTCCTTGTTGCGGATGCGCGCCAATTCGTCGTCGTCAAGTTCGCTGACCAACTGGCTGTTGAGCCAGTATTCGCCCTTGGTGGGAGTGTCGAGGCAGCCGATAAGATTCATCAGCGTAGATTTGCCCGAGCCGGAGGGCCCCATGATGGCGACATACTCTCCCCGTTCGATGCGGAGATTGACGCCGCGCAGGGCGTGCACCTGCTGCTCCGAGCCCATGTCGTAGGTCTTCCACAGATCCAAAGCCGCGATCATGCAGGACTCTGGGGGCGCTGAAACGGCGGTTTGGGGCATGCTGATTACTTCTGCGGTTGCCATGTTTTTCTCCTGCTCCGGTGGCACTGGGTTCTCCGAGATTGAATTCGACTCCGAGAGCTCCGTTTCATGTCGCGATTGCTGTTCGAGACCGCTGTTCAAGATCTGGACCGGCTTCTCCGTTTGGACGGATGAAGTCAGCGAAGGTTATGTCTCTTCTTCTTCCTTCTTGGGGACGGAATTATCGACTTTGACGCTACTGCCAGAACGCAGCGTACGCAAAATCTTGTAACTGCCGGTGATGACCTCGTCCCCTTCCTTCAAGCCATTGACCACCTCAATGTCCGTATTGCCGGCGATGCCGGTGGTCACGGGCACGAACTCTGCCTTCCGGTCGCGAATGACGAAGACGCCCTGCACGTCCTGTTTCTGATCTTTCTTGTTGTCCTTGCTGTTGTCCTTGGATGCAGACTCCTTCGGTGACGGCGCTGCGGCATGGACGGAACCAGGGGCGGACTTCTCCTGCTCCAATTGGGCCTTGCTGCGTACCGAGAGCGCCTGGATGGGGATGGCGAGCACGTTGCTTCGTGCGGCCGTGGTGATCTTGGCGGTGGTGGAGAGGCCGGGACGCAGATCTTGAGGAGGATCGGTGACGGTCACAACCACTTTGAAGTCTTTGGCTTCTTCGCTGGTGGTGGTCTGCTGGGAGGTGGCTACGCCGGTGGAGCGGACGATGGCGTTGTCTCCGATTTCAGAAACCGTGCCGTGGAAGATCTTGTTGGGAATAGCATCGATGGTCACTTCGGCGGTCTGGCCGACGTGCACGTTGACGATGTCGGTTTCGTCCACTTTCACTTCAGCGGTAATCACGGACATATCGGCCAGGGTAAGCAATGTGCTGCCCAGTGCATTTTGAATGCCGATAACCACCGATTCGCCCTCCCGAACCGGCAAGTTCGTGACCACGCCGTCATAGGGAGCGCTGTAAGTAGTTTTCTGGAGCACGTCGGCGACCCGGGTGAGATTGGCCCGCGCCTGCGCAACGTGCCGATCCGCGGAGTCGTTCTGCGCCTTTGCCTGGGCGACGCGCGCCTTGGCTTGCACCAGCCCGGAGTCCGCGGTGGCCCATGCGTTCCGGCGGCTGTCGAAATCCGATTTCGCGATCAGCCCGTCTTTAAAGAGATTTTGCGCGCGGTCCCAATCCAGTTTGTTGCGTTCGTAGTCGGCCTGGGCGCGGAGCAGATCGGCGTCGGAGGTCTTCAGCGCGGCGTCGGCAGCGATGGCATCGGTTTCGGCGGCCTGCACCGAAGCCTGGTTAGCGCTCACGTCGGCCGTGGATTGTACGTTCTCCAGTTGCGCCAGCAATTGTCCCTTCCTTACGTGATCCCCCTCCTTAACGTACAGGTGGGTGATCTTGCCATAAGCGTTCGCGCCGATATTGACGTACGTCTTGGGCTTGATCTCGCCCGAAGCGCTCACCAGCGAAGCCAAATCCTCGCGCTGTGCCTTCCCGGTTTGCACCGTGGCCACATTCTTGCCGCTCTGGTGGACCGTGAAGCCGACGACAATGGCAAATAGAACCACCACACCGGCGCCAATCGCGATTTTCTTCCAAGGTTTCATCGTTTCCGTCACCGTCCGGGGCTATCGTCGATCGGAGCCATCCGCGGTCCTGGACACAGGTGCCTGCTCCCGGGAATCGCGCACGATACCCACCGATCGTTCCGCAGGGTAACGGACACATTCTGGGATACGATCCTATGGGCAGGAAAGTTCCAACCTGGAATGGAGTGTCAAGAACCCTGAGGAATCCGGAGGGCAGGTTACCGCCCCGTCACGCAAGATTATAGCAAGCGGAAACCATAGCTTGGTCCCGGTCGTCCTAATAATCGCCCAGTTTCAGGAATATTCGATGCCTCGGAGGGCAACTCGGCGGGAGGGTTGCCGCGTCCAATAAAGCGGTCGGGGCGGACCTACAATCCGTTCTTTCAGCGTGACTTAGCCTTGCTTTCGCCCCACTGAGGGCCTAGAATGGACCGACGAAAGCTTGTCGCGGCAGGAGTCCCTCTCATGTTCCGGGTTGGTTCGCGTTACCTCTCATTTCTCGTTCTGTTGGCCGTTGCCACCGGCTTTGCTGGGTTAGCCTGGGCGCAAGGCGACAAGCCGGCGGCTGCGGGGGATCCTGCGGGCGCTCAAAAGTCCAGCGCGGCCGCGGCAGGCACTCAAGCGCAACCCACGGATGAAATCGATCCCCTCAAGCGTTCGCCCAACGATAAACAGAAGAAACAGCAGAAGAGAGCGCTGAACATCGAACTGAGCAAGACCTACAAGAAGTGGCTGAACGAGGACGTAGTCTGGATTATCACGGACGAGGAAAGAGCCGCGTTCAAGCAGCTCTCGAACGATGAAGAACGGGACAACTTTATTGAAGCCTTCTGGCAGCGCCGGGATCCCACGCCCGACACGGAAGAGAACGAATACAAAGAAGAGCACTACCGGCGCATCGCTTATGCCAATGAGCATTTTGCCGCGGGAATTCCAGGCTGGAAAAGCGACCGTGGCCGGATTTACATCATGTACGGCCCTGCGGATGAAGTTAGCGGCAGTCCTTCGGGCGGAACCTACGAGCGGCCGATGGAAGAAGGCGGCGGCGAGACCTCTACGTTCCCCTTTGAAGATTGGCGTTACCGCTATCTGGAAGGCATCGGGCAGGAAGTCATCATCGAATTCGTTGACACCTGCATGTGCGGCGACTTTCACATGACGCTCGACCGGTCGGAGAAGGATGCGCTGAAATACACGCCCAACGCCGGTCTGACGCTCTACGAGCAGATGGGCATGGCCAGCAAGACCGCGCGCTTTACCGGCGGGGGCCTGGAGCAACTCGGGCTTGGGCCGATGAGTGCCAACCAATCGACCAAGGAATTCGACCGGTTGGAGCAGTTCGCGAAATTGCAGGCGCCGCCGCCGGTGAAATACAAGGATCTGGAAGAAATTGTTAATACAAAGATCATCACCAACCTGATGCCCTTCGATGTCCGCACAGATTTTGTGAAGGTCACCGGCGACACGGTGCTGGTGCCGATCACCGTTCAGTTGAAGTACCGCGACATTACGTTCGCCAACAAAGATGGCGTGCAGCGCGGCACCGTTAATATCTTTATGCGCGTGAGCACGTTGACCGGACGCATTGTGCAGACCCAGGAAGACCCGGTCCAGGTGGATGTTCCGGCGGAACTGTTGCCCCGAACGGCTGAGAATTCAGCGATCTATTGGAAGGCGCTGCCGCTGCGGCCGGGACGTTATAAGGTTGAGATCGCGGTGAAAGACGTGAACGGCGACCGCAAGGGCTTGTGGAGCCGCGGCATTGTGGTGCCCGAGTATTCCGACGATAAGCTCTCGACCTCCTCGCTGATCGTGGCCGACGTGATGGAGCCGGTGCCTACCAAGGATGTGAGCACGGGCCAGTTCGTAATCGGCCTGAATAAGGTTCGGCCGCGCGTGGCTCCGGCCGACGGCAAGCCCGCGCTGTTCAAACGCAGCAAGGATCAGAAGGTGAACTTCTGGATGCAGGTGTACAATCTCGGCGTAGACGAGAAGACGCACAAGGCGTCGGCGACGTTCGAGTATGACATCGTGAATGTTGCAACCAACAAAGCAGTGGTCCAGCAAGTGGAATCCAGCGAGAAGATGGGTAACGTGGGCGAGCAGGTGACGTTGCAGAAATCGATTGCCTCGGCCAACTTGCAGCCGGGCCTGTATCGGATCGAAATCAAAGTGAACGACAACATCTCCAAGCAGACCATTGATCCTTCAGCGACGTTTGCTGTAGAGTAACCGGCTGCTTGATTTCTCCCGGGGGTTGGAGTGAAGCTTCGCCAGCTCGGATCTTGGGCGGTGATCACCGCATTATCACTTCCTGCGTGGGCCGGAGAACGGCCGGGCGCGATCTCGGGATATGTGCGCGATGCCTCGGGTATACCCCAGATGGGCGCGGTGGTGGAGATCGCCGGCTCGGCGGCGCGGAGTCTGACCGTGTTTACCGACGGCGCCGGGTTCTACTCCGCTGCGGATCTGCTGCCAGGGCTGTATTCCGTCAAAGTCTCGGCTCCTTCGTTCCTTCCTGCTTTGCGCGAGAAAGTTGGCTTGAATCCCGGCTCCAGCGTTCGCCTGAACATCACCCTGAATACGCTGCTGAACGCCATGCGAGTGGGCCCGCTGCGTGGGACCGAGGATGATGACGACTGGAAGTGGACCCTGCGTTCGGTGGCGAATCGTCCCGTTCTGCGAGTGTTCGACGATCCCGCGAGCGCGGAACAGCAAGATCACGACTTGAAGGGGAGCCTTTCGTTTCTGGCCGGTTCAGAGGCAGAGGGCTACGGCAGCGGCTCCGACATGAGCACGGGATTCTCGGTGGAACGCTCGATTTTCTCCGCTTCCCGCGTCGGGCTCAGCGGAAATGTCGGCTACGGAGATGGCCTTCCCGCAGCCGTTTTGCGAGGAATATATTCGCACCTTCTGCCCGACGGTTCCGGGCCCTCCGTGGCGCTCACGGTCCGCCGTTTTGCGCCCTCCGATCCCAACCTGCACTATGCTGCGCTGCAAGCGATGGCGCTTGCGGCAGGGGACGATTTCACGGTCGGAGATGTGCTGGAGTTCAAATTCGGCAGCGAACTGCAGACCATCCAATTTCTTGGGCGTGTAACCGCGTTCCGGCCGTACGGCTCCCTCGACGTGCATGCCTCGCCCAATACCCTCGTAGAGTACAGCTACGCTACCTCTCTGCCCAACACGCGAGACGAGAAAGGTTTCGATTCAGCGCCGGCGGACCTGAGCGAGGCTGATCCTCGCGTCAGCCTGGTTAACTTTGCAACTCGCCTGGAACGTGCGCACCATCAGGAGTTGAATGTCTCGCGGCGCATGGGCAAGAACAACCTGCAAGTCGCGGTGTTCACCGATCGTGTGGACAATACGGCATTGCTGGGTACAGGCACGGTGACGGCTGCCGGAGGCTTCCTGCTGCCTGACGTCTATTCGGGTACCTTCAGCTATGCCGGTGACACCCTGAACACGCAAGGGTTGCGGGTGGTGCTGGCGCGGAAGTTCAGTTCTGATCTCACTGCGACGCTCGACTACGCCTACGGCGGAGTCCTGGACCTGACCAAGCCCGACGTCGAGATCCAGGACGCCCAGCAGTGGATCTCCACGCAGCGCCGTCATGCCTTAGCCGCCAAGTTCAAGGGTACCGTACCGCGGACTCACACCAGTTGGATCGCTTCCTATCGCTGGGTAAACGGTCCGGCGTTGACTCCGGTGGATATGTTCAACGCCTCTCCAGGACAGAGCGACCCCTTCCTGAATCTCTTCATCCGCCAGCCTGTTCCAAGCCTCGGCTTCCTGCCCACGCACATGGAAGCGCTGATCGATCTGCGCAACCTGCTGGCACAGGGCTATGTGCCGGTCGTGGGCCAGGACGGGCAGACCGTTTACCTGGTTCAATCCGCCCGCTCGGTGCGCGCCGGTCTGGCGATCAGCTTCTAGCTCCAGTTCACGGTTTTCTGCCAGGCAACCGCTCGTTTCCGGTCATCGCTCTGCACCACTGATCGTTCCCCCACTTATTGGTTTCGCACACCTCCTGGAAGGTAGGCAATCAGGCCGCCTGGTGCCTGCTGGAGAGACCTGGGGGAGTGCCTTATTCGTAAAATCTATCACTTCCATTCGTAACTACATGGTTGACTGTTGGGTAAGGTTTCGATAATGTTTTGAGGCTTACTTTTGCGGCCGGGGGGCTGCATCTTGTTAGTATGCAAGGAATTGCATGCCCCTTGGGAGTGGGCCTGATGGTCTGGCCCCCCGCATAAGACATCCCCCGAAGGAAAAACGATCAGCTTGAAGGAGACTCTATGAAAGCGCGCATAATCCTGGTGTTTGTGCTTCTGGCCGCGGTAAGCCTTTCGGCACAAACCTTCCGCGGCACGATTCTTGGCAGCGTCACCGATGTTCAGGGGGCGGTGGTGGCCGGAGCCAAGGTGACCGTGAAGAACGTAGGCACGGGATTGGAGCGTACCACCGAAACCAGCGCTGACGGCAGCTACGCGCTTCCCGAACTGCAAATTGGCACGTATACGGTCACGGTCAGGCAGGCCGGCTTCCAGACCTTTGTGATTACTGGCGTGATAGTAGACGTAGCCGGGGAGCGGCGCGTGGACGCGGCCTTGAAGACTGGCGAAGTATCGACCAGGGTGGAGGTTTCGGGCGACCTTTTGCCCCAGGTGGAGACAACCTCCGCCGAACTCGGCGGTACCCTGACCGCGGAAACGATTGAGGCGCTTCCGGTGAACGGCCGCGACTATCAGAAGCTGATCTACCTGAATCCCGGTATCGCCGGTTCTCCCGATCAGATCTCGGATTCTCCCGGTTCTTACGGAGTTTTCTCGATGAACGGCTCGCGCGGCCGGTCGAACAACTTCCTGCTCGACGGCACCGATATGAACGACGGCTTCCGCAACGATCCGGCAATCAACGAGGCTGGGGTGTTTGGCGATCCGGCCACCATTCTGCCGCTCGACGCAGTGGCGGAACTGAAGGTGATCTCGAACTATGAGGCGGAATATGGCCGGAACAGCGGCGCGGTGATCAATATCGTCACCAAGAGCGGTACAAACGATCTGCACGGCTCGCTGCTCGAGTATTTCCGCAGCGGCAAGCTTGGAGCGCGCAACTACTTCAACTTCGATCCCGCTCCCAAGAGCCCTTTCAATAACAATCAATTCGGCGGTTCTCTGGGCGGCCCGATCATCAAGGACAACACTTTCTTCTACGCTGACTACGAAGGCCAGAGCGAAAATGGAGCGCAAGCCGGAACCACTTGCGTGCCCGATCCGGCGCAAATCGCGGCAGATGAGGCTGTAAATGGACCTCCAAATCCAGTGATCGCGGCGCTCCTGGCGCGGAATCCGTATCCGGCCCCGAACATTGCCAGCGCGGCGCCCCAACCGGGCCAACTTCTGGGCCCTACCAGCGCGTTCGATTCAGGCTGTCCGAACGGCAACAATCTTTCCGATTCCACCAGCTTCTTCAACCGCGTGGATAGCTTCATCGGCAAGATCGACCACAACTTCAATCCCAACAATCTGCTGACTGGACGCTACTATTATGGCAACAGCCACCAGAGCTTTCCCTTCGCGCAATTGGCCGGTGGTCTTCTGCCGGGATTCAATACGATAACCCCAACGCGCGTGCAACTGGTATCCATCTCCTATGTGAAGGTCGTCAACTCGAGTCAGGTCAACGAAGCTCGTTTGGGATGGAACCGGTTTGCGGAAGGATTTTTCGCCGAAGACCAGAGTTTTATCCCGAACTCCATCGGTTTGGATACGGGCATAACCACCACCTATAACGGCGGTCTTCCTTCGACTAATGTGGGCAGCTTCTCGCAGATCGGCGCCACCGACTCTCTAGCGAAAAATCGCGTGGACGCCAACTGGCACTTCATCGACAATTATTCGTGGAAGTCGGGAAAGCACGACGTGAAGTTCGGCTACGAATTCCGGCGCACCACCATCGCGCAGGTGTTCGATCACGATTTCCGGGGCACGTTGGGTTTTTCTGGCCTGACGAGTTTTCTGGAAGGCGTACCCGACGACGGCGGGAGCCAGATACAGGGCGATACTGAGAGACACACCTACCAAAACAGTCATGGCTTGTTTATTCAAGACAGCTTCCGCGCCACTCCCCGATTGACTCTGAACTACGGGATGCGCTGGGATTATTTCGGCGTGACGGGAGGAAAGAGTGGGGAGTTCTACACCGTCGATTTCTCGAACGGCGGCAACAACGTTCCGACCAGCCAGTTGTATGGCAAGGATCTGAACAACTTCGCTCCCCGCGTGGCCTTGGCTTATGACGTGACCGGCCAGGGAAAGACCGTAGTGCGAGCCGGATGGGGATTGTTCTACGACGCGTTTTCGCAGGACATGTTCCTGGGCCATCTGCCGTGGAATTGCATCTTCTGTCCGGGGCCAGCCTATCCCGGCCTGGGCCCGAATGCGCTGGGTGAGGGTAGCGCGACCGGTAACGTGATTACGCCGGGAGTTCCAATCTATGGAGGATTCACTCCCGAGGGAGATTTCTTCTTCGCCGATCCGCACATGCGCACTCCCTACGTCCAGAACTTCAACCTGAACTTCCAGCAGCAGGTGAACAGTAAGACAGTGCTGCAGGTTGGTTATGTGGGGTCAATCGGGATCAAGCTGTTCCAGTTCCTGGATATCAATCAACCCAACCAGGCGCAGATCACGGCGGCTGACTTGGCGTGCGTTCCCGACATCCCCGCCGGTGACTACTGCCCTTCCGGTTATGGCGTGCCGCGCACGCTGGCGCCGAATTTCTTTTACCTGAATCAGGAGAATTCGTCGGCCAACTCAAACTACCATTCGTTGCAGGCCAGCTTGCGCACCAGCGGTTGGCACGGGTTGACCTCAACCGCCAACTTTGTCTGGTCGCATTCGATCGACGACGCCAGTGACCTTGAGGACTTCGAACCGAACGAGTCGCAGCCCACAGACAGCACTCGTCCGGCCGGGGACCGTGGAAACTCCAGCTTCGACATTCGCCGCCGCTTCACCTGGAACTTCGTCTACCAATTCCCCAGGATGGGCGGATCGATGCAGAAGTTGAAGAACGGCTGGGGACTGGACGGCATTCTCAATCTGCAGGATGGCCAGCCCTGGCATTTGAACTATGAGTTTGAAGGAGACTACTCGGGCTCGGGCGAAGGCTTTGACCGTCCGGACCAGATCTCGACTCCGCAGTACTCAAGCAACCCGGCTCAGTACATAAACCTGTCGGCGTTCGCTGCGCCCTGCACCTGGGGAAATCCCCAAGGGAACGATGGCTCCACGGACGAAACCAACTGCGTCCCGGGCACACGCCACTTCGGTAGCGAAGGACGCAACTCTCTGCATGGCCCCAGTTTCAAGGAGTTCAACTTCTCCGTCTTCAAGGACACCGCGATTAGCGAGCGGCTTAAAATGACGCTCCGGGCGGAGTTCTTTAACCTGCTCAACCATCCCAACTTCACAAATCCGTTCCTGCCCAATTTTATTGCTGATATCGGCGCACCGAATACCGGGAACGGATATAGCTCTTCCTCGTATTACCCGATCACGGCGACCGGCGATGTGGGCATCGGCAACCCGTTCCTCGGTGGAGGTGGACCCCGAGGCGTGCAGTTTGCGGCCATCTTCAAGTTCTAGTTCCTGAAGGGCCAGTTCCTGGATCAAAAGTCCCTGTCGCTTCGCGGCGGGGGTTTCTGTTTTCCGGGAGGCTGGCGGCGAGGCTCCAGACGAGGGCCCGCGCCACGACCATCCCTCCCACCCGTCGTATGACTTCCGTCACTAGGTAACCGGATTCCGGCGATGCTACGCTGCAAACGTAATCCTTACTTCCCCAAAGCGTCAGTTGCGGAGATCTCGATGCGTCGCTCCATTTGCGCCGTCTTTGTCCTTATTGTTGGCGTGTGCTTTGCCACGCCGCTCTTTGCCCACCACATCAAGCAGGGTGCCACGACTTCGTTGCCGGTGACGACCTCGTCGGCGCAAGCTCGCGCGCTCTACGAGAAGGGCATGCGGGACTATGAGAACCTCTATCTGGAGCGTTGTAACGATGACTGGCGTGCGGCCGTCAAGGCCGATCCAAAACTGGCCGTAGCCTGGGCCTGGATTGCCTTCAACAGCAGCAATCCCAAGGAAGTGAGCGAGGCCCGAGAAAAGGCGAAGGCCCTCGCACCCAAACTAACTGCGGGAGAGCGGTTGATGGTCGCCTGGATCGCCAAGGTGCAAGAAGGCGACTTCATCGGCGGCATTTCCGCCATGAACGACCTGCTGGAAATGTATCCCAGGGACAAGCACCTGCTCTATCTCGCCGGCAACTGGCTGATGGGCGAGAACGGCACCGATCAAGCGCAGAGAATGATGGAGAAAGCCCTGGCTATCGACCGGAATTTTCCCGCCGCGCTGAACGACCTGGCATACGTGGATGCACGCAACCGGAAGTTTGTCAGCGCATTCGCGGCCATGGACCGCTACGTCGCGCTGCTGCCCACGGAACCGAACCCGCACGACTCCTATGGTGAACTGCTGCGCATGGCGGGAAACTTTGAGGGATCGCTGCACCACTACCGGGCGGCGTTGAAGATCGATCCTGATTTTGTCACTTCTCAAGTCGGCCTGGGCGATACTTATGCCCTTATGGGGAACCAGGAGCAGGCGCGAGTCGAGTACGACAAGGCGATCAACTACGCGCACAATGAGGCCGACCGGTTGACCTATAGCATGCAGAAGGCCATGACCTGGGTGCGCGACGGCAAGTTCGCCGAGGCCGACAAGGCGTTCCAGGAGATTGCGCAAGCAGGCCACGCCAAAGATCAGGACCTGCAGGAAGCGCAGGCGTACCGCCACCTGGCCGAGTACCAGACCGACGATAGCTCGGCGTTGAAATATCTTCAGGACGCAGAGGAATCGCTGGGACATCGCGGCTCGATTTCGAAGGGCGACAAAGATGAGGAACTGTCCCGCATCCTGCGCAACCGCGCCGTGCGCGCCGCGCATGCCGGCAATCCGGAGTTGGCGGACCAGTCTCTGAAGCAACTTGAGTCCATGGCGGCCGGCAGCCGCAACCGCATCATCCAGAGTTCCTATAACGGCGCCGCCGGAACTTTGCTCATGGATCAGAAGAAGTTCGACGAAGCCGTCACTTATCTGGAGGAAGACCAGGACAATCCCTTCACCATTGAACTTCTGGTGCAGGCCTACTACCAGACCAATCAGTCTGACAAACTGGCCCAGGCTGAAGCCTGGCTGCGCGGCACCAATGTTCCCACCATGGAGCAAGCGCTCGTGGTGCCTGCCGCTCGCCTGCGCCGCCCCGAAATGTAAACCGCTTGTAACTCATTCGTGCAAAGTTGGTCTATACTGTCGAACGCCAGTGCAAGGCCGGGAAGCCTCCCGCTGGAGTTGGCTCGTGAGTACGGGCTGGATTCGCGCCAAGGATTCGGGTCGAGATGAATGAAGCTTAAGACCGATCGCCGTTCCCGCGAAAGAGTTGTGACCACTCTGCCGGTGCGCGTCCGAGGTACTGCGGCGAATGCGGAGTTGAGGGCCCAGACCCGGGATGTGAGCACGAACGGCGTATTCCTCTATACCAGTTCCCGCATGGCGGAGGGTTCGGATGTGGAATTGGTCCTCATTCTTCCTCCCGAACTGACTTTCGGTGAGAAGTGCTGGGTTTGTTGCCATGCCCGGGTGTTGCGGGTGGAGCAGGGCCCCGGCAAGGATTTTGGGGTCGCGGCCGAGATCCGGCGGATGGACATACTGCCGGAGATTCCAGCCTAGGTTTTTCGTATTGCGCCCGGTCTTGCTGCACCATCCTTGGTGTACTCGAATCCCTGCCAGGCGCCCGAGCGAACTCCCGCGAGAACCCCGAAACGGCCAAACCTTCGCAATCGTTAGGGACGCAGTGTCTGGGTCGGGGCTAGGTCATGGGAGAGTCCAGGAAATCTTTGAGAAAATGCTTCCCATAGCACCGGCCCTGGTGCAATAATGGCGACCCTGGAATTGCTCTGGCCAAACTCAGATACTCAGGTGGGCCTTGTATGTGGATTGAGAAACTGTCAGACGGTGTGGTGCAGGTGCAGACCCCCATCGGACCCCGTTATGTAATGCCATCTTTTCTTCAGCGCGTGTGTTTTCTTTGGATGTTCCGTCACTTTCCCATTCTTCCTCATGCCGTGCTCAGCAGTGGGCAACAGCGGATGATCGACCGCTTGTGCTCCGAGCAGAGGTTTGTCTCCATGGCTTACGCCGATGGAATGGACGATGCTCCGGTAATCGGCACAGTCGAGAGGCGCCCGAGGATGGGTCCGGATTCATTGCCGCCGCGCCGCCCGGTGGCCAGCGAAGGTTCCGGAGCACTGGCTGCTGAAGTGCGGCAGCGTTCGTAGAGCCTGTCTCAATCGCGCCGGGATTGGCGTCGGAAGAGCACGCAACTCACATCGCTTTGTCTCCACGTCTGCGTCGATCGCCCCGCTGTTGACGAGCCCCGCGTCCCCTGGTTTTCAAATCTTCCATTTGCACTGCACCAGAAGCAACCCCTTGACGGGGCGCTTGCGTTTTGCGCGGAGACACGCTCTTCTTGAACAATTGTGAGCGCCGTCATTGAGCGTGGGAGTGTGCGCGATGACCGCGCGCGGAGGAAATGTTACAATCACAAACTGTCCCGCCGAAAGATTCCCCACCGTGGGCGCGTAGCTCAATTGGCAGAGCAACTGACTCTTAATCAGTAGGTTGGAGGTTCGATTCCTCCCGCGCTCACCACTCTTTCAATCACTTACCGGTTATTCTCGGGGAATTTCAGATTTTCCTGCAACACTACTTCGTTCCTCGATCTTCCATCTGGGCATTCTCGACGACGCGTTCATGTGAGACCGGTCACAGGGAGCGCCTGAGATCCATTCGGCTGCGGAAAGCCATTGCTAGAAACACACCGTCGTTCAACCTTCCGTAACAGCTTCATTGGGCATTCTTAATCTTCAGGTCTGCAATCGCGCCGATGGAATGATCAGGGCCGCAACATACATACAGCGAACCGAAAAGAGGAATGCGATTTAGCGTTCCTATTTCTCGTGCCCGGCGGATCCGATGGGCTCATCACTGCGACTGGCATCTGCCGAGCGCGGGCAATGTGAAGCGAGGGCTTACTTGAAGAGAATCAGCACCGTGATTGAATCGCATTCTTTTTCTTTGCGAGCAGCGAACCGCTCGTTCCGTCCTGGCTCGAATACTTTGCTCCGGCATTCTTTATTGTTTGGATGGGTATGCCGCGGATGGGTGCGGGTTGCCGCGATGCTGGCGGTGCTCACAGTGTTGGGGGTACCCTCCCTCTATGCCAGCCAGATAACGCCGACGATCGAGTGGGTGACACCGCTAGCAGTTGTGTCCGGCACCCAGCTTAGCGCCACCCAACTGGACGCCACCGCATGGGTACCCGGCACAACGATATCGGTACCCGGCACCTTCGTCTTCACTCCGGGGGAGGGAACCACGCCGGCAGTTGGGACCGATACGCTCTCGGTGACCTTCACTCCAACCGACAACATCGATTACGCACCAGCAACGGCAACGGTCCATTTGACGGTGGATGCGGCCGCGACCACGACGCTCACGCTGTCGTCGGATTTGGTAAGTGAAACAACCATCGTGACATTTACCGCAGCGGTGCTGGTCAATGGGTCGGCGGTGACCCACGGCCTGGTGACTTTCTGCAACGCAGCGGCGACCTACTGCTTGAGCCCGCCAGAACTGATCGGGACAGCGCAGTTGACCTCGACAGGAACGGCGATCATCCGATTGACACCGTCGGTCGGCAGCCACAGTTACAAGGCCGTGTTCGGCGGAACCACGACTAGCGCGCCCAGCACGTCGTCCACGGAAGCATTGACGGTCACCCCGGTGCCTCCGGTCTATCCGCTGGCGACGGATACGGCGATTACTTCTTCCGGATCGCTATCGGGAGGCAACTACGACTTGACAGCGACGGTGATAGGCATGGGCAGCGCCGTCGTGTGGCCCACCGGAACTGTGTCGTTCTACGACACCAGCAATGGCAATGCTTTATTGGGAACCGAGCCGCTGGGTGCACCGACACTGGGATGGACTTTGGCGCCGCAGCTGGTCACCAGCATGGGGTCGAACGGATTTGCGACCGGACGAACACAAGCGGTGGCGGCGGGGGACTTTAGCGGAAATGGCAAGATCGACCTGGCGGTGACGACCCCTAACGAGGGTGAGACTTTGTTCCTGGGCACTGGAACCGGGATTTTCGTGGAAGCGGTCAATGGCAGCGGATACGCTAAATATTACAACGCAGGCAGTAATCCCTACGCCCCGGCAGTGGGAGATTTCAACGGGGACGGCAATCCCGACGTGGCGGTGGCGAACATCGTAGGTGGTAGCGGGGTAGACGTGCTGTTGGGGAACGGCAATGGTACTTTGCAGGGTGCCTCGACGTATGGAGCGGGTCCGGGGCCCGCAGCCGTGGCGGTCGGAGACTTCAACCGCGACGGGATTCCCGACTTGGTGGCGGCGGACTATAGCTCCCACACGGTGAATGTCCTGCTGGGGAAGAGCAGCGGCAACGGCACTTTCAACACGGCGGTCGCCTACACGGTGGGCAACAGTCCTCAAGGCATAGCAGTAGGGGATTTCAACGGCGACGGCAAGCTCGATTTGGCGGTGTCGAACACCGGCGATGGCACGGTGAGCGTGCTGTTGGGAAATGGCGATGGAACTTTTCAGCCGCAGGAGACCTACGGGATAGGCACCAACCCCTTGATCATAGCGACGGGAGACTTCAGGGGCGAGGGCAAGCTCGACCTGGTGGTAGTGAACTACTACGACAACACGCTGAGCGTGCTGCTGGGAAATGGGGACGGGACTTTCCAGCCGCAGGTGGTCTATGCGACTGGCCCTCCCCCTAATACGTACTTTTATAACTACAACCCTAGTTATGTTGCGATCGGGGACTTCAACAACGATGGCATCCCCGATCTGGTAGAGATAAATTCCTACGATGACACGGTGAGCGAGATGCTCGGGAATGGCGATGGTACTTTCCAGCCGCCGGTTCCCTATGCGACGGTTGGCGATCCTGTTTATGCGACCATCGCAGACTTCAACGGAGACGGCTATCCCGACGTTGCGGTAGTACCTGGCGGCGGCTCAACGGTGAGCGTGCTGCTGGACTTTGTTGCGCAGATAACTACAGCAGTGCTGCCACAGTCTTTCATTCCGCTGTCAAGCACTCCCCATGTGATTATCGCCGTCTATTCCGCCGACAGCCATTTCTCCACCAGCCAGTCCGGCCCCTTTTCTCTTCCCGCGCTGACGACACTGGTGCTTACCGCCGCTCCGACTTCGAGCATCGCGGGGCAGTCGGTAACGCTGACGGCGACGGAAAGTCCGTATATCAATGCGGCGGGCACGCTTGCGACCGACTACGAGACGGTCACCTTCTACAGTGGCACGACCGAGCTAGGTACGGGAACACTGGCAGCGACGACTGAGGGCGTGGCCACGCTCAGCGTTACATCCATACCTCCCGGTGTCGACAGCCTGACCGCTGTTTATCCCGGAGACCCTAATTTCTTTGCCAGCACCGGCTCGCTGAGTTTCACCGTAAGCCAAGTGGTGCCACCCGGCGGAGGAGCGGGAACGACCGGCACAGACGGAATGCCGAACACGACGACGGTGGTGACGGCGTCGGCGGCGGAGACTACCGTCGGCGGCAGCATCACGTTCACGGCGACGGTTACACCTACAGCGGCGACGGGAACGGTGTCGTTCTTCGACAACGGCAGCTTCCTCGGAACCGCGACCGTCACCAACGGAGTGGCGCAGCGGGCAACCATGACACTCGCGGCGGGAACGCATTCGATCATCGCGGGATATTCGGGAGACGGCACCTACAACGGTTCCCCTTCGCTGCCAATACTTGAAGTGGTGAATGAAGTCGGCAACGGCGGGACAGGTGCGGGCGGACCCACGGGCGGCGGCGGAGCGGGCACCACCGGCAACAACGGCTTACCCAACACGACGACCGTTCTTACGGCGTCGACGGCGGAGATCGTTGTCGGCGGCAGCATCACGTTCACGGCGACGGTTACACCTACAGCGGCGACGGGCACGGTGTCGTTCTTCGACAACGGCAGCTTCCTCGGAACCGCGACCGTCACCAACGGAGTGGCGCAGCGGGCAACCATGACACTCGCGGCGGGAACGCATTCGATCAT
>Ga0308309_10000106_pt1 | contig 72693 bp, 65 predicted proteins | sample HubBroMetageWFT5_FD_192491 | JGI IMG/M metagenome (GOLD analysis project Ga0308309, IMG submission 192491) | Warmed and freeze-thawed soil microbial communities from the Hubbard Brook experimental Forest, New Hampshire - Hubbard Brook CCASE Soil... | ecosystem: Environmental > Terrestrial >...
TGGGTGCGTCGCAAGGATTTGCTGCACCCCGGCAAGGGCAGTGACGTCGAGCAATGAGGCTAAGGTTGGTGCAGCAGAATTCGCCGATGTAGCTCAGTTGGTAGAGCACTCCCTTGGTAAGGGAGAGGTCATCAGTTCAATCCTGATCATCGGCTCCAGGATTTGGGAGTGGGAAGGGCGGGAGTAACTCAGTGGTAGAGTCACAGCCTTCCAAGCTGTTGGTCGCGGGTTCGATTCCCGTCTCCCGCTCCAGAGATTCGAGGTTGGCTTGATGGGCTTTGAGCAGGCGACGATCAAAGTTGAGCAAGAAAAAGAATACGAGGAACTGAAGAGCGCAGTCAGTCATGCCTTCAGCGCGGACCGGATCGAGAAGTTTCTCAAGCGCGTGAATAGTGAAGGAGTGCGGGCGCGAGACTGGGATTCGGTGTTGACGAAACGCATCCTGGAACGAGTGGGCGAGGGCAACGTGAGGGGAGCACGGGAATTGTACGAGGCGCTTCCGGTTTCTGATCAGGCGCAGATCAGAGAGTTTTATTTGTCTCAAGTGGAGGAAGTTGACCCGAAGCTGCGAACCAAGTTTCAGAAGCTTTTTCGGTATTACTAGAGACGCAGATACCTGCGTTCCTACGGAGAGAGAACAAGCCAATGGCGAAAGAAAAATTTGAACGAAATAAGCCGCACTGCAACGTAGGGACGATTGGTCACATTGACCATGGCAAGACCACGTTGACGGCGGCCATCACCAAGGTGTTGTCCAAGCACAATCCGAAGATTACGTTCCGGTCGTTTGACAGCATTGATAATGCGCCGGAAGAAAAGGCGCGCGGAATCACCATTGCCACCGCGCACGTGGAGTATGAGACGGCGAACCGACACTACGCACACGTTGATTGCCCGGGCCACGCTGACTACATCAAGAACATGATTACGGGCGCGGCGCAGATGGATGGCGCGATTCTAGTGGTCGCAGCGACAGACGGTCCGATGCCGCAGACCCGCGAGCATGTTCTCTTGGCACGGCAGGTGGGTGTGCCCTACATCGTGGTGGCGTTGAACAAGTGCGATGCAGTGGACGATCCCGAGTTGTTGGATCTGGTGGAACTCGAAGTGCGCGAGTTGTTGAAGAGCTATCAGTTTCCCGGGGACACGGTTCCGGTGGTCCGGCTGTCGGCGCTGGGCGCGTTGAACGGGGAAGCGAAGTGGGAAAAGCAGATCGACGAGTTGATGGAAGCAGTGGACAAGAGCATCCCGCAACCGGCGCGCGAATTGGACAAGCCTTTCCTGATGCCGATTGAAGATATCTTTTCGATTCAGGGACGGGGCACGGTGGTAACGGGAAGAATCGAGCGCGGCAAGGTGAAGGTTGGCGAGGAAGTAGAAATTGTGGGTTTCCGCGACACCCGTAAGACGGTGGTGACCGGCGTTGAAATGTTCAAGAAGCAGTTGGACGAGGGACTGGCGGGCGACAATGCCGGCCTATTGCTGCGCAGCATTGCGAAAGAAGATGTGGAACGCGGGATGGTGCTGGCGAAAGGTGGATCGATCACGCCGCACACCAAGTTCAAGGCGGAAGTTTACATTCTGACCAAAGAAGAGGGCGGGCGGCATACGCCGTTCTTCAAGGGCTACCGGCCGCAGTTTTATCTGCGAACGACGGACGTAACGGGAGTGGCGGAGTTGCCGGAAGCGACCGAGATGGTGATGCCGGGAGACAACGTGAGCCTGGTGATCGAGTTGATTACGCCGGTGGCAATGGAAAAGGGGTTGCGATTTGCGATCCGCGAAGGCGGCCACACTGTGGGCGCCGGAACCATTGCGGAGATCGTGAAGTAGGGTTGAGCTAGAGCTTAAGAGCCAGGAGTTGTTTTCATGCCCCGAGAGATCATTACTTTACAGTGCGGTGATTGCAAAGAGCGGAATTATTCTTCCACCAAGAACCGGAAGACGACTCCGGACCGGCTGGAAATGAAGAAGTTTTGCAAGCGGTGCCGGAAGCATACGCCGCACAAAGAGGTTAAGTAAGGAAGCGAGCCCAGCGCGCGATTATTCCGCGCGGCTCGCTCAGATCCTTCGCGAGGCAAAAGCGCCTCGCTCAGGATGACAAGGAAGTAGGGGCGTAAGCTCAACGGTTAAACTGTCGGTCTCCAAAACCGAACTTGGGGGTTCGAATCCCTCCGCCCCTGCCAGAACTTGGCAGGCGAGACCGGAAGCAGTAGGGGCAAGTGATAAGTAACGGAAATTTTAGAGAAGAAGAGAATGGCAAAGTCAATGACAGCGTCGATGGGCGATGAGGGTGTTGGCGGGAAGCTGAAGGCGTGGCCGGAGCGGGTCAAGACTTTTTACGGCGACGTGCGCTCGGAGATGAAGAAGGTCACGACGCCGTCGTTCAAAGACGTGCAAGCTACCACCGGCGTGGTCATCATTACGGTTTTTCTGTTCGGCGTATATTTCTGGATCGTGGACAACACCATCGGCAGTGGCATCAATTATCTGTTCAAGTATTTGACTCATCACTAAGTTCAGGGAAGGAAGCTTTGACTCTCGAGCTATCTATGCAGGACGAAGAAAAACACGAAACCCTGGAAGCCGGCGGCGAGCCGGCGGTTGCGGAAGCCGCTGCTGCCGCGGAGCCGCCTCGCAATCCCAATATGAAGTGGTACATCATCCACTCGTATTCGGGATTTGAACGCAAGGTGAAGGAGTCGCTGGAATCGCGAGTACAAGCATTCGGGCTGCAGGAAAGGATCGGCAAGGTGCTGATTCCCACCGAGGCGGTCACCGAAGTGCGCGGCGGAAAGAAGTACACCACCGAGCGGATGTTTTATCCCGGCTATGTTCTGGTGGAGATGGACATGGACGACCACGTATGGCATGTGGTGAAGTCCACTCCGCGGGTGACCGGATTCGTAGGCACGGGCCAACAGCCCACGCCGCTCTCGGAAGAAGAAGTACAGCACATTGTGTACCGCGTGGGCGAGGCGAAGGACAAGCCCAAGCTCAAGGTCAAGTTCGAGAAGAATGAGTCGGTGCGGATCACCGAGGGGCCGTTTGCCAGCTTCACCGGCATTGTGGATGAGGTGAATGAAGACCGCGAGACGGTGAAGGTGATGGTGACGATCTTCGGGCGGTCGACGCCGGTGGAATTGGAGTTTAACCAGGTGGAGAAGGTGGCATAGGCGCTGTTCGAGCTTTGCTCGTCCTGGCGGTAGTAAGGAAAAGAGATCATGGCGAAGAAGATCACAGGTGCGGTAAAGCTGCAGATTGCGGCGGGCAAGGCGACACCGGCGCCGCCGGTGGGGCCGGCGCTCGGCCAGGCGCAGATCAATATCATGGAGTTCTGCAAGCAGTTCAACGCGCGTACCGGCGCCAAGGAACTGGAGGGCTTGATTATTCCGGTGGTGATCTCGGTCTATAGTGACCGCACGTTCACCTTTATCACCAAGACGCCTCCGGCTTCGATCCTGCTAAAGCGAGCGGCTGGGATTGCTAAGGGATCGGGTGCGCCGAACAAGGACAAGGTTGGGAAAGTCACGCTCAAGCAAGTCGAGGACATCGCTAAACAAAAGATGCCGGACTTGAATGCCGCATCTGTAGATTCCGCGATCAAGAGCATTCGCGGCACGGCGCGGTCGATGGGGATTGAAGTGGTTGGGTAGTTCAGTCGAGAACACTACGGCTCATCGGTTCAGCGATAAGCGGTGGGAGACGGAGAAACGAATGAAGAAGTCAGGAAAAAACATCACCAAGGCGCGGGCCGGGATAGAAAAGCGTCCATACACAATGCAGGAAGCGGTTCCGCTCCTGCAGAAAGTGAAGTACGCCAAGTTCGACGAAACGGTGGAAGTCACCATGCGGTTGGGGGTGGATCCCAAGCATGCCGACCAAATGGTGCGCGGCACGGTGGTTCTGCCGCATGGTCTGGGAAAGTCAAAGAAGGTCCTGGTCATTGCCAGCGGCGACAAGATAAAGGAAGCTGAGCAGGCGGGCGCCGATTTCGTGGGCGGCGAAGAGATGGTGGAGAAGATCAATAAAGAGAACTGGACGGATTTCGACGCTTTGATCGCCACTCCGGACGTGATGAAGTCGGTGGGCCGTCTGGGCAAGGTGCTTGGCCCTAAAGGGCTGATGCCGAATCCGAAGACGGGAACCGTGACTTTCGACATTGCCAAAGCGGTGCAGGAGATCAAGGCGGGCAAGGTTGAATTTCGGACTGACAAGACGGCGCTGGTGCACGTGCCTGTGGGTAAGATCTCGTTTCCGGTGGAGAAGCTGGTGGAAAACGCGAATGCATTGATCAACAGCGTGATCAAGGCGAAGCCCACCGTGGCAAAAGGCAAGTACGTGAAGGGCTGCTATTTGAGTTCGAGTATGGGCCCAGGGATTTCGATTGATACCAGTGCGATAGAAGCGGCTGCGAAGGCATAAGAAGGATGCGCGCCTAATCGCGCGCCCTAGATCCTTCGGCGACGAAAGGCGTGTCGCCTCAGGATGACAAAGAGGGATTAAGAACATGGCGGTTACCAGAGCAAAGAAAACGGAGCAGGTTGAGAAGCTGGGCAAGGATCTGAAGAACGTTTCCAGCCTGATTGTCACCACCTACAACAAGCTGACCGTGGCCCAGGACTACGAACTGCGCAAGACACTGCGCAGCTCGGGCGCGAAATACACGGTGGTGAAGAACACGCTGGCGGAGCTGGCGTCCAAGGGCACGAAAGCGGAAGAGGTTTTGAAGGATCTTTCCGGTGTGACCTCGATTGCTTATACATCGGGCGATCCGGTGGCCCTGGCGAAAGCGCTTTCCAAGTACGCCAAGGATAATCCCGAGTTCACGTTCAAGGCGGGAGTGGTTGAAGGGCGCGTGGTCTCAATCAACGAGATCAAGGCGCTGGCCACCATGCCTTCGAAGGAAGAGATTCACGCCAAGTTGCTGTTCCTGATCAATGCCCCGGCGCAGCGGCTGGTGACGGTGATGAATGCCGTGGGCCGCAACCTGGCCGTGGTGGTCGATCAGGCTGTGCAGCAGAAGAAGTTCAAGGAAGCGTAGAAAAGTTCTGTTTTCTGCAGTCGAGGGTTGCGCGGTTTCGGTCCTGCTGCGTTGTCTGGCGCGGTGGTTCGGAAGCCTGGTCGCACTGGAAACTTTGACTGCGGATGACGAAGTGAAGGACGTAGCGAGCTACGTCTCTGGGATCAAGAATAAAAACTAATTGGAGAAACGGACATGGCGGATTTACAGCAGTTGGAAGAGCAAATCGTAGGGCTGTCGCTGTTGGATGCGGCGGCGCTGGTGAAGAAGTTGGAAGAGAAGCTCGGCGTCTCGGCGGCAGCGGCGGCTCCGGTAATGATGGCCGGGGGCGGCGGTGCGGCGGCAGCGGCTCCAGCTGAGGAAAAGACCGAGTTCAGCGTGGTCTTGAAGGACGTTGGTGCCAATAAGATCAATGTAATCAAGGCAGTACGCGAAGTCACCAGCCTGGGCTTAAAGGAAGCCAAGGACCTGGTGGACGGAGCTCCGAAGACCATCAAAGACGGCGTCTCCAAGGACGAAGCGGAGACCATCAAGAAGAAGTTTACCGAGGCAGGAGCGGCGGTAGAGATCAAGTAGTTCGGACTGTGTGGGGCGCGGGTTGGTCCGCCTGGCCGGGACCAAGGCCCGGGCTCCCACAAGCACACCTGGTGAAGCGTTTGCAATGGTGTTAGCATCTATACTAACAACACTGCTCCAAGCTTCATCGAGGTGACCGTGGCCATCCACTTCTAGAGAACCCAGGGAAGCGGGGAATGGTTGCGGACACGGGTTGGCAGACTGTTCCGCGGGCAGGGCGGAACGGGAACAGGCCTTAAAGACTGGCGCGGAAACGACACATTTCAACACAAGCCAAGCGCCCATCATGGCGCCCCGGGGAAGCTATTTCCCTGCGGGCGCACGCGTGTCTGTTCAAGTTTTGTTGGGTTTGAGACTGCGGCGCGTATCTGCGCCCTCATCCGCGGCCCGTCACCACGGCGGCCGCGCAGGCAATATTGGGAGTCGCTGAATGTCTAAGACGAATGGATACCGCACCCGTTTTGATTTCTCCAAGATTCCGGCAACCATCCAGATCCCGAATCTGATCGAGGTGCAGAGACGCTCTTACGAACGCTTCCTGCAAATGGACCGTTTGCCCAGCGAGCGCGATGACGCGGGTTTGCAGGCGGTCTTTCAATCGGTGTTTCCGATTAGCGACTTCCGCAACGTGTCGCAACTGGAGTTCGTGGATTACGCCATCGGCAACTGGGAGTGTAAGTGCGGCCACCTGAAGGGGCTGCATCACCTGCGCACCACTTGCAAGAACTGCGGATCAACGGTGATTACCGACCCGTTCCATCCCGGCGAGGTGCTATGCAACAAGTGCGGCACCTACAACGCGAATACGCCTGACTTCTGCAACAAGTGCGGCGATCCAGTGGGCTTGCAGTTGAAATACGACGTGGCGGAGTGCGAAGAGCGTGGCATGACCTATTCGGCGCCGCTCAAGGTCACCATGCGTCTCACCATTTTTGACAAAGACGCGGAGACCGGGAACCGCTCCATTCGCGACATCAAGGAACAAGAAGTGTTTTTCGGCGATGTGCCTCTGATGACGCAAAACGGGACATTCATCATTAATGGCACCGAGCGCGTGATTGTCAGCCAGTTGCATCGTTCGCCCGGCGTGTTCTTCGAAACCGCGAACAACCGCACCTACTTCCTGGGCAAGATCATTCCGTATCGCGGATCGTGGGTGGAATTCGAATACGACCAGAAGAACGTGCTCTATGTACGCATTGACCGCAAGCGCAAGTTTCTGGGAACCATCTTCCTGCGCGCTCTCGGCCTGCGTTCCGGAGAGGACATTCTGCGGACGTTCTACACCGTCGATCGGCTGGCGGTCAAGGACAAGAAGCTTTATTGGACGCTTGATCCGGGCAGCGAAAAGCCAACTAACTTGTTGGGCATGAAACTGGCCCGCAGCATTAAAAACCGCTCCGGCGAAGAGATCGCGCACTCGGGACGCAAGATCAATGCCGCCACCTTGAAGGACATTCAAAAGGCGAAGATCAGCGAGATCGAAATCGACGCTTCGGATCTGGAAGGCGCGTGGGTGGCCAGTGATGTGGTGGACACCACCACCGGCGAAGTGTTGCTCGAAGCCAACTCGGAGATTACTCCCGATAAGCTGGCAAAGATTCTCGATTCCGGCGTGCTGGAAATGAACATTTTCTTTCCCGAGCGCGACGATGTGGGCGTGGTGATCTGCCAAACCCTGAAGCGCGACGCGGTAAAAACCCCGCAGGAAGCACTGATTGAAATCTACCGCAAACTGCGTCCCGGCGATCCGCCGACATTGGACACGGCGACGGCTCTGTTCCACGGCATGTTTTTCGATGCCCGGAAGTATGACTTTTCGCGGGTAGGCCGTTTGAAGTTCAACATCAAACTGTTCGAGAAGAACGATGCCACCAGTCTCGACCACCGCACGCTCGAGCCTGATGATTTTTACGGGACCATCCGCTACTTGCTGAAGTTGCGCAAGAGTATCGGCACGGTGGATGACATCGATCACCTGGGCAATCGCCGCGTACGCGCGGTGGGCGAGTTGCTGGAGAACCAGTTCCGCATCGGTCTCGTCCGCATGGAACGCGCCATCAAGGAAAAGATGAGCGTGTACCAGGAAATGTCCACGGCCATGCCACACGACCTGGTAAATGCCAAGCCGGTGATGGCGGCCATTCGTGAGTTCTTTGGGTCGTCACAGCTTTCGCAGTTCATGGACCAGACGAATCCGTTGTCCGAGATCACGCACAAGCGGCGTTTGTCGGCTCTTGGGCCGGGCGGTTTGTCTCGGGAACGCGCGGGATTCGAAGTTCGCGACGTTCACCCTACGCACTACGGACGCATCTGCCCGATTGAAACGCCGGAAGGTCCGAATATCGGATTGATCTCTTCGTTGAGCTGCTATGCGCGGATCAACGACTACGGGTTTATCGAGTCGCCCTACCGGCGAGTGAAAAACGGCCGCGTGGTGGACTACGTCAGCGTAGTCAACGCTGGCGACAGCGACTACAAAGTCGGCGACCACATTGAGAAGCATGAAGCCGAGAAGGTCAACGCCGAACTGAAAGAGCGGAAGAAGAAGCTGGCCGAAGTCGAGCCGTTCTCGTTCTACCTGTCGGCCTGGGAAGAAGACCGGCACGTAATCGCGCAGGCGAACGTGGAACTGGACGACAAGCTGCGCATCGTGGGCGATCTGGTCAACGCGCGAAAGGCAGGGAACTTTGTTCTCGTCACCCGCGATGATGTCGACTACATTGACGTTAGTCCAAAGCAGCTAGTCTCGGTGGCGGCGTCACTGGTGCCGTTCCTCGAACACGACGACGCCAACCGCGCACTGATGGGCGCTAACATGCAACGCCAGTCTGTGCCTCTGCTTCGTGCCGAGGCGCCGATTGTGGGAACCGGGATGGAAGGCGTGACGGCTCGCGATTCCGGTGCAGTCATTCTGGCGCGGCGCAACGGTGTCATCGATTCGGTGGATTCGGAACGCATCATCGTTCGTGTTGAGGGCGAACATCATCCGGGACAGCTTTCCCGCGAGGTGGGCAGCGACATTTATCAGCTCACCAAGTTCAAACGCTCCAACCAGAACACCTGTATCAACCAGAAGCCCATTGTGAGCCGTGGCCAGCGAGTGGAAAAAGGTCAGGTCATTGCCGACGGGCCATGCACCGATCACGGAGAGTTGGCGCTGGGACGCAACGTGCTGGTGGCCTTCATGCCCTGGCGCGGTTACAACTTCGAAGACGCGATCCTGGTCTCGGAAAAACTGGTGAAAGAGGACTACTACACCTCGGTTCACATCGAGGAGTTTGAGCTCGAGTCGCGGGACACCAAGCTGGGACCGGAAGAAGTGACTCGCGACATTCCCAATGTGAGCGAAACCATGCTGCGCAATCTGGATGAAGCGGGCGTGATTCGCATCGGCGCCACTATTAAGCAAGGAGACATTCTGGTAGGCAAGGTGACGCCGAAGGGCGAAACTCAGCTTACGCCGGAAGAAAAGCTGCTGCGTGCGATCTTCGGCGAGAAAGCCGGAGATGTGCGTGACGCTTCCCTCTATTGCCCGCCCGGCATTGAGGGCGTGATTGTGGACGTCAAGATCTTCTCCCGCAAGGGTCAGGACAAGGATGAGCGGGCCAAGTCGATTGAGGGGACGCAGATCGCAAAGTTGGAAAAGAATCTCTCCGACGAGATCCGCATTCTCACCGACGAGCGCCTCAAGCGCCTGGATAACATTCTCGGCAACAAGGAAGTCCAGGCCGATTTGCACGATGAGCGCACCAACAAACGCCTGTTGACCAAGGACACGATTCTTGATCGCGACGCAATTGAGCGAATCTCGACGCGCAATCTGAAGCGCATCAAGTATGCGGACAAGGACCCGCGGGTCAATGAGCAGATCGACGAGATCGAGGAAATGACCTCGCGGCAGATCGACGTGCTCAAGAAGATCGTGAACGAACGGAAAGACAAGCTGACCAAGGGCGATGAGCTGCCACCGGGCGTTATCAAGCTGGTGAAAGTTTACGTCGCCATGAAGCGCAAACTCAGCGTGGGCGACAAGATGGCGGGACGCCACGGCAACAAGGGCGTGATTGCGCGCATTCTGCCGGACGAAGACATGCCCTATCTGGATAACGGTACGCCGGTGGAGATCGTACTCAACCCGCTGGGCGTTCCTTCCCGTATGAATGTGGGCCAGATTCTGGAAACCCACCTGGGCTGGGCGGGACACGAACTGGGCAGCAAGATCACTCAAATGCTGGCGGAGAACACGAAAGAGGAAGCCATCCGCCGCGAACTCAAAGCCTTGTTCAAGGACACGATTCTCGCCGACACCATTGCTGACCTCAGTGATGAGGAGTTGATGGCGGTGGCTCCCACGCTAAAGCGGGGTGTGTTCACCGGTTCGCCGGTGTTTGACGGTTCCCGAGAAAGCGAGATCAAGGCGCTGTTGAAGCAGTCCGGCTTGCCGGAGTCAGGCAAGACGTATCTCTACGACGGCATGACCGGAGACAAGTTCGAACAGCCGGTCACCGTGGGATACATCTACATGCTGAAACTCTCGCACTTGGTGGATGACAAGATTCACGCTCGTTCCATCGGACCGTATTCGCTGATCACGCAGCAGCCGTTGGGCGGCAAGGCGCAGTTCGGAGGCCAGCGTTTCGGAGAAATGGAAGTTTGGGCGCTGGAAGCTTATGGAGCTGCGTTCATCCTGCAGGAACTGTTGACGGCGAAATCCGACGACGTGTACGGCCGCACCAAGATTTACGAGGCCATCGTCAAGGGCGAAGCCGCCATGGAACCGGGAGTGCCGGAATCGTTCAATGTGCTCATTCGTGAATTGCAGTCGCTGTGCCTGGACGTGGAACTGATCAAGGCCGGGGAAAAGAAGCCGGCGATGGCAGCGGCAGATTAGCTTTAAGGAATTGGAACCAAGAAGATTCGCAGAGTTTGCTCTTGAATCTGCGGATCAAGAATTTCGCTAGCCACGAACGACCAACGACTAGCGACCAGAATCAGGAGCCGCCCGCGGCAGCGAACAGCCGCAGGAAGCAGAGGATCACCTTGTTTCGTTCGAGCCCCTTTGACCTGGCAAATCCGATTGCAGATTTCGATGCGATCCGCATCTCCCTGGCCTCCCCGGAAAAAATCCGGAGCTGGTCGCATGGCGAGGTAACGAAACCGGAAACCATCAACTACCGCACCTTTAAGCCGGAGCGGGATGGGCTGTTCTGTGCCCGCATCTTCGGTCCGGTGACGGATTGGGAGTGTCTCTGCGGCAAGTACAAGCGGATGAAGCACCGCGGAGTAATCTGCGACAAGTGCGGTGTGGAAGTCACGCTGTCGAAGGTGCGCCGCGAACGCCTGGGCCACATCGAGCTGGCCTCACCCTGCTCGCACGTGTGGTTCTTCAAAGGCCTTCCCAGCCGCATCGGCCACTTGCTGGATATTTCCCTGCGCGATCTGGAATCTGTCCTCTACTTCGAAGCCTACGTGGTAGTCGAACCAGGCGACGCGCCGGTGAAAGACAAAGAAGTCATCAAGGACGAGACCAAGTTCCGGGAACTCGACCAGCAATACCGGCCGGCCGGCTTCAAGGCCATGATGGGCGCCGAGGCGATCAAAGAGTTGCTGAAGCGCGTGGACATCGAAAACCTGTCGGGCGAACTGCGCGAGAAGATGAAGCATGAGAACTCGCTGCAGAAGCGGCTCAAGTACACCAAGCGCTTGAAAGTGGTCGAGGCGTTCCGCAAGAGCGGCAACAAGCCAAACTGGATGATTCTGGATGTGATTCCGGTGATCCCGCCGGAACTTCGCCCGTTGGTTCCACTTGATGGCGGCCGCTTTGCGACCTCCGATCTTAACGATCTTTACCGGCGCGTGATCAACCGTAACAACCGCCTCAAGAAGCTGATGGACCTGCATGCGCCAGAAGTGATCGTACGCAACGAAAAGCGCATGTTGCAGGAAGCTGTGGATGCGCTGTTCGACAACGGACGCCGCGGTCGCGTGCTGCGTGGCGCCAACAATCGGCCGCTCAAGTCTCTATCCGATACGTTGAAAGGCAAGCAAGGCCGCTTCCGTCAGAACCTGCTGGGTAAGCGTGTGGACTACTCCGGCCGGTCGGTCATTGTGGTTGGTCCCGAGCTCAAGCTGCACCAGTGCGGCCTGCCCAAGAAGATGGCGCTGGAACTGTTCAAGCCGTTTATCTATCACCGTCTGGAACAAACCGGACACTGCACCACCATCAAACAGGCCAAAGAAATGGTGGAACAGCAAGAGCCCATCGTTTGGGACATTCTGGAAGAGGTCATCAAAGACCATCCGGTGCTGCTGAACCGCGCGCCCACGTTGCATCGTCTGGGCATTCAGGCTTTTGAGCCGGTGTTGGTGGAAGGCAAAGCCATCAAGATTCACCCGCTGGTCTGCACTGCGTTCAACGCGGATTTCGACGGCGATCAGATGGCGGTACACATTCCGCTGTCGCCGGAAGCGCAGGTCGAAGCCAGCGTGCTGATGCTGTCTTCGCACAACATTCTGTCGCCGGCTTCGGGACATCCGATCACCGTGCCGACGCAGGACATGGTGCTCGGCCTTTATTACCTGACCAAAGGCAAGCCGGGCGCCAAGGGTGAAGGCCGGGCGTTTGCCAACATTGAGGAAGTCCTGCTGGCGGTGGAAGCGGGTGCGATCGAGACGCTGACACCTATCCGACTGCGCCACACCGGGGAAGTGATCGATTTGTCACAGGCGTACGACGATCAGGACATCACCCACACTGATCCTGTGGCCTACGACCGCGCGTTCCTGAACACAACTGTGGGACGCGCTATTCTGAACGACCACCTTCCCAAAGGCATGCCCTTCATCAACGGGCTGCTCAAGAAGAAGGGTATTGGCGCACTGGTCAGCTATTGCTATCTGCGGTTTGGACTGGAAGTCACCGTCAAGATGCTCGACGAAGTGAAGGAACTTGGCTTCCGTTACGCGACCAAGGCCGGACTTTCGATCGGGATCGACGACATGGTCATCCCGGACGATAAGAAGATGTTGGTGAAGGATGCCGAGAAGCAGGTGGTCGCTGTCCAGCAGCAGTACCTGGACGGTGCCATCACCAACGGCGAACGCTACAACAAAGTGATCGAAATCTGGTCCGGGATCACTGAAAGAGTTGCCGACGAGATGTTCGGCGAGATGCAGCGGCGGGACAAGGAAGGCGACCTCAATCCGATTTACGTCATGGCGGATTCTGGGGCTCGAGGATCGAAGCAGCAGATTCGCCAGCTTTCCGGTATGCGCGGATTGATGGCCAAGCCTTCCGGCGAAATCATCGAGACGCCGATTACGGCGAACTTCCGTGAAGGGTTGAACGTGTTGCAGTACTTCATCTCCACTCACGGCGCTCGCAAAGGTCTGGCAGACACGGCGCTCAAGACCGCCGATTCCGGCTACCTGACGCGGCGTCTGGTGGACGTGGCCCAGGACGTCATCATCAGCGAATACGATTGCGGCACGGTAGACGGCATCTACGTGGCGGGCATTGTGGAAGCCGGCGAAGTTATCGAACCGTTGCGTGATCGCATTGTGGGCCGCGTATCGCTGGAAAAAATCAAGGACTACGACGGAAACGTTGTGGTGGACATCAATCACGAGATCACCGAGGAGCTGGCGGGATCGATTCAGGCTGCCGGCATTGAACGGGTCAAAATCCGTTCGGTGCTGACCTGTGAATCCAAGCGCGGAGTTTGCGTCATGTGCTACGGACGCAACCTGGCCTCGGGCCGTCTGGTCGAGCTGGGCGAAGCCACGGGAGTCATCGCGGCCCAGTCCATCGGCGAACCGGGCACGCAGCTCACCATGCGGACGTTCCACATCGGCGGTACCGCATCGCGAGTCTCCGAGCAATCTCGCTTGGAAGCCAAGACCAGCGGTACGGTGCGGTTTGCCGGCTTGCAGACGGTGAAGGCGAAGAGTGGCGACCTGGTGGTGATGAACCGTCAGGGCTCGATTGCAGTGGTGGACGAAAAAGGCCGCGAGCGCGAGCGCTACTCAGTGGTCTATGGCGCCAAAGTGAAGGTCAACGAGGGTGACACGGTCCAGCTTGGTCACGTCATGGTCGAGTGGGATCCTTACACCTTCGCCATCCTGACTGAAATCGGCGGCACGGTGCAGTTCAAAGACCTGCAGGAAGGGGTCACGCTGCACGAGGAAGTGGACGAAGTGACGGGATTGTCGCGGCACGTAGTGGCGGATTCGCCCGACGAGAAGCGGCAGCCGGCCATTGTAATCAAGGGCAAGGCCAGCAAGCGTTACCTGATGCCTTCGCGCTCGCACTTGATGATCCAGGATGGCGACACGGTGTTTCCGGGCGATGTTCTGGCCAAGATCCCGCGTGAAACCACCAAGACCAAGGACATCACGGGCGGTCTGCCGCGAGTGGTGGAATTGTTCGAGGCGCGCAAACCGCACGACACTGCGGTCATCAGCGAGATCGATGGCACGGTGAAGTTCGGTGAAGTGGCCAAAGGCCAGCGCAAACTCTATGTGACGGCCGACAACGGAACTGAAAAGGAATACTCGGTACCGCGCGGCGTACATATCAACGTGCAGGAAGGCGAGCGCGTCAAGGCGGGTGAACCGCTCATGGACGGGCCGCTTGACCCGCATGACATCCTGGCCGTGCTCGGTGAAAAGGAACTACAGTCGTACCTGGTGAATGAAATCCAGGAAGTCTACCGCTTGCAGGGCGTCAACATCAGCGACAAGCACATCGAGGTGATTGTTCGCCAGATGATGCGGTGGCGCAGAGTGGAAGATGTGGGCGACACCAAGTTCCTGCTGGAAGAGCAGGTGGACAAGTTCCACTTCGTGGAAGAGAACGAGCGGGTGATTGCGCAAGGTGGACGTCCGGCGACGGGCCGGCCGCTGCTGCTGGGCATCACCAAAGCTTCGCTCTCGACCGACTCGTTCATTTCGGCGGCGTCGTTCCAGGAGACCACGCGAGTGCTCACCGAGGCTTCCATCAACGGAAGGGTGGACCATCTGCGCGGTTTGAAAGAAAACGTGATCGTGGGACGGCTGATTCCCGCCGGCACCGGCATGGAGTACTACCGCAACGTGCGCCTGTCGCCAGAGATGGAGGAAGCTGCGGCCAAGGTGCAAGAGGAAGTTTCGCAAGCTTACGAGGAAGCCGAGCGCGCGCTCGAGCTGATGCGTCACGAAGGCGAGACGGAAGAACTTACCGCGGAGTAAACTTAGAGGAAGCGCGAGGGGGCGGGCGAACCGCCCCTCTGCTTTTTCACCCCCAATGTACGCCACTCCACAACAAATGCGGGACCGGGAGCGGATGGAAATTTCCCTCTTGTATGACGTCGATGAGGGCTCCACGCTCTGGCCCGTGATCGTGCGTTTTCTCCGGCTGCTGCGCCTGGCGCTCTGGCGGGCGTTCCAGCATGACGCGTTCGCTGTGGCCAAGGCGTCCGCCTATTCCTTGATTCTCACTTTTTTCCCCGGTCTGCTGGTGGTGGGCTCGGTGCTGGCTACGTCGCCCAAGACGGAGGCCTATTTGCGAGAGATTTCCGGCGCCGTGGACAAGATCCTGCCCGCCGGAAGCAATTCTGCCATGGTGTACTTACGGGGCACCACGCTGCAGCGGCCGTTGAGCGTGCTCATTACGGCCTCGCTGATTACATTATGGACTGGTTCCGGCGTCATGATTTCCTGGATGGAAGGCTTTCGTAACGCCTATCAGCTACCGAAGATATGGGGGCTGGTCAAAGAACGCCTGATTGCCTTCGCGCTGGTAGTGCTGGCGGGAATCCCGCTGACCTTTTCGACCATGTTGGTGGCTTTCGGCAGCCGCATCGAAACGCGGATTCTATTCCAACTGGGCCACGAGTTCGGGCCGCTGATTGTGGTGATGTGGACCATCATCCGCTGGCTGATTGCGACGTTGACCAGCATTGCGGTCATCGCCTTGATCTATCACAATGCCGTGCCTCGCACCCAGCCTTGGCACAGCGTATTGCCCGGCGCCACGCTGGCGACGGTGCTCTGGTTTCTGGCCACCGGACTGTTTGGCTGGTACTTGCAGAGCTATGCCGACTACAGCCTGATTTATGGCTCGCTCGGCGTTGCGGTCGCGCTGCTGGTGTGGATGTATATGGTTTCTCTCGTCATCCTGGTAGCAGCGGAGTACAACGCCATGCTTTTCCCGCGCAGGATGCTGGGGAAAGAGCTGAACGGGATGGCCAAGCCCAACGCGGAAGCGCGGTAGTCCCCGATCCGCTCGGACGCTGACGCTTCGCACCCGCCAATCACGGACAATCCCCCTGAACTAATTTCGTCTCGTGCCGATAGCTCTGGTATGAGCGGAGCCATGCCCGAGCCACGCACCGCTGTGAAGATCCTGGTGGAAGCGTCCTGGAAAGACGAAAAAGGAGCTTTGCAGACGGTTCCCGCGTGGATGGAGAACAAGTCTGCGGGCGGAGCCTGCATACGCCTCAAGACACAAATCGGAGTGGGATCCAACCTGAGCATTCAGGGGCGCTGGGAGCAGATCTCCGGGACCGCGAAGTATTGCTGCAGCTCGGGAAAGGCGTACTTGGTTGGCATTCAGCGAGATACGACCAAGGTCTCCATTGTTAGCCGGCCTGTCGCAACGTGCGCCCTTTCGCCGGAAGTCCAAAGCAAAGCCGAACCGCAGGAAAACCAGCCTAAGAAAGTTTCTCTATCCGATCCGAAAGTGGAAAATGTTCCAATCGTGCACATCCCGAGCCTCGCGACTCCGATGACTCTCCACCAGGAGAAGCCTGAAACAGACTGGGATAGACCTCGTATTCCGCGGTCCCCAGACACAGCCGCCATTCGACAGACTGATCTTCAACTGAACCTGCCTCCAAAGGCACAAGAAGCTGGCAAGGAAAGGAAACCTATGCAACGCAAATGGTCCGAGCTGATGCACCGGCACGACAAACAGGATGAAGCCAACGGAAACACTAACGGCAAGGACGAGGCGGAGAATCGTGCACCTCACGCTCGTGCAACGGAAGAGTCTTCTGCGGATCCTGTAAGGGACGGAGTCGCTGGCTTCCCAGTCGAACTGGTGCGCGTGGAGGACATTTACCGTACCGCCGGGATCATGAATCCGCGAAGTGGCTACAGCATTGGCAAAGTGATTGAGATGCTTCACAGCGCACACACCCGCGATTTGTCGAAGGAGGCGAAGCGGGCCGCAGTGCTAATGGCCCTCGATGCGGCCGGCGTTCCGATCGACGAAGTGCTGAAGGATGCCAAGGCCCGCCAGGATGCCCTGAATTCCTACGAAGCCGAGCAGAGGAAAGAGGTTGAAGCGGAGTGGGAACGGAAGGCGGAAGAAAATGTCCAAATTCAGGCCGAACTGGAGCGCGTAAAGGCGCAGTATATGGCGCGCATCGGCCGCAATCTGGCTGGGGTGGCGCGAGAGAAAGCTGCATTTAACAGCTGGCTCACGATGAAACAGCAAGAATCTCAGAGCATTTCGGAAGCCGCAGAACTGTGCGTGAAATCCATCGTTCCCGAGCCTATTGCTGCTTCGCTGCCTCCTCTTAGTATGGCAGCCAGCGCTAAGTCGGTGTAATCGCTCCGCGGACCACGGCGTAACCTCGGCGGCGGAATGAAATGAGTAGGCCGGGTCCGCCCATCCCCCTGGTTGGGAACGCCTTTGCCTACTCTTCTGATTGACTCGCCTTGGCCGAAGATAGATAATCATCCCCCTCAGCTACGCTTGGTGTGTAGCTCTTGCCCCCGGGATTTCGGAATCAAGGAGAATTCCCATGCGAAGTACGCGCCTGCTCTACACAATTATTGTTTCCTGCCTGTTGCCGAACTTGTGCTTCGCGGAATCGGACAAGTCTCCTCATACCATTGCAGACTTGCCGCCGGAAGCTCAGACAAGCATTTTGGCGGCTTTGGCACTGGGTGCCGGGAGCGCTCAGAGAGAAGCGCACACCCAGGCCTCGCCCAAGCTCCCTGAAATCCGACACTGGGCGCAATTGGCCGCGCTGTCGTCGTCCAATCAATTTCCATATTTTTTTGGAGCCTCGGTGGCGATTAGCGGCAACACAATCGTGGTTGGCGCGCCGAACGGTGGGTACGCGGCGGTTTTCATCAAACCAGCGAGCGGATGGCAAAACATGACTGAAGTCGCGACCTTGAATTCTTCGGGTGAAGCCTGCGACTTTGGCACCTCGGTGGCCATTAGCGGGGACACGATTGTGGTGGGACAGCCCCAGATACAGTTCTGCAGCACGTCGTTGGGTGCAGCTTATGTTTTCGTCAAACCGCCCGGTGGCTGGAGTGGCACCCTAACCCAGACTGCGGTGCTAACGGCGTCGGATGGCGTAGAATTCGACGCGTTGGGGAGTTCAATCTCCATCGATGGGAATACCGTCGTGGCCGGAGCGCCAGGGACTTTTGCCACCAGCGACACGGGTGCCGCGTATGTTTTCGTCGAGCCAAGCAACGGCTGGGCGAACATGACCCAAACAGCGAAGCTGACCGCCTCTGACGGAGTGGCAGGCGATGTTTTTGGAACGGCAGTGTCCATCAGTGTCACGACGGTTGTCGCGGGAGCTCCGAACGCCGCCATTGGCGGTAATAAGTATCAGGGTGCAGCTTATGTGTTCGTTGAACCATCCGGTGGCTGGTCGAACATGACCCAGACGGCCAAGCTGACGGCCTCGGATGGTGGGCCGTCTAATAATTTCGGAACATCCGTGGCCGTCTGTGGCCAAACGGCAGTGGTCGGCGCACCCAACGCGACACCGGGGGGAGCGGGATATGTGTTTGTAGAACCGCTTTCTGGATGGATGAATATGACCCAGACTGCCAAGCTGACCGCTACGGGCGGATACAGCCAGGACGAAATGGCATGGTCCGTGGCTGTTGACAGCAATCGCGTTGTCGCGGGCGCGCGGCAGTATCAGTCCGACGGGAGTTGCCACTTTTGTCTTGAGGGCGCCGTGTATGTCTTCGAGAAGCCGACGACTGGTTGGACCAACGCCATTCAAAAGGCGAAGCTGACCGGGTCCGACGCCAGACTCTTTTCTTACCTTGGCACATCGGTGGCGATCAGCGGACATTTGGTGGTCGCCGGTGCAAGTTTCGACAACAATCTTCACCGGACAAACGGAGGAGCGTACATCTTCGTCGGGCCTTAAGGGCGCGGCCGATGGCAATTCCTGCTGCAAGAAGTGGCGGGAGGAGGAGTTTATGGCACATGCTGACAGGAAAAGCACGAACCTGACGTTCAGTGAGCCTTCGACGCTTTGCGGAGCGATTCACCAGCGACTCAACGGCTATATGTTGTGCGCCAGTACAGCAGGGGTTGCGATTCTGGCCTGCTCGCTCCCGGCTGAAGGTTCGCCGGTGTGCCTTCAAGTCGGCTTCACACTCCAGGGCACCGACACCTACGCCTTGAATCCCGTGCTCAGCCCAGTCGCGCCCTTTAATATCGCGCAAACGTTTTCTTCGCCGTCTAGTCACCCGACCTTCGCCGGTGGACGACTTTTCTTGACTCCAAACTTCCCCGATGCGGAAACGGTAACCGCCGAGAATGACCTGCCTGCTGATCTGCCCGCGGGCGCGAGCATCGGCCCCGGCGGCAATTTCGGAGAGGGCAAGTCCTATGGTCTGCTTTTCAGTACAAACCGTTCTCGGCACCAGGGCAACCTGGAACCCGGCAAGACCAACTATTTCGGTTACAGGTTTCTGATTTCAGGAAAAACCCACTACGGTTGGGTGCGGATGACAGCGACGATCACGGTCCCTCACTTTATCGAGGCCCAGGTCGTTGCTTTGGGCTACGAATCCACTCCTGACACCGCCATCGCTGCGGGCGTCTGCACCAGTGCTTTGGCCTTAACCGGCGCTGCTTCTAATCTGCAGAATGACGCCGCCAACTCCAGCAATCAAGCTGGCGGCAGTGCCTCTGCTGTGCGTTCAAGCTCGGACACGCCGCGACCCACTTCCCTCGGCATGCTCGCGCTTGGGATTCAGGGCCTTCCGTTGTGGCGGAGGTAGTCGAGTAATGAACGCTGCCAGGTGAAAAACTTTGCAGATTGACGGGTGATGTCTGCAAGCAGGACAATTGTAGCCGATGGTTGCGCCTCGGCGCAGCCCCTGCCTAGGGATTTTCGGTCTGAAGGAGAGTTTCCCATGCGAAGCGTGCACGTAACTTCCGCCCTCGTCCTCATATTGTTGCTCGCTTCATTATGCGCGACGGCAGCCGACAACTCTCCGCGAACGATCTCAGACTTGCCGCCAGCGGCGCAAGCGAAGATTCAAGCGGCGCTCCAGCGCAACATGCGCAGGGTTCCGATGCGTCTGCGTCAGTATGAAGTGGTTCCAGCGCCGACGGAAGGCCCCTGGGCGCAGCTCGCCCAACCGGTTCCTTCCGCCGATCAAAATGGGGGGTTCTTCGGCATGTCCGTTGCCGTGAGTGGGAGCGTTGTGGTGGTTGGCCAGCCCTACAACTTCAGCGGCAACTTCGTTGGCGAGGCCTTTGTGTTCGTCAAGCCAGCCACGGGAGATTGGAATAACCTGACTCAGTCGGCTGTGCTCATTGCTTCCGATGGATTGAGCACCGACTTTTTTGCATCATCGGTGGCAATCTCCGGGAACACCATCGTAGTGGGTTCACCTCCGAATCCGGGCTACAACGGTAGCCCAGGTCGATCTTATATCTACGTCAAGCCGACTGGGGGATGGTCAGGGCAACTGACGCAAACGGCAGAACTGACAGCGTCGGACGGGGCCAACGGGGCGGCGATCGGCACATCGGTTTCCATCTCGGGTGACACGGCGGTAGTGGGAGCACCAGGGGAAACGCCGGGCGGGGCTTACGTTTATGTGATGCCGACAAATGGTTGGGTCAACATGACCCAGACCGCGAAACTGACAGCTTCGGACGGCATCCCCAGCAATCAGTTCGGCAACTCAGTTTCGATCAGCGGCGGGACGATTGTCGCCGGAGCGCCGGGCGCCAACGGGGCTAACACACAAGCGGGTGCCGCGTATGTCTTTACCGAACCGGCGGGCGGCTGGGGAAATATGACACAGACAGCCAAGCTGACCGCTTCCGACGGGGCGTCGTTCGATCAGTTGGGGCTGGCGGCAGCCGTGAGCGGCAGCACACTCGTGGCCGGTGCAACTGCTGCTATGGGGCGGATAGCTCATACCGGGGCGGCATACGTTTACTCAGAACCAGCAGGGGGTTGGAAGAACGCGACGGAGACCGCCAAGCTAATTGCGCCAGACGGGCAAAGTGACGACTTGTTCGGGTCAGCAGTTGCTATTTCGAATAGCACTGCCGTAGTTGGTGCCCCTCAGCGTAGTCCGGGCCCGCTGGATTCCCGAGGCTATCCCGCGTGGTGGCTTGCTGGTGGGGCATATGTTTTCGCCGAGTCGGGGTCCACTTGGACCCAAACCTCGGTCCAGGTTTTGAACGGGTCCGATGCACACAACGATGATCTGTTGGGCTCGTCCGTGAGCATCGATGGCAATCTCGTCGCCACCGGTGCGCCGAAGTCGGGGAAATATTCGGGTGCTGCCTTTTTGTTCGTAAAGCCCTAGGGCCGGAGTGTGATCAGTTTTACATTTTGGAGGTAAACATGAGGCACGTCAGTAAGCGCAGAGATCGTTCGAGAATGCCGGCCAACTTGTCCAAACCCATAGAGCACAGTATCGCCGCGTACGCTCTAGCGGCAAGTGCGGCGGGCGTTGCCACGCTGGCGCTCGTCACCCCGGCTGAGGCAGCGCCGGTGTGCAAGAATCTATCCGCAGCGCTCAACTACACCGCGACTTTTGCTTTCAATCCCGCTCACCAGTCGATTGCGCCCTTCAATGTTGCGCAGTCGTACCACACATTTTCTACGCTGACCAGTACCGGCATAAACCGCGGTTTCTTCACTCCGAATCTGCGAGGGGCTGAAGCCGTGGTCTCCTCAAAAGGGTTTATAGCTGATTTGGCGTCAGGCGCCAGCATCGGCTCTGGCGCACGCTTTGGCAAAGGAGCGGGCTATGGTCTGATATTCACCTACACACCCTCACAGGGTGTTAGTTCTCAACGCCATTTTGGAAATCTTCGTTTTGGTCAGACCAACTACTTTGGCTTCAAGTTTCTGATCTCAGGGCAGCCGCATTACGGATGGGTTCGACTGGAGTCGACGATCGTAAAGGGCGGTCGCACTCCCTCCATTGATACGAAGATCATGGCCTACGGATACGAATCCAGTCCCAACACCGCGATTCTTGCGGGATCATGCGCGGCCGCAAGCCGGGAAAATGCCGCTGGCTCTACTCCGTCAAACCAAAGAGTAAAGGCCGACGAAATGACGGCCAACAATGCGCCGGCCGCTTCACTCGGCACGCTCGCCCTCGGTGCGCAAGGCCTTCCGCTGTGGAGGAAGTGATTGGGTAAGGCGCTCGCCAAGAAAGTGCTGCTCATCGGTTGGGATGCCGCTGACTGGAAAGTCATCAATCCCCTGCTCGATCAAGGGTTAATGCCCACGCTGGACGACTTCATCAACCACGGAGTGATGGGGAATCTGGCGACCTTGCGCCCCATCCTCTCACCCATGCTTTGGAACTCCATCGCCACCGGCAAGCGGCCCGATAAGCATGGCATTCTCGGGTTCATGGAGCCGGATCCGCAGGGCGGTGGAGTGCGGCCGGTGACCAGCACTTCACGCAAAGTCAAAGCAATTTGGAACATTCTGACTCAGCGCGGATATAAGACTCACGTGCTGGGCTGGTTCGCCGGCCACCCGGCGGAACCGATCAGTGGTGTCTCGGTTTCCGATCTTTTTCCCTACGCCGTCGTACCGCTGGACCAGGAGTGGCCCCTGCCGCCGGGGACGGTTCATCCCGAGAGCCGGCGTGAGACATTTGCCGGCTTGCGCATGCACCCAGCGGAGGTGACCGAAGCCGCGATCCTTCCCTGGATTCCGCGTGCCGCTGAGGTGGATCAGGAAAAGGACAAGAGACTGCACTCCTTTTCGAAGATCCTGGCGGAGAACTGCTCTATTCATAACGCTGCCACCTGGATCCTGCAAAACGAGCCGTGGGATTTCCTGGCCGTCTATTACAACGGCATCGATCACTTCTGTCACGGATTCATGAATTTCCATCCTCCCCGCATGGACGGAGTTCCGGAAGACAAGTTCGAGATCTACAAAGATGTTGTCAACGGCGCGTATCGATTTCACGACATGATGCTGCAGACGCTGTTGGACCTTGCCGGCCCGGAGGTTACGGTGCTGCTGGTTTCTGATCATGGTTTTCATTCCGATCATTTGCGGCCAGTTGGCATACCCAAGGAGCCGGCCGGTCCGGCGGTGCAACATCGTCCCTTCGGCGTCGTCTGCATGAAAGGCGCGAACATCAAGCAGGACGAAAGAATCTATGGAGCTACGCTGCTGGATGTAACACCGACCGTCCTGACTCTTTTCGGATTGCCGGTTGGCGAGGATATGGACGGACGGGTGCTGGTGCAGGCATTCGAAGAGCCGCCGGAGATCACACGCATCCCGAGCTGGGAAGCTGAGCCGGGTGAATGCGGCATGCATCCCGCCGATCTGCGGATGGACCCCGCGGCCGCACAAGCCGTGCTCCAGCAGTTCGTAGCGCTGGGCTACATTCAGCCGCCGAGCGAGGACCAGGCCAAGGCAGCGGAGTCGGCCGTTCGCGAACAGCAGTACAACCTGGCGCGAGCTCATCTGGACGGACGCCGCTACCAGGACGCGCTCCCCATTCTCGAAGAACTAGCCCAGAAATGGCCGGAGCAGATTCGCTTCGCCCAACATCTGGCGCAGTGCTACCTATTGCTGCGCCGCCGGGAGGAGGCGAAGAGCATTCTGCAACGCCTGATCGTATACGAGCCGCCAGCCACTCCGGAAGATCCGGCGAACACGGAGGCGACCGCAGAAGAGTTACCGACGGCCGACGTCGCTCCTGAGCCGGCGGACACCTCTCCCAGGCCGCGGCCCTGGGCCGACTTGCTCATGGGAATCATTCATTTTGAGGAAGGCAACATGGACGACGCCCTGGCCTCGCTTCTCAAGGCGGAGCAGTCCGATCCAAGGCTGCCGGATTTGCACCTGCGTATTGGCCAGACCTACTTGCGTCAGAAGCGGACCGACGATGCCGAACGCGCCTTTCAGCGAGCTCTCGATATCGATGGAGATAGTCCCGAGGCGCATCTGGGTCTTTCTCTAGTTCGCTTGCGCCAGCGGCGCAATGAAGAAGCCGCTGAGCAAGCGTTGTTGGCCGTGGGACTTCAGCATTTCTTGCCCTTGGGACATTTTTACCTCGGAGTAGCGTTGGCGCGGTTGGGGCATCGCGAACGCGCTGTTGTTGCCTTTGAAACCGCTGCCAGCATGTTGCCCGGCCTTCTTGCCGCACATCGTTATCTGGCGACTTTGTGTACACAGCCCGGAGGTGATCCCGAAAAGGCGGCGCGGCATCGGGGAATTTACTTGCAGTTGAGGCGTCGGCGGGAACAGCGAGCGCAAGCATAGGGCGCAATCGCTAGTGAATGTTCTGGGAAGCGGCGAGCGTGGTGGGCATCTTAATCACTTACGATCACCGGGACTTTTGACCATATTGACAAGCCACCCGCTGGAGCGATATGCTGCCCGGCCATCCCGAATTCCAAGCCCCTGGAATGCGAGGATTCCGAATTTCTCAGGAGAGAGGGTGGGAAAAAATGATACGCCGGGAGTCGCAAAACGGAAATCCTGCACGCAAAGCCACAACACTCAGCTCACAACTAAACAAAGGACTAGTTTCCTACGTGGCCGCGGCCGGTGCCGCAGGCGTGGGAATGCTGGCTGGGGCGCATCCTGCCGAAGCCGAAGTTGTTTATACGCCCGCGAATACGCCAATTCTGATTAACACTCCGGTTGCGTTGGACCTCAACAACGACGGTATAGTTGATTTCGAATTGAGCAATATCTATCGCGGCTTTGCCCGTAAGAGCTGCACCCAGGATTGCAGCTTCGGCGCCGACGCCACCCTCAAGGTGAGTCCCGAGGCGGGGAACGCGATCTGGGGCATCCCGAGTTCGGTTTCGCCCCGTTCTGGCAAGCTGCGCCGGAAGACGAAGACTGTCAAGGAGGCGGCTGCCCCGGCGTTCTGGGGCGTGGTCGTCGGTCCTGAAAGAAAGCTCAAGACAACCCCCCTCGTTATGGATTCCGATATATTTAGTGGCACGATTTTTGGGTTCAGCTCCAACAAAACGTTTGGTCCATGGGGCAAGGGGCGCCCCTTCGTGGGCTCTTATCTTGGATTGAAGTTCACGGTTGACGGCGTGCCCCACTACGGCTGGGCTCGCATCACAGTTCGCGCCGATCTGCTTGCGATCACTGCCACCTTAACGGGCTACGCCTACGAGACCATACCGAATCGTCCGATTATCACCGGCGTAACCCATGGCACGTTTGACGCTTCTGAGGAAATGGATCCGGCAGCGCTCGACGAGGCCCAGGCTCCTGATCCCGGCAGCTTGGGGCGGCTGGCGCAGGGTGCAACGGGTCTGGCAGCATGGCGCGCAAATCAGGCTGTCTCGCAAAATGCCGCGCCCGCTCCCGGCAAGTGATTACGATTGTTTCCGGGCTGCCGCGTTCCGGCACGTCGCTCATGATGCAGATGCTGGCTGCCGGGGGGATGCCCGTCCTCAGCGATGGCGAGCGTGTGGCCGACGTCGACAACCCTCGCGGATACCTTGAGTGGGAGCGCATTAAGTTGCTGCCTCGGCAGCCGGCTTGCATTGCGGAAGCGGAAGACAAAGCGGTCAAGGTCGTTTCGCAATTACTTCTCGCACTGCCTGCCGGCCATGACTATCGAATCATCTTCATGGAGCGTCCGCTGGCGGAAGTAGTCGCGTCTCAAGCGGAAATGATCCACAGGCGTGGGACCTCAGGTCCACAGATAGCGGATGGAGCGCTGCTCGCCGCATTGCAAGCCCACTTGAACCAGGTTAACTCCTGGCTCAAGAATCAGGGTGAGACCGGATTTCACGTGTGCCGGGTGCAATATCATGAGGTGCTAACCAACGCGCGCGGCGTCTGCGAGAAAATCCATGGTTTCCTGGGACGTTCCCTGAACCTCGAGGCAATGGCGGGACAGATCGACACTTCGCTTTACCGTCAACGCTCAACGTCTTGAGGGAGTGCGATCCTTCGAGAATCGAACTCCCTCCGCTGCCATATACAATATTCAGGTCACCAAAAATCTGCTAGGGGAGAACTATTGCGGAACGGCGATCGCTCGAGAAATGGCGGCGTAGAGGTGCGGGCAGGTGCTGTCCGCCGTGCCAAGATCATCTGCACGGTGGGACCCTCGTGCAGTTCAGAATTGGAGCTGCGCGATCTGATGCGCTTGGGTATGGACGTGGCCCGGCTGAACTTTTCCCATGGCACTCACGAAGAACACGGGCGGGTGATCGAGCGTTTGCGGCGGGCGGCGGAGAAGGAAGACCGGACGATCTGTATTCTGCAGGATCTGCAAGGCCCGAAGATTCGCACTGGAGAGCTGAAGGGACACACTCATGTCACACTCAAGGCGGGATCGAAGGTCACGATCACTCCACGGGAGATTGAAGGCACCACCTCGCTGATTTCGACCACGTTCCGCGGGCTGGCGCGGGAAGTGGGGTCTGGCGCGCGTATCCTGCTCTCCGACGGACTGATTGAGTTGCGGGTCAGCCGCGTACGCGGCAGCGATGTAGAGTGCGAAGTCATCAACGGCGGCGCGCTAGGTGAACATAAAGGCATCAATCTGCCGGGGATTGCGCTTTCCATTCCAGCGCTCACTGACAAGGACCGCGCCGACCTGGAGTTTGGCCTGAAGCATGGTGTGGACATGCTTGCAGTTTCGTTTGTGCGCTCGGGCGCCGACGTGGGCACGGCCAAACAGTTGATTGCGGCCCACGGCAGTGATGTGCCGGTCATTGCGAAACTCGAAAAGCCGCAGGCTCTGCAGCATCTGGAAGAAATTCTGGAAGTGACTGATGGAGTGATGGTGGCACGCGGAGATCTGGGCGTGGAGATGCCGCCGGAGAAAGTCCCGATTATTCAGAAGCACATCATCCGCCGAGCCTCGGATTGGCGAAAGCCGGTGATCACGGCGACCCAGATGCTGGAGTCCATGGTCGAAAACCCGCGTCCCACAAGGGCCGAGGCCAGCGATGTAGCCAACGCCATTTTTGATGGGACGGACGCGGTGATGCTATCGGCGGAAACCGCCAGCGGGCGCTATCCGCGCGAGGCGGTCACCATGATGGCCCGGATTGTTGTGGAAGCGGAGCAGAACGTGCGGGATTTTCCCCGCCGCCGGCGTGAGAAACATTCGCTGGGCGTGGCGGAGACAATCTGCGAGGCGGTGGCGCATGCCGCCGAAGACCTTCCCATGGGCGCGATCGCGGTGTTTACAGAAACGGGCAACACGGCACGCATGATCTCGAAGTATCGCCCTAAGGCTCCCATCTACGCCCTCAGCTATGTTCCCGCGGTGTGCAATCGAATGAACCTGCTGTGGGGAGTGCACCCGCTGGTGCAGCCCCCTGTCGATAGCGGAGATGACATGCTGACGGCGGCCGAGCAGGCGCTACTTGACCGTGGGCGACTGCAAGCCGGTGACGTATTGGCAGTGGTGGCGGGCACGCAGATGGCGTCGGGATCGACCAACTTCTTGCGGCTGCACGTGGTGACAGCGGAGGAGGCGGGGACGATTCCCGTACCTGGTCCGCCTAAGAAGAAGCATCGCGTCACGCGGCGGGAGCGTTAAGATTAACCATGTCCGAGATACTGTCGATTGCGATCTTTGAGCCGCTTCCCGAGAGCCAAGAAGCTGCGCTGGCTACCGTGAGGGATCTGGGCGCGGCGTTGGCGAAAGGCGGATACAGCCGGGATTCGGTCTATCAGGACGTGAAGTCGGGTCAGTACATTCTGCTGCGTTATTGGCGGTCAGAGGAGGCGCGCCAGGCGGCTTTGGAAGATTCCGAAGTGCTGCGCTGCTGGGCGAAGCTCGCGCAAGAAATTCGGACAGTGAGCGTCATGGAGACGCTGGAACAGGTCGGAGCTTAGCGAATGTTGCCCATCCCAGGCGCGGAGCCATTCGATGATACCTCTATTGACCCGCCGGTGCGTGGGTTTCTGCACCGCTCGGATTCATCCCACGGTGGTTTTGTACTGACGCACGGAGCCGGCTCGAACTCGCGTGCGCCTTTGCTGGTGGCATTGGCAGAGACCTTTGCCAGCGCGGGTTTCGTGGTGCTGCGTTGTGATCTGCCATATCGCCAGGCGCGACCTTACGGGCCGCCGCGTCCGGGTGATGCTGTCCGCGATCGGCAGGGATTGATGAATGCCGTCGGCGTTCTAAAGAAACAGGTTTCGGGAAGGATATTCTTCGGTGGCCATTCATATGGCGGGCGCCAGGCCAGCATGCTGTGCGCTGAACAGCCCGAACTGGTGGGGGGCCTGCTGCTGTGCTCGTATCCTCTGCATCCACCCGGTAAACCTGACCGGCTGCGTATTCAGCATTTGCCTGCTCTACAAGTGCCGGTTCTATTTGTCCACGGAACGCGGGATCCGTTCGGAACGATCGAGGAGCTCGATGCCGCCCGGAAGTTGATCCCGGGGAAGACGGCGCTGCTAAGGGTTGAGGGTGCAGGACACGATCTGGGCTTCAAAGGGAAGGCAAGGCGTGAGGAGTTGCCGGAGGAGATCGTGGCAGAGTTTAGGAACCTCTTGGGGTGAAAGCAGCTACTCGCCAGCTAAGCAGCTACTCGCCAGCTAGAGCGGGGTGCGGAATGTCAATTTTGTTGTTGATCTGCGTTGACCAGCGAAATCTGCGGCCCTAGTTAATCCACCCGGATTTCGATCCCCCGTTTTTCTTGTCCAAATCGTCCGGGGGGACGTAGTTGCCGTGCTCGTCGAAGGTTACTTTGCGGTCATGCTTGCTCATGTACACCTCGAACTTGCGGGCGGCGCGACGCCGTTTCCATCGATAATAGGAATTGCGCAAATTGAAATATTGTTCCGAAGCGCCGAACGTCAGGCCGCGTCTGGGAACGAACTTTACGTACAGAAATCCGAAAAGCAGGCCGCCGAGGTGAGCAAAATTCGCGATGCCCTGCGACGGCTGAAAGGTGGCGATCACGACCAGGAAAACCATGATGAGCACCATATACTTGGCTTTCATGATGAAGGGAAGAGGGAACATGAAAATCTCGCGGTCGCCATAGAGCAGGCCGAACGCCGCAAGCACGCCGTAGACACCCCCGGATGCCCCGATGGTCGGAGTGCCCGGGCTAACTCCGTGGATCGGCGAGTAGGCCACCGCAATCGTAGTCAAGGCCGCACCCACCACGCAGAAAAGATAGAACTCCAGGAAGTTCTTCGATCCCCAGTCCTGCTCCTGTTGCGCCCCGAACATCCACAACATCAACATATTGAGCAAGACATGCATAACTCCAGCATGCAGGAAAGAATACGTAACGAGCTGCCAGACCCAGCCCTGAAGCACTTTCAGCGGACGCAGCTCGCCGAAGGTCATCAGATTATCGAGAAGTGTCGGAGCAAACGCATTCAACAGCACCTGCAAGAAATAGATTCCGATGCAGGCGATGATGATTTTCTTCACCCAGGGAGTGAAGGGAGGGAAGCTTAACGAGAGGGTGCGTCCGGCTGGCATATGTAATGAGTCGCCGATTCTTAGCCTAGTCTAGCACCCGCAAATCCACCAGGGAATTGGAAGAGTCGTGACGCCCGAATTCCGCATCATATCCGGCTTTGGAGGTCAAGACAGATTTTAAAAGTCAAGCACTTGACCTGCGCCGCCCGAGCATTAAGTATTATCAGTGTGTCTTTATAGAACCGGAGGGAGTTATGGTCTTGTGTCCCGAGTGCGAGCATAACCTGGATATCGACGAGGACGGAGTCGATGAGGGGGAAGTGGTCTCCTGCCCGGAGTGCGGCACCGACTTTGAGGTGGTGACGGTCAGCCCCATCGTACTGAAGGCAATGGAAGAGGCAAAGTACGAAGAAGACGACGAGGAAGAGGAAACGGAAGACGGTGACTACTCTTAGTTTGTGCTTGCGGCGGTTTCCGGTTTTTTCTCGCGGTGCAGTACCAATCAGAGTCTTTCTTTTGACGGTTGCAGCCCTTAGTCTGGTTTTCGCGGAAGCTTCTGCCGGCGATCTCTCCTCGCAGAAAAAGAGTAACGGAAACCCCTACGCTGTAATTTTTGGCACTGTGTGGGGAACCGACGACAAGCCGGTCTATGGCGTGAAGGTCAAGATTCGCCGCGAGAATGAGAAGAAAGCTCGCTGGGAAGTTCATTCGGATCACAAGGGAGAATTCGCCCAACGGGTGCCAGCGGGCAAGACAGACTATGTGGCCTGGACGGAGTTGAAGGGCTATAAATCTAGTGTGACGATCCACGTGGAATACGACGAGCGCGTGGATACCGGCCTGCATTTCAAATGACAGGTCCAGCTGGGCAGAGGAACTCAACATGAAAAAGCGATCTGCGAGGATGGTGGGAGTCCTGCTTTTCATCGGCATCTTTGCCATTTCGGTGGCGGAAGCAAGCCCGAATGCCCCGAAAGACAAAGACAAGGCCGTTGGGCGCATGCTCACGGGCAAGGTTCTGGATAAAGGAGACAACCCGGTGACCGACGCTGTTGTGTATCTCTCCAACACGCGCACGCAGGCGGTGAAGACCTACATCGTTGGGCCCGACGGTACCTACCGCTTTCCTGACCTCACCCCCAACGTCGACTTCGAGATATACGCGCAATACAAGGGGCAGAAAAGTGACAGCAAGGCAGTGAGCCAGTTCGACGATCACAAGCAAATCAATATCGTGCTGAGAATTGACATCAAGTAGGTCCCGCACTTATCCAAGGAGCACCGCCCTTGCATTCATCCTCAAACCTTCCCCTTGTCGCTCCGAGACGCGCACGCTGGCTGCAATTTGGTTTGGCGGTGGTGGTTGTGGTGGTAATTTCAGCCGGGTTACATCTGGTCAGTTGCGGCGGGGGTACCGGCGCCGTACCGCAGACGCAGCCGACGCCCCCGGGAGCGACGCCGGCGAACGCCGTGGTTACCTATCACAATGACAATGCTCGTACCGGGCAGAATCTGAATGAAACTATTCTTACGCCAGGCAAGGTCAACTCCTCCGGTTTTGGCAAGTTGTTTGTGATCACCACCGACGGCAAGGTCGATGCCCAGCCGCTCTATCTGCCGAACGTCAATACCCCCAGCCACGGCGCCCACAACATTCTTTATGTGGCCAGTGAGCACGGAACGGTCTACGGGCTGGACGCTGACACTGGTTCGGCCCTGTGGCAATTATCCACTTTGCTTTCGGGCGAGAAACCCAGTGACACGCATGGCTGTTCGCAGGTGACGCCGGAAATCGGTGTGACCGCGACACCGGTGATTGACCCGTCCGCGGGCCCGCACGGCACCATCTACCTGGTGGCCATGTCGAGGGACGGTTCGGGCAATTATCATCAGCGCCTGCATGCGCTCGACGTCACCACCGGCGCGGAGCAGTTCGGCGGGCCAAAGGAGATCCAGGCAACGTTTCCAGGAAAGGGGGACAACAGCTCGGGAGGAACCGTAGTTTTCGCGCCCGGGAAATACGAAGAGCGGGCCGGCCTGTTACTGGTCAATGGAATTGTGTACACCGCATGGACATCGCATTGCGACCAGCGTCCTTACACCGGCTGGGTGATCGGCTACGACCAGAACACGCTGGCGCAAGTCAGCGTGTTGAACGTAACTCCGAACGGCAGCGAAGGGGCGATCTGGATGGCTGGTTCCGGACCGGCAGCTGACACCAGCGGCAACATCTATCTGCTCGATGCCAACGGCGTTTTTGACGTGTCGCTCGACGCCCACGGCTTTCCCAGCCAAGGTGATTTCGGAAATGCCTTCCTAAAGATTTCAACCAGCAACAAACAACTGGCGGTTGCCGATTACTTCGAGATGTTCAATCAGGCGTCGGAGAATGGTGCGGACCAGGATTTGGGCTCGGGAGGGGCGCTGGTGCTACCCGATCTCAACGACAGTACTGGCAAGGCGCGCCACCTGGCAGTCGGCGCTGGCAAAGATGGCAACATCTACCTGGTGGATCGCGACGCGATGGGAGGATTCAACCGCAACTCGAACAACATCTATCAGCAGGTCTCGGGAGCAATTGGGGGCGTCTTTTCCATGCCGGCGTACTTCAATAACACGCTGTACTACGGAGCTGTTGGGGATCAAATCAAGGCTTTTGCCATCAGCCAAGCCCGGTTGGCGACGCCGCCGAGTTCGCGCACCAGCCACAAGTTCCCGTATCCCGGAGCGACGCCAAGCATCTCCGCCAACGGCACCAGCAACGGGATCCTGTGGGCGGCGGAAAACGATGACCCTGGCGTTCTGCACGCCTACGATGCAACTAACCTCGCGACCGAACTCTACAACAGCAGTCAGGCTGCCGACGATCGAGACGAATTGAGCGAGGGCAACAAGTTCATTGTCCCGACCGTGGTGAATGGGAAGGTGTACGTGGGGACGATCAATGGAGTCGGAGTGTTTGGACTATTGAAGTAAAGAAGAAAAAAGCCGCCATTTCTGGCGGCCTGCATTTGGTCTTGATCCGTGGCGGGGTTTTGCCCGTACCCGATTCGTTCTTAGTTGTTCTCGTTGCCGGCGCGCTTCCACGACATCAGCTCGCCGATGGTGGAACCACCGGTACTCACAGCGGGATGCTTGTAGGCTTCCACTTCCTTGTGCGATGCCTCTTCGCCCACTGCCTTGATGCTGAGCCCCACCTTCTTCTCTTCCGGGTGCATCTTGATGATCTTGAAGTCGTGTTCCTGCCCTGGTTCGAGCGTCAACGGCTGACCGTTGCCGTCCACCGCTTCCGAGTTATGGCAAAGACCCTCAATGCCTTCTGCGATCTCCACAAACGCTCCAAAGCTGGCTACACGAAGAACCTTCCCGCGCATTACGTCGCCCACATGATGTTTCTCGAAGAAAGCTTCCCAAACGTCCGGCTGCAGTTGCTTAACACCGAGCGAGAGACGCCGTTTGTCGGGCTCGATCGCCAACACCACGGCCTTCACCCGATCACCCTTCTTGAGCACTTCTGAAGGATGCTTGACCCGCTTTGTCCAGCTCAAGTTGCTGACGTGGACCAAGCCGTCGATTCCATCTTCGATTTCGATGAACGCGCCAAAATCCGTCAGGTTGCGCACCCGGCCTTCGACGTGGGCTCCTATCGGATATTTCTCATGCAACGCATCCCACGGGTTAGAAGCCAGTTGCCTCATGCCCAGAGAGATTCTGCGTTCCCCCGGACTCACGCTCAGAACCACGCATTCCACGTGATCATTTACATTGACCAGCTTCGAAGGATGCTTCATGCGCTTCGACCAGGTCATCTCGCTGACGTGGACCAAGCCTTCGATTCCCTGCTCCAGTTCGACAAAGGCGCCGTAGTCGGTCACGCTGATCACGCGGCCGCTGACGTGAGCGTCCACCGGATAGCGGTGTTCGGCATCCAGCCAGGGGTCGGGCGTAAGCTGCTTGAATCCCAGCGAAACCCGCTGTTTGTCTTTGTCGTACTTCAGCACCTTGACGTGAATGGTGTCGCCCACGTTGACCAGGTCGCGAGGATGCGTCAGCCGTCCCCAGGACATATCGGTGATGTGCAGCAGGCCATCGATGCCGCCCATGTCCACGAACGCGCCGTAGTCGGTAAGATTCTTGACCACGCCGGTCAGCGTGGCACCCTCCTCCAGGTTCTTCAACGTCTCGGAGCGTTTCTCACCCTGTTCTTCCTCCATCACCTGCTTGCGCGAAACCACGATGTTGCCGCGCTTCTTGTTCAGCTTGATAATGGCAACTTCGAGGACTTGACCTTTCGCAGCGTCCAGGTTGCGAGCTCGGCGCAGATCGGCTTGCGAGCCCGGCAGAAACGCACGGGCGCCCATAATGTCTACGGTAAGGCCGCCCTTGATGCGCTCGACCACGACGGCCTGGATGGGCTTCTTCTCGTTGTAGGCCTTCTCAATCTCATCCCACGAGCGGATCTTCTGGGCCTTTTGGTGCGAGAGATTGATGTAACCTTCCTCGGCCTCGCCCTTGTCCCGCATGACGGAAATCTCGTCGCCCGGCTGAAACCTGGGCTTGCCCTCGTGATCCAACACCTCGGATAGCGGCAGCATGCCTTCGGACTTGGCGCCAATGTCCACCACTACGTGGGTGGGCGTGAGCTTGAGCACCGTGCCCTTGAGCACTTTGTCTTCGCCCTTGGCCTCTTCGGCTTCGGTGGTGAAGCTCTCCAGGGCAGAGGCAAAGTCGTCGCCGCCTGAGGAGGCTGGTTTGTCGTCTGTGCGCTGGGTTGACGCTTCCAGCAAGACTTCCGCGGTGGAGTCGTCAGCTGAGGTTGCAATAGGTTCGGTCATGGTTGAGGTAGAGGATTCCGGGTTGTGGGGGATGTTGTCGTCGAACAAAGTCATGGCCTCTCTGGTCAAATCGCACGCTTGAGTGCGAAGGATACGGGGGCTTGCTTAGCAGACTGCTGGCCTGGTTCTTAGGTTGTGTTGAGCCCGTCCTGGCGAACGAACTGTTGACAATCCCAGCGGTCGGACGTTTCTAAGAGCTAACCCGCGTCCTAAGGGAACTCTTCGACTATAGCAACCGCTTCCGACGAGCGTAAAACCCCAAAATAGAGGAAATTTGGGTTGTGTTAACAATAGGTTAAAAGCCAGTCGAAACAGGGCGTTTCGAGGGATTAGGCGGCTCTCACAAAAACTCAGTACGTGCGCCAGGGCGAGCGCTCTGGCCAGCGCTGCAACGCTTCCGCTGCCCAGGCGGTGGTCTTGTCCGCATGGCAGGTCGTGCAGGGATTCGCGATTTTATATTTGTCAGTCATCGCTGGCGTGATGAAGGCGAACGTATGCGCTCTCACTCTCACGTCTCCGATGGTCGTCTCGATTTTCGGCATATGACAGGCAATGCAACTGCTTCCTGGAGATCTCTTCTTGTGATGGGTATGCTCGTCGATGGTTCCGGTGCGCGGGCCGTTCAACGAAAACGGACCGTGGCAATCCAGGCATAGCTGGTCCGCAGGCTTTCGCAGTTGCGCGTAGTTGTCTGTGCCATGCACATCGTGACAACTAAAACATGTCACCCCGCGCCGGTACATTACGCTTTGCACAAAATCGTTTCCCTGCATGCGATTCTTGTGTGCTGTGCCGTCCGGGTAGTACGCAAATGTTGTTTCACCCAGGGCGTGTTCCTCAAGCCGCCAAAAGTCGCGCAGGTTAAGGCCTGCATGGTACCCGACAGGCCAGTCATAGTACTTGCCTTCGATCGGAATGGTCAGGGGACGTCCTTGCGAATGACATTGAATACAGGTATCGCTTGCGGCGACATAATCCATGCGCGCCGGGTTCAGAATGTTGCCGCGAGATGGATGCTCCACATGCTCACTGCCCGGTCCGTGGCATTTTTCGCAGCCAACGTTCCACTCAGCGACCTGCTTGGTGAGGATGTCGTAGTCGACGGAGTGACATCCATCGCAGGTTGGACCTGTGGGCCGCTGCATATTGTCCGGCGGATAAAAGGGCTCCCACCAGTCAGTCCCCTTAGCCACGAAATACGGCCGCCAGACTCGATGGATCACATCCCACTGTGCGGATTCCGGGAAGTAATCGTCTCCTCGCCTCGTGAAGTAACGCTGTTTCCAGAGGCTGCCGTAAACCAGGGCGACCTGGTCCTTCGTGAATTTGGCAATGGAATTCGTCGCAAGATCGGGAATGATGGCATCGGGATGCTCACGAGGATCACGAACCACATTCGCCATGGGTGTTTTTCGCCAGTGTTCGTAGATTTGCCCGTGGCACTTCTGACAGGACTGTGAGCCCACATAATGAGCCGAACCTGCCGTGGCTGATTGCTGCGTTCGCTCCTCCTTGGTCAGTTGACGAAGGCTGCGGATGTAGAGCACCAACATCCAACTGTCGTCGCTCTGCTCGTCGTGCGGGTTGGCCCAACCCGGCATCCCAGTCAGCCGTACGCCATTCCGAATGATGTAGCGGATCTCTCCGTCGGTAAGATTCTGCGTCGGAGGCAAACGCAAATCCGGGACCTTGGGGTAGAGGTTGCGGCCGACGCTCGTTTGCCCCGAACCATCCGGCCCATGGCATACGGCGCACCGGTCTAGGAAACTCTCGCGTGCTTCTCTCAAGACTTCCAGCGTTGGATTCCATGGGTTTCTTTCCAGGCGGGACTTTCGCGGGATCGCGAGGTTGCGCGCGGCGCGAGCCAGCGTTTTTTCTAAATAGGACGGTTGGTCCGCGGTACTGAATCCATCGCCAATCAGCCAGGCTCCGTAGAGGAAGAGCGAGGCCAGCACGACGCTACAGAGCAGAATAAAAACCCTCCCAACCTTCATATGAAAAACCATTACAGCGCAGCTTTCACCAGAACACAAATCCGTTTCCGAAAGTTTGCGTCATCTGCTACTCTGCCCTGCGATGGATTATCTCTGGACTCCCTGGCGCTACGCGTACGTCTCCACGGCGGAAAAGACCCCAGGCTGCATCTTTTGCGACCTGCCAAAGCTGGGAGACGATGTGCGGGCACGCATCGTTTACCGCGGCCAGAACTGCTACATCGTGCTGAACACCTATCCATATACGCCTGGGCATGTGATGGTCGTGCCGTTTGCGCATCTCGATGAGTTGCAGAAGCTGCCGGTAGAGGCCGCCGATGAAATGATTCAGCTGTCACAGAAGATGGAGCAGGTCCTACGCCAGCTCTACAAGCCGGACGGGATAAATCTTGGCATGAATATCGGCAAAGCAGCCGGCGCAGGAGTTGCGGGACACATTCACATGCACGTGCTGCCGCGCTGGGTGGCGGATTCCAACTTTGTGTCAGTGGTGGGAGAGACGCGAATCCTGCCGGAAACTCTGGACACCACCTACGAACGAATCAAGGGCGGACTGAAATCGGCGGTGTCACCCTGAGCGGAAGTTCGAAGGGCTCGGAACCCCCACCCAGGATGAACGCCGCGACGAAGGCGCACAATCGACGCCCAGTAATTGAGCCGCGATGCTCCCAGTGCGCCATCTCTTGCAAGCGGGCCTCCGGTGTGTTCTCGGCAAAAGGCCCGCGAAGCCTGATTTGGTAGTTGCTCCGGGGGACGGCCAAGCGGAGAACACGAAGAAGACTACCGGGGTGGGGCACTGCGATTTGTCAGAAAAATGTCAAGAGAAAGTAAAGTTTTGTGGAGGTCCGCCGTCTAACATAACAACTAGGCCTGTAGTAGTTCTTCCATCTCTTTTTCGCTGATCACTCGGACTCCTAACTCGTTGGCTTTGTCCAGTTTGGAGCCAGCGTCGGCTCCAGCGACTACATAGTCGGTCTTCTTGCTGACGGAGCCAGCAACCCGACCGCCGGCGTCTTCGAGCGTTTTCCTGACCAGGTCGCGAGGTCGGGTAAGCGTACCAGTTAGAACGAAAGTCTTTCCGGCAAGTTTGGTTCCACGTTCTTTCTTCTTGCCAGTGAAAGTCAGCCCGGAGGCGCGCAGGCGGTCAATCAACTTGCGATTGCTGGGTTCGCGGAAAAACTCGATGATGCTGTTCGCGATGCGAGGACCGACCTCAGTGACGTTTTGCAATTCCTCTTCGCTCGCGTTCATAAGGTCGTCCATCGATCCGAAATGCTCAGCGAGAAACTGCGCCGTCCGCTCTCCGACCATGCGAATGCCAAGCCCGTAAATTACACGCTCCAGCGCAAGCTTTTTGGAAGCCTCAATCTCATCGAGCACGTTCTGCGCCGACTTGTCACCCATGCGTTCGAGCGATAGCAGATTGTCTTTGCTGAGCTTGTAAATGTCCGCGACATTCTTGACCAGTCCGCGCTCGGTGAGCTGATTGACCAGTGCATCACCCATACCCTCAATGTTCATGACTCCGCGTGAGGCAAAATGTAGAATCGTCTCACGCAGCTTGGCGGGACAGTTGGCATTTACACAGCGATAGTCGACTTCGCCTTCAGTGCGGACGACATGCGTACCGCACACTGGACACTTCTCCGGCATGTGAAACAGCTTGTGGCCGCGTGGATGTTGCTTGTCCTCGACCACGCGCGTGACTTTGGGGATGACATCGCCGCCCCGCTCGACCTCAACGAAATCGCCAATCTTCACGCCCAGTCGCTCGATCTCGTCCATATTGTGTAAGGTCGCGCGCGAAACCGTCGTTCCCCCAATCGGAACCGGCTTCAGCGCCGCCACGGGCGTGAGTTTTCCAGTGCGTCCAACTTGCACCAGAATGTCCTCGATCTGCGTGATGCCGGAGCGTGCGGCGTATTTGTAGGCGATGGCCCAACGCGGGGCCTTGCCGGTGTAGCCGAGTTCGTCCTGCAATGCGGTGCGATCGACTTTGACCACGATGCCGTCGATTTCGTAGGGCAGCTTCTCGCGGCGGGTCTCCTGTTGCTCGATGAATCTCCAGACTTCGTCGAAGTCCTTGGCCAGTTTGCGGCTGGAGTTCACTTTGAAACCGGCAGTATCAAGCGCATCGAGCGTCTTCCAGTGGCGGTCGAAATAAGTGCGGCCGTCTTTGAGCAGCGCGTAGGAAAAATAGTCGAGGCGCCGTTCGGCGGTGATGCTGGCATCGAGTTGCCGGACGGTTCCCGCGGTCGCATTACGCGGGTTGGCGAACAGTGACAGGCCTTTTTCTTCCCGTTCCTCATTCATTCTTTTGAAGGCAGCGATGGGCATGAGCATTTCGCCACGAACCTCGAAGTCCGCGGGAATGCCGGAGGCTTTCAGCTTCTCTTTGGAAATAGAAAGCGGAACGGAACGGACGGTGCGCACATTCAAGGTGACGTCCTCGCCGATGGTGCCGTCGCCGCGCGTGATGCCTCGTACCAGTTTGCCATTCTCGTAGATCAAGGCCAGCGACATGCCGTCGAGCTTCAGTTCGCAGACGTAGTCAATGTCCCTGCGGCCGCTGAGCTCGTGGACGCGGCGCTCCCAGTCGCGTAAATCGTCCACGTTATAGGTGTTATCGAGCGACAACATCGGCGACGAGTGCGGCGCCTTGACCACGCCTTCGCGCGGCTGGCCGCCGACGCGTTGAGTCGGGGAATCCGGGGTGATGAGTGCGGGGTGCTCAGTTTCAAGCTTCTTCAGCTCGTTCATGAGCTGATCGAATTCAGTATCGGAGATTTCGGGATCGTCGAGGGCGTAGTAGCGGTATTCGTGGTGCCGGATCTTGTCGCGGAGGGTTTCGATCTTCTTCTCGTCTTTGGCGGCGGACATTGGGGAAATTATAGGCGAGAATCTCAAAACGCCAAGGGCGCAGAGGGCGCGCGGAGAACGCGGAGAAACCGGCTTACGGTAGGCTACAATGCTCAGTTCTGGAGACCTTCGATGGCTAAGACTGCCGCAGTCACCTTCGTTCTTTCCGAATCCTTGCTTACCGCATTCGACACCAACGACCGCATCAATCAATACATGATCGAGAATCTTCCAGCAGAAGCCTGGCGAGCGGAGCCGCCCGAGGGCAAAGGGCGGACAGTTGCGGCCGTTGTGGCTCACATCCACAACGTGCGAGTGATGTGGCTGAAGGCGGCAGCTAAGGGAAGCAAGATTCCCGAGCAACTCGACCGCGTCAGCGTCACTCCGGTGCAGGCTTTGAAGGGGTTGGAGCAGAGCCGGGCAGCACTAAGCGTGGTGCTCAGATCGGCGATGGAAGGCGATGGTCGAGTGAAGGGGTTCAAGCCGGACGTGGCGGGATTCTTTGGATACCTCATCGCCCACGACGCTCACCATCGCGGGCAGATTTGCATGCTGGCGCGACAGGTTAGGCATCCTCTGCCGCAGAAGGCGATGTTTGGCATGTGGGAGTGGGGGTCGAGGGGAAAAGCGTAGCATCGCTTCCGGTAGAATCCCCTGAGATGCGCAAGGCTTTGCTGCTCTACAACCCGCTTTCCGGCCGGCGCCGTGGGCGGCGTATCAACGACGTGGAGAGTGCGCAAGCGGTGCTGCGGGCTGGCGGTGTGGAAGCAACTTTGGCTGCGACGGCGGGCCCTGGCGATGCTGGCGAGCAGGTGAAGCACGCGCTCGGCGACGGTTGCGACACCGTGTTTGCCTGCGGTGGCGATGGCACGGTGCATGATGTGGTGCAAGGGTTGATCGGTAGCGACGCGGCCCTGGGCGTTATTCCGCTGGGGACAGCGAATTCGCTGGCGAACGATCTTGAGTTACCGCTTTCCCCAATGGGCGCGGCGCAGGCTGCCCTGACTGCGACGCCTCGCCGTATCGCCGTGGGCAGGGTTTCGTACCAGGACTTCCAAGGGGAAAAGGACGCTCGCTACTTCACAGTTACGGCTGGAGTCGGCGTGGATGCACATCTTTTTTATAAGTTGAATCCGATGGCGAAACGTCATCTGGGGATGGCGGCCTACTATGCCAAGGCCACCCGGTTGTGGCTTACGCACAAGATGGAAAACTTCGTGATCGAGATGGAAGGAGAACCTTCACGGAGTGCGGAGGTCTCGCAACTATTGGCGGTGCGAATCCGGCATTTTGGAGGCGTGTTGCGGGAACTGGCTCCGGGTGCATCATTGGATCGCGATGATCTTCGTCTCGTCTTGTTTCACACTCGTAGCCGGGCGGCGTACTTGGGTTATGTCTTGCGGGGGCTTGTAGGCGTGAAATGGCAAATCCCGGGGATCGAGCTGGTGCATGTGTCGCGGGTGAGATGCCGTTCGAGGGTAGAATCGTCCCGCGTCTTCGTTGAGGCGGACGGTGAATTGCTGGGTACGTTGCCGGCGGAGATCAGCGTGGTCACGGACGCGCTGACAATACTGGTGCCGGCCGTCTAGTTTAGTGAAGAGTCTGCATCGGCAAAGCTGACGTTTACATCTATACTGCTTCGCAAACCTTGGAACCCATAACTCACCTCCTGACCGGTGCCTGCCTCGGACGTGGCGGATTTAATCGCAAAACCGCGCTGGCCACAGCCACGATGACGCTGGCTGCCGAGGCCCCGGATCTGGATGTGTTCGAAAGCTTGAAAGGGCCGGTGTCCGGCTTTGGCCATCATCGCGGATTCACGCATTCGTTCCTCGGTTTGGTGCTGGTTTCGGCGCTGGTGGTGGGCTTTGTCTATTTGATCTGGCGATTGCGGGGAAGAAAAATCAAAGATCCCAACCTGCCGCCACGCTGGGGTCTGCTGTTCGGGTTCGCCTACCTGGCGGGCCTAACCCATATTCTTCTCGACTTCACCAACAACTATGGAGTGCGGCCGTTCTGGCCGTTCTCTGAGAAGTGGTATTCGTGGGACATCGTTTTTATTGCCGACCCTGTGATCCTCGCGTTGCTGGTCGGTGGGCTGGTGCTGCCTGCGTTCTTTGGCTTGATTGACAAGGAACTTGGAGTGCGTAGCCGCGGACCTCGCGGCCGCTGGGGCGCGATCGCCGCGCTGGTCGGCTTGCTTTCGCTGTGGGGAGTTCGCGACTATGAGCATCGGCGAGCTGTCAATGCTCTTGAAGCACGTACTTATCAAGGTGAGAATCCCGCACGCGTTTCCGCTTATCCCGAATGGTGGAGTCCGTTTCATTGGAGCGGGGTGATTGAGGCGCAGAACTTCTTTGCCGTCATGATGGTCGAGTCTTTGACTCCGGAGGTCGATCCCAACGGCGAGATGCAGATTTACTACAAGCCGGAAGAGACGCCGGTGACGCTGGCGGCGAAGAAATCATATCTGGGGCGGGTTTATCTGGATTGGGCACAGTATCCGCTGACGGAAACCGAGCAATTCCCGGAAGGATATTTAGTGCGCTTCCGTGACCTGCGCTACGCCTATCCCGGGAGCAAGAGCCGAAGCGTTCTGGGAGCGAGCGTCGAATTGGATCGCAACCTGAATGTGGTAGCGGAGAACGTTGGCAAGCGAACTCAGCGAATCCCGAGCGGGGCTGCAAAGTAGGCCGCTACACTGGCTTGACAGGGTAGGTTGGGCGCGCCACAATCAGAGATGGTGAGGAGGCTTCATGCTGGCCTATATTTTTGTCATACTTGGAGTAGCAGTGCGGTTCATTCCGCATCCCTGGATGTTCACTCCGGTGACGGGGTCGCTGCTGTTCTTTGGGGCCCGCGGATCACGCCGCCAGCTTTGGGTGCCCTTTCTATTGTTGGCTGCCTCTGATGTGGTGCTCACCAGGCTGGTTTATTCCTATCCGTTTACCCTCGACCACTTTGCCAGCTTTGCTTGGTATGGGGGGGTATTGTGGCTGGGGACCAAGTTGCGCGACAACGCCCGGCCGCTACCGATAGTGGGTGCGGCGCTTGCCAGTTCGGTTTCGTTCTTCTTGCTGACCAATCTGACGGCCTGGGCGTGGCTGGATATGTACCCCAAGAACCTGGGTGGCGTGATGATGTCATACGCGGCTGGCCTGCCGTTCTTCCGGCATGCGCTGGAAGGTGATCTGCTCTTTACCGCCGCAATGTTTGGCACGCCGGTGTTGTTGAAAGCGCTGAGCGAGATGTTTGGCAAGGCGGGAGATCACACGGCGGCGGCATAGGAACTCTTTAGCCCCTCTGGAGCTTAATCGTTTTCGCATTCGGCCCGCGGTTTACCCTGTGGGCTTTATTCTGACGCAACTTCGCGGCTAACCCGACGCCTCTTTTTTCGGCGTAGCGCCAGCCACACAATCAGTCCCATAACAACTGCGGCCAGTATCCAGTAGTAGTGATGCCCGAAAAGCTCCCCGGTAAGTCGCACCACGTCAGGGCCGAATTTGATCGTCAGAATCCCCAGGATCAGGAAACGAACCGCCCGTCCGCAGAAGACCGCCAGCAGAAAGCGGACAAAGCTCATCTCCGAAATGGCGGCTGCCAGCACAAACAGTTTGAAGGGAGTGGGAGGAGGCAGCATGGCGGGGAACATGAGCGCCCAGAAAGGGTGGTGATTGAATGCGGAATGGAGTTTCTCGAAACGCTCCGCTGACATTCGCTTGCGAAGGAATTCCTCGCCGCCGGTGTAACCGATGACGTAAATGACGATGCTGCCCAGAGCAGATCCCGTCGCCGCCATGAACACGTACAAAAGAAAACGAGCGCGGTCCTGATAAACGTAACCCGCGACTACCGCGTCAATGGGCAGGCCAATGAATCCGCCATCGAGGGCCGCCGCAGCCAGCACGCCCCAGGCTCCCAAAGGCTTGAGCAGCGCCCAGAGATAGACGGTATAGCGGGTAAGGATGTGTTTTATGGTCTTCAAGGCCTGAATCTAGCAGTGTACGTGAAGGCGGCCTGGGAAGCCCGCCCGGAGCGTTCTACGGATGCTGGGTGTTGCCGCTGAGCAACTGTAATGCATGCGGCAACAGGTCGATCACTGATTCCAGCGACTGGATCGCCCCCGCCGGACTTCCGGGGAGGTTCAGGATCACGGACTTTCCCCTTGCCCCGCAGACGGCACGGCTGAGCGCAGCTAATGGAGTCTTCTTTGCACCTTCGCCGCGCATGCGTTCGGCCACGCCTTCGAGGATGCGTTCGCAAACCGCCCGCGTGGCTTCGGAGTGACGTCGCGTGGCGCGATGCCGGTTCCTCCCGTGGTCACCACCAGCCGCGCACGGTCAATCCAGCCCATGAGCACTTGCTGGATGGCGGCTTGCTCGTCAGGAACGGTCGCCGTTCCGACGATCGTGAAACTGTGTTTCTTGAGAACGTCGGCGACGGCCGGCCCGGAAAGATCAGTGCGTTCGCCGCGGGAGCAGGAATCGCTGACGGTGACAACAGCAGCGCTCAGCGCCTCAGGAGTCGAGGAGGACATCTTCTTCTTCCTCCCCAGCCGCCTTGGCGCCATCGCGTTGAGATTCGTCCAGCAGCCGCAAGCCCTCCATCAGCAAGCCCTGAGTGTTGAGCGTGGTGGTTTGTTTGGTAGTCTTGCCTTCGAAGTTGACCTGGAAATTGCCGTCGGTCCAGCGCAACACTTTGAAAACGGCCTGGTCGCCATTGAGGGAACCGTATGCGGCGTGCGTTACCTGGCCTTCTTTAAAGTACACTTCGCACTTTTCGTCTTTGCTGGTGAGGGTCAGAGCACAGCTCTTGCGGCCCATCTCCAGCGATTGAACCAGGTCGATCACATTCATTTGCAGCAGGCTGCCACGCAGCACGCCATCAGAGGGAGCAGTCTTGGCCATTTTTTCCAGGGCAATCTTGTCGATGAGCCGCTTGATGCGCTGGGTGGCTTCGCGCAGGAAAAACGGTTTCTCCACGAAGTCGTCAATGGGCAGGTCGGGAGCAGTCAGCTTTTCCGCGATATCGGCCTTGGCGGCGAGCAGGATGATGGCGGCTCCCGCGGTGCGCGGGCGGCTTCGGAGCTTCTCCACTAGTTGACGGCCGTCCATGCCGGGCATGCGGTAGTCGCAGACCAGCAAGTCGGGAGGATCGTCCACCGCTTTGAGTAGCGCATCGGCGGCGTCGCCGGCAGTCGAGACCACGGCAAGCGGAGTGAGAGCCCCCCGCAACATTCCCAGGATCATGGGATTGTCGTCCACCAGCAGGACTTTGACGTTGTTTGACATGGAACTAATTCTTCTTGCGAGAGCGAACGTAGTCGCCGCTCTTGCCGCCGGTCTTGCGTTCGAGCGTGATCTCGCGAATCTCGATGCCCTTATCCAGGGCCTTGCACATATCGTACACGGTAAGCGCGGCGACGCTGACGGCGGTCAGGGCTTCCATCTCAACGCCGGTTGCGGCCGTGGTCGAAACTTGTGAAGCGATGGCGACGCCATTCTTGCACAGCCGAAGAGTCACATCAATGTGAGCCAGCGGCAAAGGATGGCACATGGGAATCAGCTCGGAAGTGCGTTTAGCGGCCATGATTCCCGCCAGGCGGGCGACTTCGAGCGCGTCGCCTTTGGGATTCTTGGGCAAGGCTTTGAGGACGGCGGCCTTCATCGCGACGAAAGCCCTGGCGGTGGCGGTGCGCTTGGTGGGGGATTTCGCGGAAACGTCGACCATCTTCGCGCGCCCGGCTCGGTCGTAGTGGGAGAGCTTCGGCATGAGGAAAGAATTATCTTACTAGAAGCTCTCTAGCGATCTCATGAATGCTCCCTTGCGGCAGGGTCGATTGGGGCGTGGACTTGAAGCGGGAGTTCTTGTAGCATCGCCCGGATGAAGAGACCGAAACCTAAAGGTCGCAGTTCTAACGCGAAAGCCAAGGGCGCTCCGAAGAGTGTTGATGAGTACATTGCTGGTGTCCCGGAACCCGCCCGCAGCACCTTGATTAAGATGCGCGCGGCGATTCGGTCGGCGGTGCCATCGGAGGCTACCGAGACCATCAGCTATCGGATTCCGGCCTTCAAGCACCAAGGAGTGCTGGTGTGGTTCGCCGCGTTTTCGAACCACTGCAGCTTGTTTCCCACCGCCTCGGTTATCGAAGTCTTCAAGAGCGAACTCAAAGGGTTTTCTACATCGAAAGGGACCATCCACTTCCCCACGGACAAGCCCCTGCCGACTGCACTGGTTAAGAAATTGGTGAAGGCGAGAGTGGCGCAGAACGAAAGCAAGAAACGGCGCTGAACCAGATTGTCTTGGTTTGTGGGTTAGCGAAGCCCGCTCGCTAACTTTGCGCGGGCTTCGCCACCGCTGCAAGGAGACCGCTCCTATCCCTTGGGGGCGCAGCCTTCCGGTCCCATCATCTGGCGAATCTCGGTCTCGCCCTCCCATCCTGGCCAGTATTTCTTGTGAAGTTCCATGAAGGCCAATGCTCCTTCGATCGCTTCCTCTTTCGACTTCAGCTCGAACTGGGCATAGCCGCCGACCACCTCTTTGGCCTCGGTGAAAGGCCCGTCGATCACGGTCAGCTTCCCTTTTGAAAGCCGGATGCGGGCACCCTGAGCGGTGGGCGCGAGTCCTCCGCTGCCGCGCATGGTGCCGGCTTTGGCTGCCTCTTCGCTCATCTTGGTAATGGCATCGATGAGCTCCTTGGGTGGCGGACCCTGCTTCTCAGCGTGCTTGACTATCATCATGAATTGCATGGTTGTGTCTCCTTAGTAGTTTTCAGTCTGCAATGACTTCTACTTTAATGTCGAACGACGGACAGTCAAATCGACAATTCCACAATCCTTTTTTGTAATGGTGTCGGCATCGCCTGGGAAGGCATCGCGCGACAATACGGTTCCGGCGATGACCAGCAGCAGCGGCCAGAAGGTTGCCAATGCGTGCTGAGAGAGGTCTGCCACAAAGCGCTGGTGATCAACCGCATAGGCCTGCAACACCCGCAAGGCTGCCAGGATGACTGTGGGCAGCATTCCGAATGTATTCCCCGGAATGCCGAGGACTTGGCTCAACTGGATTGCGGCTTGATCAAGATTCTCATAGAGAACAAAAATCCCCAACCCGATGAGGGTTGCCCCTGTTATTGATTTAGCGCGTCCTAAGAATCTGTCTTGCATCGCCCTACCCTCGTCTTTCTTGTTTCTACTGGTTAGTCGAATGAGGGACGGTGAGATCGACAGGAAGCGCACATTTTTCGGAGTATCGCCCAGAGGCTTAGGGGAGAGCATCGGCACGCGTTTGTTGATAAGCGCTAGGAATCTTGCTTAATCGATACTGAAAGCGCGAGAAAACCTTGCAATCAACTCACTTAAGTTCGATCAATGAAAGGGTCAGTGTGTGCCAACTGGCAGATGTACAGTAATTGCTGAACAGTTGACCGATCCCTTGGGAGAACAAATGCGCCCGATACTCGCAAACTCTGCAACTCTTATTGCCCTAATCCTCATGGGAAATTGCTTTGCCCCAACTGAGACGGCCTCGATGGACCGCGTGGACAATTACGTCAGGACAGCGCTGGCGGAACAGCATATTCCCGGCCTGGCACTGGGCGTTTATGAAGATGGCCGGGTCGTCAAAGCGCAGGGATTTGGACTGGCGAACGTGGAACTGAACGTGGCAGTGAAGCCCGAAACCGTTTTCCAATCCGGATCCGTCGGCAAACAGTTCACTGCTGCGGCCGTAATGATGCTAGTGGAGGAAGGCAAGGTCAGCCTCGATGATAGCGTCACGAAATACTTTCCCGATGCTCCCACAAGCTGGCAGGGCATAAGGGTTAGGAATCTGCTAAGTCACACCTCTGGGCTGGCCGAGTATGAGTCCGACGAGAAAAACAGGCCCGGCCCAATCAACCTACGTGCTGACTACAGCGAAGATCAACTGGTCAAGATTGTGGAGTCATTTCCCGTGGATTTCCCGGCGGGAGACAAATGGGATTATCGCAACACCAACTACCTGCTGCTGGGAATCATGATCCACGAGGTCACCGGCAAGTTTTATGGCGATTTCCTGCAAGAGAGAATTTTCAAGCCTCTTGGAATGGTGAGCACTCGGGTCATCAGCGACGCCGATATTGTTCCCAATCGCGCTGCCGGTTACCAGTTAGTAAACGGCGTGGTGAAGAATCAGGACTGGGTTTCCCCCACCTTCAACTCAACCGCCGACGGCACTCTCTACTTCAACGTCCTCGATTTAGCCAAGTGGGATAGCGCACTCTACTCGGAGCGGCTACTAAAGAAGTCGAGCCTCGATCAAATGTGGGCAGTGGCCAAGTTGAACGATGGTGAGCCGAATGCCCAAAACTACGGTTTCGGATGGCAAATTGATGACATCAACGGGCACAGAGTCATCGAACACAGCGGGTCGTGGCAGGGCTTTACCGCTTTCATCGCACGCTACCTGTACGACAGGCTCACGGTGGTCGTGCTGACGAATCTCGACTCAGAACACTCCTCTCCCGCCAGAATTGCGCACGAAGTCGCGGGTTTCTACAACTCCAAACTGGCCCCCCCACAACCGATTGCAGACGAGGAACCAGAAGTGACGGCTTTCTTCCGGGCCGTCATGCAAAAGGTCGCGGACGGAAAAGCCGACCCACGGGATTTTGCACCGGAAGTTCGCTCACGGTGGTTTCCTGATGGGGTGAAGGAATGGGAGCTGCATACGAAGCACCTTGGCCTGCTGAGGTCGGTTGAGCTACTTGAGCGCAAAGAGGATGGGGATCGGCGGGAGTACACCTACCGGGGAACGTTTGACAGCCTGAAGATCGTGTATTGCATGACCCTCAATCGCGACAACCAGATTGTTGGGTTTAGGCCTTGCAAGAACTGATCCACCAGATAAAAACCACTACCTCATCAGTACCGGCACCCACTCGCCAGCAGCAATATCGCCACGATCAACCACGACGTAGCAATTCGCCCGAGCGGTAGCGGCGATGTCTCCCGATCCTTGCCAGCGGACCAACTCAACTTCCGCGTCCTCGAACTCGCCGGAGAGAACTGCCGGCAGGAAGCGCTTCAAGCCAGGCTTGGCTTTGATCTCTGATTTCAGCTTGGCGCGTAGGAAGATCAGCTTGCGGGGCAGCATCCCTGCCAGCGCCTCAATCATCGGTCTTGCGAACAATTCAAATGTGACCATGGTCGAGACTGGATTCCCCGGAAGGCCAAAGAAGTATTTGTGGGTCGATCCGTCGGGGATTCGTCCGAAGACGATCGGCTTGCCGGGCTGAATCCGTGCGCCGGTAAAGAAGAATTCCGCATGCAGGTCAAGCAAGGCTTGCTCTACCAAATCGTATTTGCCCATGGAGACGCCTCCGGTGAGCAAGAGCAGATCTGCCTCTAATCCCTCGGCAATCAATTCCCGCAAACGTTCCGGCTCATCGGGAGCAATCGGCATTAGCAGCGGGTCGCCGCCCGCTGTCTGGATCTGCACCGCCAAGGAATAGCTGTTGGAATTGCGGATTTGATTTGGCGCTGGCGGCACATCGATGTCCACGACTTCGTCGCCAGTGGACAATACGGCGACGCGTGGCTTGGAGTAAACGAGCAAGTGCGATTTGCCAGCCGAAGCGGCTACGGCGATGGCGGCGTGGTCCAGTCGCATCCCGGGGATAAGCAGGCGATCGCCCCGCTTGGCTTCGGCACCAGTAGGAACGATGTTGTCACCAGCAGCAATTCCTTTTGTAATCTCGACCCGATCGCCATTCCGCGATGTGTATTCGATCATGACCACGGCGTCGGCGCCCGGTGGCGCGGGAGCGCCGGTCATGATTGCGGCGGCCTCACTAGGCTTTATTGTGATAGGAGCATCCGTCGCCCCTGCTTTGATTTCGCCAATTACGCGAAGCTTGGCGGGAAGCCGGGCCAGATCAGCGGCGCGCACAGCGTATCCATCACGAGTGGCGCGGGGAAAAGGTGGGAAATTGCGGTCTGCGGACACCACTTCGGCGAGAACCTGGCCGGCACTGTCGAGCAACTCTACGAGTTCCTTGCCATGAGGGCGAAGCTGCGCGGCGTGCTCCTCCACCGTGTGGCTGGCGTCCTCAAAACTCAAGATTCGCTCGGGCGCAGGCATGGAGGAGATGATACGGGGACGGGAAGGAAATTTCGATTGTTGATTTCCTAGCGCTGAGGCAGACCTGATATTCCAGCTTCTGAGCCAATGATCTCGCCAGAGAGGTCCTGCCGCAGTTGCCCCGGGTCGGTGGCATGCAACACGGCAGTCTCCAGATCGACGACTCCCGCGCGGGCCAACTTCTCGATCTCGCAGTCAAAATAGAGCGTGTGGGTCGATGAGGGGCTGCTGATTTCCAGGGACTCCAGAGTTCCAGGAAGGACTTTGAGAAGTTCGAATACCGGCACCCGTCCGCGATTGTCGCGCCGCGGCATCAACTTCTGGGAAACGATCTGGCGGATACACCTCGCCAAGCGGCTGCGGGTGGCGGCCTGTTCCCCGGACGGAAACAAACTTAGGAGGCGGTCCACAGTCTTGGCGGCATCCACGGTATTCATGCTTGAGAGCACCAAGTGCCCGGTTTCGGCTGCTTCGAGAACCATCTCGACAGTCTCGCGGTCGCGCAATTCGCTGATCAGAATGACATTGGACGCCTGTCGTAGTGCTGCCCGCAGGGCCATTGGGATACTCGGAATATCACTATGCAGCTCACGCTGGTGGCACGTGGCCAATTTGTCGTTATGCAGGAACTCAATGGGATCTTCGATGGTGATGATATGACAGATCTGTTGCCGGTTGATGAGGTCCAGCAGGGCGGCGAGGGTGGAGGACTTGCCCGATCCTCGGGGTCCGGTGACTAACACCATGCCGTCACGGAGACTGGCGATCTCCGCCAGCTGTGAGGGCAAGCCCAACGTGGCAAGATCGGGAATTGTAGTAGGGATGACGCGCATCACCACGGCGCAACTTCCCCGCTGGATGAAGGCGTTCACGCGAAAGCGCGCGAGTCCGGGCAATCCATAGGAGACGTCGCACGAACCTTGTTCTCGCAGAATGTTAATCGCCTGCTTGTTATTTCCGATAAGATCCGCGGCGATGCGACGAGTATCATCGGCACTGAGGGTGCGAAATCCGGGAGCTTGCACTGCTACCAGGCGGCCGTGCACTTCCACTTGCGGCGGCCGGCCGGGAGAGAAAATCAGATCACTGACTTGCTCGTGGGTGCGGAGCATGGCGCCCAGTAGCGCAGTTGTAGCCACCGTGCCGGAACTGGTGGAGGGCTCGAAGAAGGACGGAGTAGTAGCGCTACCTGGGGCTGCCATGTTGGTTGTCGGTGCGCGGCGGGATTCGGCACGAGCCGCAAGGCACCAACAACCAATTTAGCGAAAAGAAAGGGCAGGGGCCACGAAGAACGACAAGGCCATATACCTTGGTAACCAGAAGAAAGGGCAGCGTTTAAGCTGCCCTTGGGGAGACTTTTCAAGCCTGCGAAATTATTTCTTGGGCTTCTTCTGACTGCCGTAGCTGGTTTCCACTGTGGCACCAACCGCCAACAACATGGCCTTCGCCTCTTCGGCGTGTGGGCCGGTCGGCTTCAATTCAAGATACTTCTGGAAGGCTTCGGCGGTTCCCGGTGGTGCGGACATTTTATTGTCTTTCCCGAGCGTCGCCTGGCCTATGAGGATCGTGCCCTTCTGATAATAGGCGTCGGCCATAGCAGGATCTGCCGCAATCGCTTTTTCAAATGCGTCTAATGCGGCCTTCGCCATTTGGGGGTCGCCCTTAGTGTTGGCGTTGGTTAAAGTTGCACCGAGATTGAAGTAGGACTTGGCGGCAGTGGAAGGGTCGAGTTGTATCGCCTGATTGTATGCCTTTACTGCTTCATCGGTTTTTCCGTTTGAGGCGGCCGCTTTGCCCAGGTTATTGTAATAAGAAGCGAGAACCTTATTCGCATCTGGGGTCTTCTTGCTAGGATCAGCATCGAGCGCTTTCTGTTTCAGATCGAGTGCTTTCTGGTAATCGTTGAACGCATCTTCATAGCCCTTACTCTTGGCCGCATTATCGGTTTGTTTGGCACTCGCACCTAATGTGTAGTACCCAAGTTGTGCCCACAGTATGTCGCGTGAAGCATCCATCTGTGTGGCTTCAGTGAGCGTTTTCACCGCGCCATCGAGGTCACCGGCGTCACCCAATTGCTTCGCGGCGGCCAGCTTCTCATTCAAGGCCTTGATGGTCATATTTTCCTTGGAGATTTTCTCGTTCTGTTCCTGTTGTGCCTTCAATTGCTCCGGCGTCGTCCCCCCGGTCGCAGCGAGGGCTTTCTTCAGGTCGAAGTCCAGGACCACCTCATCCGCGCCGACCTGAACCCCATTGAGATGGAACATTTCCTTGCCATCCTTCAACAAGGTCGCGTTGTACTTTCCGGCGGCGATTCCCAGAGAAAAGTATTCACCTTTGCCGTTGGTTTTCAGGTCATACTTGCGGCCGGTGTCGACGTCTGCCAGGTGCACGACAGCTCCAGTGATGGGCTTACCGTCGACGTCCGTGCATAAGCCCCTCACCGTGGCCTGCGCGGATGCTAGCTGAGAACACGCAGCAGACACGAGGACTAAGAATACCGGTAACAGGAATCGTTGCTTCATCGTTGCCTCCCGGAGAACTGACAACTGAAATTCCGACTTTCAATCAACGATTCCGGAGCTTGGGAATCGGCAATTGGAAGTCGAAGACAGCGCCGGCTACAGCTTACTGGTTACTCCAGCGTACAGGACTGGATCCGCGGTTCCGGCCTCGCGAAAGGCGCGCAGCCTGAGCACACAACTATCGCAGACTCCGCAGGCGCGATCTTCCTTAGTGTAACAAGACCACGTTAAATCGAAGGGCGCACCTAATTCAAGACCAAGCTTGACAATCTCGGACTTGCGCATGCCGATCAAAGGCGTGACGATCTCTATGCGGCCTTCTTTGGTGCCCGTCCTCACGACCTCGTTAAACGCCCGGTAATACTCCGGCCGGCAATCGGGGTATCCCGAGCTGTCCTGTTCGACCGCTCCAATGTACACCTTCTCGGCTTTCAAGACCTCGGCCCAGCTCACGGCGACGGACAGGAAATGGGCGTTGCGAAATGGGACGTAGGTGACTGGAATGTCACCGCCGATGGAACGGGACACAGGAACGGGAATCGTAGGATCGGTCAGCGCTGACCCGCCGATGGCGCGCAGGGCGTCATTGCGTACCGCCAGCCGCTCGCGGATTCCCAACCGGTCACAAATTGTCGCAAACGCCCGTCGCTCGCGGTCTTCGGTTCGCTGTCCATAGCTGACGTGGACGGCGGCGGCGTCAGAGTCGCGAGCTGCAAGAGCGGCACAGACACAGGAATCCATGCCTCCGCTCAGCAGGACGACGGTGCGAGATGGGAATGACGTTTCCGGCATACCGCAGGGCTCACACTCCCTTCATCGCCGGGTCCCAGATGAACTTGTGAAGCTGAAGTCCCAGGCGCGCGGGAACGCTGTCGGCGAGCATCCACTCCGCCAGTTCGCGGGGATCGAGCAGGCAGTGCGAAGTGTCCCGCCCCCCGCGAGCCTCTTTGGCGAAGGCGGGCGAGAACAACACCGCGTTGACCCGGCGTGCCAGTTCGTGGCGGGCCACGAAGTCCTTGGCGAACTCATAGTCGGTGCGGTCGCTCAACACAAACTTGACTTCGTCCGCGGAGCTGAGAACTTCGAGGTTTTCCAGATCAAAAGTATCCGGCTCGCCGGAGTTCGGGCATTTGACGTCGACAATCTTGACCACGCCCTTAGGGGCAGACTGTAGAGGGCGCTCGCCGCTGGTTTCGAGTAGCACAGTGTACCCATCGTCAAGCAGACGCTGCATGAGCGGGACAAGTTCCTTCTCTTGCAGCATCGGTTCACCGCCCGTGATCTCGACCAGGCCCCCGGGGCTGAGCTGTTCCACTTGTTCGAGGACTTCCTCCATGCCCATGCGATGCCCGCCCGTGAACGTGTATTCACTGTCACACCAGGAGCAGCGCAGGTTGCATCCGGTCAGGCGGACGAACACACAAGGCAATCCAGCGTAGGTGGACTCGCCTTGGATCGACTTGTAGATTTCGGTGATTTGCATGAGGCCAGCTTGTAGCTCTTAGCTAAACCGCTACTCGGAATACGTGGCTGTTGTGCTGTCGGTCTCGAACACGGTGACGTTCTTGATGCGCACGCGGCCGCCGGTTACGCGGTCGAGCTTAGCGTTCGATTCGTCGTAAAAGTACTTGGCCAGATTTTCCGCCGAAGGATTCAGCTGCGTAAACGGCTCCAGATCGTTGATCATCTGATGATCGAGCCGCTCGATGACGTGCTTCATGACTTCGCGCAAGTCTTTGAAGTCGAGCAGAAGTCCGGCCTTGTCGAGTTCCTCGCCGGCCAGCGTGACCCTGATCTTGTAGTTATGCCCATGCGGGTTCTCACACTTCCCCTTGTAATTGCGGAGGTAGTGTCCCGCGGCAAACGAGTCTTCGACGGTGACTTCGAACATGGAGTTCCTGCCTGTGCGCTTTTGGCACCGAGCTCAACCTAAAGAGCTATTGTACGACGGGAAAGGACTCAAGGCCCTTGCAGCACGAGGCGATATTACGGTATATGGCCGTAGCAAAACTCACAACGCGCGGTAGGGTTACCATTCCGTCTAAAATCAGGAAAGTGATGGGCTTGGGGCCCAGTGACCGAATTCCAATTCGTCTACGCAAGCCCGGGACGGTTTAGTTTAGTCGTTCTAAAAGCGAACGGCCGAGCCTTCAGGTCGGCACGCCGACGAATAGTTAGGCCAGTTCGCCGTCGCAACAGCATCGCGGGCCATCCGGGGCTACGCCCCGAAGAACTCCTCCACCTGCCTCAAGTCTGTCGTCCTTCGGTAGTTCGGCAAGCTTTCCACAAACACCCGTCCATATTGCTTCTTGAGTATCCGATTGTCGAGCAGAACCAGTAGTCCGCGGTCGTGGAGGGACCGAATCAGGCGTCCAAAACCCTGTTTAAGAGTTATGACTGCGGCCGGTACCTGATACTGAAAGAACGCATTGCCACCCTCAGCATCAATCGCCTTCACGCGAGCCGCGACCACGGGATCGCTTGGAACCGCGAATGGCAGGCGGTCGATAATCACACAACTGAGCTGCTCCCCCTGCACGTCCACTCCCTGCCAGAAGGATGACGTCGCAAACAGCACCGCATTGGGCGTGATGCGGAACTCTTCCAGCAATGCGCTCTTTGGCGCATCGCCCTGGCGCAGCATGGGGTAGTCGATCTCGGTCAGCAAGCGCTGGTACACATCGTTCATCTGGGCATAGCTGGTAAACAAGACAAACGCCCGGCCCCGGCTGATCTCGAGCAGGCGGCGAATACAGTCAGCGGCTTTGGCTGCAAACTGCGGCGTGCGGGGATCAGGTAAATCCGGCGGCACGTAAAACAGCGCCTGGTTCTCGTAGTCAAAATGTGATGGCAGAACTATCTCTCTAGCATGTTCCAACCCCAGGCGCTTTCGGATGTAGTCAAATCCCCCGCCCACAGCCAACGTAGCCGAGGTCAGCACCGCGCACTCCAGTTGGTCGAAGAGACAAGTCTTCAGGATGGGAGCGACGTCGATCGGGGTAGCTTGAAGAAAGACGTTTTGCCGCTCCCGTCCTCCACGCCGCCGCTCGATCCAGAAAACGGTGTTGAGGTCCCCCGACTCCATCAGGAAACCCAATTGCACTTGCAGCTCCTGGGCACGGCGGACAAAGTTGAAAACCTCTTCTGGCTTCGAAGGCAAGTTCTCCAGCTCTGATCCCAGGCGAATGAAAGATTGCTGTAGAGCGAGGAACTCGTCGCCATTTTCTTCCAGAAACTCGCGACGGTTCTCAAAGGCAAACCGGCCCTCGCCCTGCGGCAACAATGCAAAAAAGAACATCGACCGCTCGCGCAAGCTCTTCACCGCTCCCGAAATCGACGCCGAAAGTGCGTGATTCCTTTGAAGCGATGCTTCCACGTCACGGCACAATTCTTCTACTCGCGAGTTGCTGACCGACACGCCGAAGTAGCTGCCGGCAACGTCTTCCAGTTCGTGGGCTTCATCGAATACGACTGCGCCAACCTCAGGGAGGATTCCGGCATCGGGTGCGTATTCGGATTGCTGCTTGATCGCCAGATCGGCGAAGAAGAGATGATGATTGACAATGATGATATCGCTCTCGGTCGCCCGGCGATGCATCTCCGTGATGAAACAGTTGTCAAAGGAACTGCATTTCTGGCCGAGGCAAGTATCGGAGCGGGCGTCCAGTTTGTGCCAAAGCATGCTGGCCTCGGGCAATCCGGCCAGTTCGGCGCGGTCTCCGGTGTGCGTAACTTTCTCCCACGCGGCGATGGCCCGGTAGTGCTCAATCTCCTCCAGGCCGCTTAGCACCGGCTGGTCGGTGAGGTCGTAGAGCTTTTTTCGGCACAAATAGTTGTTGCGGCCCTTCATGTAGCAGACGTTCAGCTTGCCCTCGCCGTTGGGGAAAAGCGCTTGCTCCAGGAATGGAACGTCTTTGTTGAAGAGCTGCTCTTGCAGGTTCTTGGTGCCGGTCGAGATGATGATACGCTTCCCCGAACGAATGACTGGTAGCAGATAGGCGAGAGTCTTGCCGGTTCCGGTGCCAGCTTCGACGATCAAGTGACGCTTTTCCGCCAGCGCCTGCTCAACGGCCTGGGCCATTTGCAGTTGTCCACGGCGGAATTCGTAGGCCGGATGGGTCTGCGAGAGCACGCCGCCGGGCGCAAAGAAGTTGTAGAGCGATGTGCCGTGCTTCTTGGCGGGAACCACGGGCTCGGAGGCGGAAGCCACAGGAACCTCTATAATACTGTCTGTACCTGCCACCGCACACGAACCATTGGATTGACCCGAATCAACTCTAATTCGATGAGCCTTCCGGCAACGGCGGGCATTCCCACCCTTGCTATCGTGGGGCGCCCCAACGTGGGCAAGTCCACGCTGTTCAATCGCATCGTCGGATCGCGGCGCGCCATTGTCGGCGACGAACCCGGCATCACTCGCGACCGGCTCTACGGCAAAGCAGAGTGGCGGGGGCGCGAGCTGCGCATTGTCGATACGGGCGGCATTATCCCGGATGACCATGAATTCATTCCCTCCGAGATATTTCGCCAGGCGAGAGTGGCCTTTGAGGAAGCCGCGGCAATCATCATGGTCGCCGATGGACGCAGCGAACTCACCGCTCCCGACCTCGAACTCGCCCACTTGCTGCTGCGCTTAGGCAAGCCGCTGTTCCTGGCAGTTAATAAAATTGACACGGACAAGCAACAGGCCTGGGTGAACGAATTTCATCGACTTGGGATTCGGCGGATGTTTCCGATTTCTTCCGAACACGGCCGCGGTCTGGATGATCTGCTGGACGCGGTGTTCGAGACGCTTCCGCCAGCACAGCCCTCGGACGCGGAAGAGCCTGAGGACACGGAGCAGCCCCGTGAGACCAACGTCGCGATTATCGGCCATCCTAACGTCGGCAAATCAACCCTGCTGAATTGTCTGACGGGGGCGGCTCGGTCGATTGTTTCGCCCATTCCTGGTACCACCCGCGATGCCGTCGATGAAGTCATGGAATACGATGGCAGGCGCTTTCGTTTTATTGACACGGCTGGCATCCGGCGTAAGGGCAAGACTTATCTGATGGCGGAGAAACTTTCGGTGGTGATGGCACGCAAGCACCTTGAAGCTGCCGACATCGCTCTGCTGATGATTGATGCGACCGAGGGCGTGAGCGCGCTCGACGCCGCCATTGCCGGATACGCCCACGAGAGCGGCAGGTCGGTGATCATCATCGTGAACAAGTGGGACCTGGTCATGAGCGGCCAGAAGAAGGCCGTGGGCCAGTCGAAGAACGCGCGCATGAAGGAGAGCAAACATCCTGCTGAACGCGTAGCCTACGAGCAAAATCTGAGACTCGGGCTTAAGTTTCTACAGTATGCCCCGATATTATTTATCTCCGCCTCGACCGGGAAAGGGACAGAGAAGATTCTACCTTTGCTGGAAAAGGTGGCTGCCGAGCGGCGCATGAGAATTCCGACCGCGGAAATGAATCGCTTCCTTAAGGATGTAGACTTCGACCGGGCATCAGTGCCGGCGAAGCTGCGGGTCAGAATCTATTACCTGACACAAGCGACGGTGGCGCCGCCTACGTTTATTCTGTTTACGGATCGCAAGGTGAAGCTGCATTTCTCCTACGAGCGGTTCCTGGAAAACCAGATTCGGAAGGCGTTTGGGTTTGTGGGGACGCCGATCTGGATCAAGACGAGAGCGAGCTAGCCTTCCGCTCTTTCTTCCGCAGAATCCCAGCCGAAACCGTTGTCACCACCAAGTAGACAGGGAAAACTTCCATGAAGGTATAGGCCACGTTGATCAAGGGATTGTCGTATGCCTGCTTGAACTCTCTGGCTTGCTGCTCGGTCTCGGCGATCTTTTGCTGGCTTGCCCCGGACGCTTTGGCACGCTCCACCATGTGGGCGGCGTATTTTACGGCAAAGTCCGGCATGAATTTGAAATAGACGATTTCCCATGTGCCCACGTAGCAGGCGCTCGAAATCAGTGTAATAAGGATGCCGACGGCGAACCCTCGCCCGAAGCTCAGGCGGCCGCCGCCGACATTCTCGCGATAGGACCGTATGCCGAAGAAAACCAGCAATGCCGAGAGCACGATGATGGTATAGCCAAGAATCTCCGCTTTGTCGTGGCCGATCTTATCCTCAAAGGGGAGCGCCGCCAGCATAGTTGCGATCGACACCGCGCCGGAAATCAGTCCAAAAGTGAGAACGGTCTTTTTCATCGAGTTAAGCCTCCGTTTTTGGTGAACGTGCAATGCGTTCCAGAGGTACCGCGCGGACTACGAGTACGATTCTGTCCCCCGTCGCCAATCCTCATTGTTTTGGCGGCTCCCATAACTCGATGCGGTTGCCGTCCGGGTCGGTGATCCACGCGAAACGGCCGAAGTCGGCGTCTTCGCGGTGGGGATCGATGTCAACTCGAGATTTCTTCAAGTCTTCGAGCAGCGCGTCGAGATCGTCGACGCGGTAGTTGACCATGAAGTCGGCCTTGCCTGGGCCAAAGTGTTTCGTCGTCTGCGGGAAGATGCACCACGCAGTCTCGGCTTCGGGACCCGGCTCGCTGCCGTTTGCGGCCCGCAGTTCGCGCCAGTGGAACGATGCGCCTTGGCCGTGAGGTTCGCGCTGGATGCCGAGATGCTGCTCGTACCAGTCATAGAGCTCCTGCGGGTTTTCTGATTTGAAGAAAACGCCTCCAATACCGGTTACACGTTTCATGAGCCTCCTTGATCTGCCTTCAGGTATCGAAATGTACGGGGGAAATCGCGCGATGTCGTCATACTTTTGGATGATTTTGCATCAGCGAGCGAAAAATCATCCTTTCAGGTGGGGTGGTGGGTCACGGGATCAGCCGGGCGGTCTTGCCGATCTGCACCGCCTGGGTGCGCCGCTTGGCGCCGAGCTTGTCAAACAGACGGCTGGAATGGGTCTTCACCGTGTTTTCGCTGACAAAGAGCCCGTCGGCGATCTCGCGGTTGCTCAATCCGGTGGCGATGAGCCCGAGAATCTCCAGTTCGCGTGCGGTGATGCCGAAATGGCTGACCCGAGTCTCGTCGACGACGAAGGGATTTGCGGCCGGGGTCGGAACTTCCTTGATAATGGTTTCCCTGACGATCTTTTCCTGAACGATGATCTCCGGCTTTTTTCTGGTGAGTGTCAGCCCCAGCCAGATGCCGAGTCCGGCAAACAGGGCGGCGACCAGCGCAACGTAGATCTCCACCGAGTACTCGACCACCAGGAAGCGATACTCCGTCAGTTTCAGGACCACGATGAGTACGCCGCCGCACACGCCGTAGAGCAGGATGTCGCGCAGCGCGCGGCGGCGCGAACCCTGGGTGGATTCATGTGTCGAGGTCACGGGAGGCCATGATATCTGAAGACTGCAACCTTGGGGAGCGTCAGGGCGGACTCACGCCTGCGGAATCATGTTCATGATGGTAGCCTGCATGGTAGCCACCAACTTTTCGTTTCCTTGATTCAGAGCGAAGGCGTCGGCGGTACACACGGTCAAGGTCCTTCCGGTACGTTTGACCTGGGCGCGGGCTACGAAAGATTCTCCGACTGCGGGAGCCAGCAGGTTGATCTTGAATTCCACGCTGAGGACCTCAGCATGTTCTGGGGCCACGCTGAGCGCGGCATATCCGCAGGCGGAATCCAGGATGCTGGTGATAACGCCGGCGTGTAGAAGCTCGTTTTGCTGCGTGAGTTTCTGGTCGAAGGGCAGTCTGATCTCGACGGCGCCGGGCGTGACCGATGCCAGTTCGGCGCCGATCGTCGCCATCAATGCCTGGCGGCCAAAGCTCTCACGCACTTTCTGCTCGAATGCTTGCACAGCGTCATTATAGGTGCCAAAAGGCGCCGCGGATCAACGCGGATCAAGAAGCAAGGCAGCAAATCGTGGCCGCTGTTATTCGTAGCGCAAGGCTTCGACGGGATCCAGCTTCGAAGCGCGCAGAGCAGGCACCAGGCCGGTAATCACGCCGACGACGAGCAGCACGAGAGTCGAGAGCGTTACGGTCATGAGCGAGATGCGGAGATGGATGTCGCCCTTACCAGACTCGTCTTCGAACAGCGGGCCCATCAGCGGCAGGGTGCCGACGGCAGCGGCGATGACGTACGACAGCAGCACACCGATGGCTCCTCCCATGAGCATGATTAGGAGTGTCTCGGCGAGGAATTGAAACTTGATGTGGCGTTTCCGAGCACCCAGAGCGCGTCGCAGGCCTATTTCCCGGATGCGCTCGTCCACCGAGACCAGCATGATGTTCATCACGCCCACGCCTCCGATGCCGAGAGTCAGGGTCCCAACAAACGCAAGCAGTACTTGCAGGCCGATGGTCAGTGCGTCAATGACGGGGCGGAATTCGTCTCGTCCGAACATTTGAATGGCTTTGGGATCGGTCGGCGAGAACCCCTGTCGCGTAGCCACTGCGGCGAGGACCTGCGCCATGGCTCGTTTTTCGAACTGGGGAGCGACCGGTTCGAAGATCATGACGGCGGCGTCTTTGGTGTTCCACAAATCGCCGGCGGCGGTGTAGGGAATCCATGTGGATTCATCATCGCTGCTGAAATAATTGCTGAGCTGAATCTTGCGGGCCATCACTCCGATAACGGTGAAACGCACACCGCCGATCTGAATGATTTCGCCGACTGCCGGACGTCCGCTGAACAGTTGCTCACGAATGCGTCCGCCGAGAAATGCCACGCGGCGGCGTTCGAGCTCATCGCTGTCATTGATCCAACGCCCCTCCGACGGCACTTCATTCCTCATCTCACCGTAGGCTGGGCAGACGCCGCGGACAGCGGCAGTGCCGACCATGCGGTCTCCGTAGGCGATGCCAGGGCGGCGAACGGTTTCGAGGCAGGCATGTTTTACTAGCGGCGCGGTCTCTTTGACCATGTCGAGGTCGGCTTGCTCGAAGACGACTTTCTTGCCGGCGCGCTGGCCTCCGGGTTGTTCGCTGGTTTGTTGTGGCCAGCAGATGACCGCGCCCTTGCCGAAGGCGTCGAAGCCGCCGACCATGACGTCACGAAAGCTGCTGCCGTAGGCGATCAGCAGCGTCACCGTAGTGATGCCCCAGACTATGCCCAGCATGGTGAGCAGGCTGCGCGTGTAGTTGCGCCGCAGGGCGATCCAGGCTTCGCGAATGATTTCGATCAGCATAAAGGCTTAACCACAGAGGACACAGAGGATCACAGGGTCCTATCCTCCCGCTTCGAAGCGCAGCGCTTCGATGGGATCAATCGATGCTGCTTTCCGCGCAGGGTAGAGGGAAGAAAGCACAGCGATCATGCCCAGCAAACCACAAGCCAGCAGCCCCGAACCCCAGGTGGGCAACAGACCGGCGAAGAATGGGGGCATCGGTAACAAGTCCACCAGGAAACAGAGTCCGAAGGCGATGGCTAGTCCGATGCCACCGCTGAGGCAAGCGATCAGCAGCGCTTCAAAGAAGAACTGTTTCAAGATAGTTTGCGCAGGAGCGCCCAGCGCCTTGCGCACGCCGATTTCGCGAGTGCGCTCGCGCACCGCAACCATCATGACGTTCATGACTCCGAGGCCGCCGAGAAACAGAGTGACCACGCCGACAGCGCCGAGGAAATACTTCATGCCGTCGGTCATCTGGCGGAAGGCTTTGGCTTCCTGCACGGTGTCCCAGATGGGGCAAGCTTCTTTGTCGTTGGGATCGAAGTTGTGCATCTGGCCCAGGGCGACGCGCACTTCCCGTTTGCACGCTTCGTGCTGCTCGTACGATTTGGGCGTGACCAGTAGTTGGTCAAAAGTGGTTGAGGTGCCCGGAGGTTTATCGGGAAAGTCACGCCGCATGGCACCGAAGGGAATGAAGATCTTGTTCACATCAAAACCGTCGTAGCTGGAGTCTTGTTTCTTATTCTCCATCACGCCGATCACGATGTAGGGAAAGTCGTTCAGATAGAGATTTTCACCGACGGGATTGCGGCCGGGGAAGAGCTGCTTGGCGGCGTCGCTGCCGAGGAAGGCGACGCGACGGCCTTCGCGCGTATCGTCCCAGTCGTAAAAACGTCCCTGGCCGACGCCGAGGCTGCGGATGTCCTGAAACGGCGGCTGTGAGCCGGTCACCAGGAGAGCGGCGTTGTTGTAGTTGCTGTGAGTGCGAACGTCCTCCTGCTCGAGTTCGGGAATGGTGTACTGACAATCGGAAGTTTGGGCCTGGATGGCGGCCATGTCGGCATCTTCCCAATGCACGGTGCGGCCCGCGCGGGTTCCGCCGACCTGCAAGCTGGTGCGGCCGTGGAAGACGATCATGACGTCTTTACCTAAAGTCTGGGCCTGAACCTCCTGGCCTTTGCGCAGGCCCTCGCCAGCCGCCGTCATGAGGACGATGGAGATGATCCCCCAGGCAATGCCGAACATGGTCAGAAACGTCCGCAGTTTGTGCGACCAAAGGGTGCGGAGGACGTCACCGATAAGATCGCGCAGAATCATGGCCGAAGATTGGACGGTTGGGCCGCCTGAACGTGAGCCGGGACGGGCTACCGCTGGAGTGAGGTACGGAAGATGGGCCGGTTTTGTTTCAGAAAGCTAGGGCAGACTGGGGGTCGGCTTGGTCTTCTCCAGCCAGCCATCGAACTCTTTCAGCGCTAACTGGCATTGCAGTCGGTGGCGTTCCTTGCGGTCGCGGATCTTCTGATCCAGCGGCGGCAGCAGGTCAAAAGTGATATTGGCTGGCTGAAACTTGGCAGGGTCAGCGTGGGTGATGTAGTGGGTGAGCGAGCCGAAGGCCGTGGCTCGCGGCGGAGCGACGGGGTCCGTCCCACTGGCCAGAGCTGCTGCGTGGCTGCCTGCCATTAGTCCGGTGGCGATCGATTCCGTGTAACCTTCGACGCCACAGATCTGGCCGGCAAACAAGACTTGGGGATGCTGCTTCATTTGCAGTGTTTCTATCAGAAGCGTGGGGGCGTTGATGTAGGTGTTGCGGTGGATTTGGCCGTAGCGCAGGAAGCGGGCATTCTCGAGGCCGGGAATCAGGCGGAGCACGCGGGCCTGTTCGCCGAACTTCAGGTGATTCTGGAATCCGACCAAGTTGTAAGAGTCAGCGCGAAGATTCTCTTGCCGCAATTGAACCACGGCGTAGGGCATTTGTCCGGTGCGCGGATTCTTCAGGCCTACGGGTTTCATAGGGCCGAAGCGAAGAGTGTCACGGCCGCGGCGGGCAATTTCCTCGATGGGCAGACAGCTCTCGAAGTAATTCAGCTTCTCCCAATCGTGGGCTTCGACTGATTCGGCGGTGGTCAGCGCTTGGTAGAAGCGGTCATAGTCGTCCCTCGACATGGGGCAGTTGATGTAGTCGGCGGTGCCCTTGTCGTAGCGAGCCGCGAGATAAACCTTGGCCATGTCGACGGAGTCGGCTTCGACGATGGGACTGATCGAGTCATAGAAATAAAGATGAGAAGCTCCGCTGAGGCGGGCGACTTCTTGCGAGAGCGCATCGGACGTCAGCGGGCCGGTGGCGATGATGGTGAGCTGGTCTTCGTCAATATGGGTAACCTCTTCGCGGCGGATGGCGATCAACGGCTCGCGGGAAATGGCTTCGGTGACTTTGGCGGCGAAAGTAGTGCGGTCGACGGCTAGCGCGTGTCCGGCGGGAACGGCGCATTGGCGGGCGATTTCTAGCAGGAGCGATCCGGCGCGCCGCATTTCCTCCTTGAGCAGCCAGGGCGCGGTGTTTTCGCTGTCGGACTTTAGTGAGTTGGAGCAGACCAGTTCCGCGAAGTCTCCGGTCTGGTGAGCGGGCGTGGAGCGGACGGGCCGCATCTCGAACAACTCGACGGCAAGGCCCTGGCGGGCGCACTGCCAGGCGGCTTCTGATCCGGCAAGCCCGGCGCCGATGATTTTGACCGAGTGCATTGCAGCCTCTTGTTAGTGGGTGATTAGCGTCGACTGACTCGCCACGCACACCCAGGTCCCGTTCTGATTGACCCAGGTGTCGGTGAAGCGCCCGCGGCGCAGGTATGACTTGCCTTTGTTTACGCCCTTCTCGCGATAGATTCCGGTGACCACCGCGCTGTCGCCATAAACGTGCGCGGTCATTGATTCATTGACGATCTGTTCCGGGTGGAGCGACGGCGCCTTGACGCTGGCTATGAACTGAGCTTTATCCATAAAGGTGCCGTCATAATCGATATACACCATCGTGTTCGCCAGCAATCCATCAAGCGCCTTGACATCTTTGTGTTCCTCGGCCAGGTTCCAGGCGTTCTCGAGGGCGAGGATGCGGGTCTGCTCGGCGTCCGTATTGGACCCGTGCTGCGCAAACATTGCCGGGGACAAGGACAAAATCAATAGCCCCGCCAGAATTATCGCTCTCATCACTGGGAACTCCCCTTTGCGAAGACGCTTCGACGACCAGATCCTCGCCTATTATACGGACGCGATTCGCTGGGACTGTAAACGAGGTCCTATTGCCGGGGAGCAGACGATGCGACACGGGTTGGCACAGATCCGCGGACTGCTTCTAGAGAATCACCCGTTCATCTCCCACGCGGCGGGTTACGTGTTCGCGATCCAGATATTCGAGCAGTGGAATGGCGTACTTGCGGGTCACTCCGGTCAGATCCTTGAAGCGGGCTATATCGAGCTTGGGAGATTTCGTCTTTTCCGCGGCCAGGCGCTTGCGCAAATCAGCCAGCGCATCCCGGTGAAAGACCAAGTCTTCCGAAACCTTGACCAGAACCTTGGCCCGCAGCAGCAGCGTGACGATCTTCTGGGCGCGGACTTTGTCAACTTTCAGGCCCGCCAGAACATCTTTCAGGGCGGGGACTCTTAGTCCCGCCGACGCGAAGGCGGTTTCGATGATTCCCTGGGATTCGGCCTCTTCGTCTTTCAGGGCCACGCCGCGTCCGGACAGGCGGACCAGGTCGCCGGAGAGTTCGATTTTCTTTTCCCGCAGGGCGCCTTCAAAGACTCGGGTGAAAATTTCCGGCGAGGCTTCTGGGAAACGTCCGCGCAATTCCTCCCGGCTCATGCCGGGCACGAGTGGATTCTGACGGTGGAAGGAATCGAGGGCCGCGATAAGGCTAACGCGGAGGGTTTCCAAGGCTGAGTTCGCTGTGAGGACGTCATTGATGCGGGCGATCTCGGCAATCTCCGAGGCCACCGTTGCGAGCTGGTGGCTGGTCCACCCGGTGCGGGCAACGGCTTCGGCGAGGCTCAGACCTCGTGCTCCGGCGAGGACGATCCGCGCCCGCAGCACGTCGGGCCGGGATTCCGAAGCGAGCGACATAAGATAGGCCGCATAGGCGTTGGCATCTCTTATTTTGGGAGGTGGGGTGTTCTCAACCACTAGACCGCCGCCGATGGTGATCACCGGTGAAAACTTGCGGATGATAAAGCGATCACCCGGCAGCAGCAGAGTGAAATGGCTTAGCCGCAACTGTGCCAGAGCAGTTTCTCCCGGCGCAACCTGCTTCTTGCCATACAACACGACCGTCGCGATGCTTTCGGAAGTGTAGGAATGAAAGTGCACGCGGGCACGGTCTTTTAGCGGCTTCGCGGAAGCCAACAGCGTGAGTTGTACATCGACTCGCGAGGTGGCTGCGAAAGTTGCAGGCGGGGCGAGGGTCATGCCGCGAGCTAGTTCTTCGGTGGTGACGCCGGCTAAATTTAACGCGGTGCGCTGCCCGGCGACGGCTTGTTCAGATGATGCTCCGTGGACTTGAATTCCGCGCACCCGCACACGCTTACCCTTGGGAAAGACTTCGAGTTCGGCCTCTTTATTGATGGCCCCAGAAATCAGAGTGCCGGTGACCACGGTGCCGAAGCCTTTCATGGAGAAGACGCGATCGATCGGGAGACGGGCGAGGCTGGTGGAATCGCGGCCGGGGACATCGTAGGCTACGCGCACCAAGGCACGCTTCAGTTCTTCCATTCCCGCGCCAGTAAGTGAACTGACCGGCACGATAGGGGCATGGGCTGAATCGAGGAATGTTCCCCGCAAGAAATCTTCAACTTCAAGGCGGACGACATCGAGAGTCTCGCGATCGACGAGATCGGACTTGGTGAGCACAGTGATTCCGCGGCGTACAGAAAGCAGGCGACAGATGTCGAAGTGTTCGCGGGTTTGCGGCTTGATGGATTCGTCGGCGGCGATTACGAGAAGAACGAGATCAATGCCGCCGATGCCGGCGAGCATGTTGCGCACGAAACGCTCGTGGCCGGGGACGTCGACGAAGCCCAGGCGCAGAGTCTCGCCGCCGGGGGCGGGAAGTTCAAGGTGAGCGAAGCCGATGTCGATGGTGATACCGCGGCGCTTCTCTTCCTCCAGGCGGTCGGCGTCGATGCCGGTAAGTGCCTTGACCAGCGCGGTTTTGCCGTGATCGATGTGGCCAGCGGTGCCGACGATGACGGATTTCATGAGCGGCATTCATCATAAATAGAAACTATGCGGAGCATAAATAGAAACTCTATCCAGCCGCTCTCCAAAATGCGACAATAGAGCTTCCCCATGACCACTGCTGCCACTCCTGCCATTACTCCCGAACTGGTTCGGGAGCACGGGCTTACGCCTGAAGAATACGAGAAGGTCAAACAACTGCTCGGCGGGCGGGAGCCTACCATCACCGAGCTGGGCATTTTCAGCGTGATGTGGAGCGAGCACTGCTCGTATAAGTCTTCGCGCGTGCATCTGAAGCGGCTGCCGACGCGCAGCAAACGCGTGGTGCAGGGGCCGGGAGAGAATGCCGGCATCATCGACATCGGCGAGGGCTGGGCCTGCGCGTTCAAGATCGAGTCGCATAATCATCCGTCGTTTATTGAGCCATTTCAGGGCGCGGCGACCGGCGTGGGCGGGATTCTTCGCGACATCTTTACGATGGGCGCGCGGCCGGTGGCGGTGATGGACTCGCTGCGGTTTGGGCCGATCCTGATGCCAAAAGCTGCGGAGCTTCGCTCGGCGGGACAGCCCCTTCGACCTCGCTCGGGGCAGGCTTGGGCAGCTGTCCCCACGCAAGCGGAGGTACACAAGAATCAATCCATCGTTGAAGGTGTGGTCAGTGGCATTGCTTCTTACGGGAACTGCTTTGGAGTTCCGAATCTTGGCGGCGAGACCAAGTTTGAGCCTTGCTATTCGGGAAATCCGTTAGTGAACGCTTTCGCTTTGGGTTTAGTCCGGCGGGACCAGATTTTCTATGCCAAGGCGGCGGGCGAGGGCAATCCGGTCATTTATGTGGGATCGAAGACTGGGCGCGATGGCATTCATGGCGCGACGATGGCGAGCGAGGAATTCAGCGAAGCTTCCGAGGCCAAGCGTCCCAACGTACAGGTCGGCGATCCTTTTCTCGAGAAGCTCTTGCTCGAGGCGTGTCTCGAAGCCATGCAGACCGGAGCGATCGTCGGCATTCAGGACATGGGAGCGGCGGGGCTGACTTGCTCCACCTGTGAAATGGGGGCGCGGGGAAAAGTGGGCACTGAAATTGAACTCGACCGCGTGCCGCAGCGCGAGACCGGCATGAGTCCGTACGAGATCATGCTGAGCGAGTCGCAGGAGCGCATGCTGCTGGTGGCGCAAAAGGGACGCGAAGACGAAGTCTTCCGCGTGTTCGAAAAGTGGGGACTTGATGCAGTCGAGATCGGACGCGTGACCAATGACGGCAAGATGCGCGTGCTTCAACACGGGAAAGTCGTCTCCGAGATTCCGAACGAAGCTCTGACCGACGACGCCCCGGTTTACAAGCGTGCTTTGCAACGGTGGGAGCCGCCGGTGCCGCGGGAGATGCCGGAACACATTCGGCTGGCGACGGCTGGAGATCTGACAGGCAAGCTGGGACAACTGCTGGCCAGCCCCAATATCTGCGGCAAGCGGTGGGTGTGGCAGCAATACGATCACATGGTGCAGACCAACACGGTCGAAGGGCCTGGGGCGGGCGATGCAGGCGTGCTCCGCATTAAAGGCTCGCAGCGCGGGTTGGCAATGGCGCTCGATGGCAATGGGCGCTGGTGTTATCTCGATCCGCAGCTCGGAGCCATGCATGCGGTCGCGGATGCGGCGCGCAACGTGGCCTGCTGTGGCGCTACGCCCGTGGGCGCGACCAACTGTCTGAATTTTGGCAACCCCGAAAAGCCGCAGATCATGTGGCAGTTCTCGCAGGTAGTGGATGGCATCACCAAAGCTTGCGAAGCGCTGGATGTGCCCATCACCGGAGGCAACGTCAGCTTTTACAACGAGACGCTGGGCGAGGGAATCTATCCCACGCCGGTGGTGGGAATAGTGGGTACTTTGGACGACGTTCACAAAGCCGTCTTCCCTCACTTCTGTGAGCCGGGGCGAGCGGTGGTGCTACTGCGGGGGTCGGAGCCGGGAGACTTGGTGGACGCAGAGTCAGAGTTCGGGTCGTCGGAGTATGCGAAGGAGATTCTTGGCGCGGTGTGGGGTTTCCCACCGGCGCTGGAGCTGGAGCACGAGGCCGCCCTGCAAAAGGGTCTGGTGGAGATGATCCAAGCTGGGCTGGTGGATTCCGCGCACGACTGCTCGGAAGGTGGGATCGCGGTGACGCTGGCGGAGTCGGCGTTCACGAGCGGTGTGGGAGCAAAGGTGGATTTGAGCGCGCGAGGGCTGTCCGCCGAGTTTGTGCTGTTTGGCGAGGATGCCAGCCGGGTCGTAGTCTCGTGCGACCGAAGTAACCTTTCGGGAATCAAACAAGTAGCCGTAAAATACAGCATCTCCGCGGACGTGATTGGGGAGACGGTGCCGAAGCAACTGGAGATCAGGCTGGATGGGGCGGTGCTGGTGTCGGCGGCAGTGAGCGAACTCCGCAGCGCGTATGAGGGAGCTTTGGAGGCGGCTTTGAGGACCGAAGCGGTGGCCGCTGATTGAAAAGCTTCTAAACGCGGAGGTCGCGGAGAAAGACCGCACGAGATCGCAGAAAAAGCCAAGAGCCAAAATGCCGACTTCCGACAAATTTCACGACGAGTGCGGGGTGGTCGCAATCTACTCCCATCCCGAGGCGGAGAAGCTCGCTTACCTCGGTCTGCACGCTCTGCAACATCGCGGCCAGGAGTCGGCGGGAATCGTCACCTCCGATGGCATGACCCTACACGTTCACAAGGCCATGGGGCTGGTGGCGGATATTTTTGTCGAAGAAGTCCTGGCCGAGTTGCGCGGGACTTTGGCGATTGGACACACCCGCTACTCCACTGCGGGCGATTCGGCGCTGCTCAACGCCCAGCCTATCATGGTGCAATCCAACAAAGGCATGATGGCGCTGGCGCACAATGGCAACCTGGTGAATGCGCAGGAGATCAGGGGCCGCCTGGAGGGGCAGGGATCGATTTTTCAGACCAACAGCGATACCGAGGTGATTGTTCACCTGATCGCTCTCTCCAAGGAGCAGACGCTGCCGGAGGCGATGGCAGATGCGCTGCGGAAAGTGGAAGGGGCATTTTCGCTGGTCATGATCAGCCCAGACCGGATTTTTGCGGCGCGTGATCCGCGCGGCTTCCGGCCGCTGGCCATGGGGCGGATTCCGGCGCAGCCGGGTGAGAAGCAGGACACCATCGTTTTCGCATCCGAGACCAGCGCCTTCGACCTGATCGGGGCCAGTTTCGAACGGGACGTTAAGCCGGGGGAACTGATCGTGGTTGGCCCCGAGGGAGTGACGTCGAGTTTCTATTCGCCGCCGCTGGCGCAGTCGAGCTGCATTTTTGAGCATGTGTATTTTTCGCGGCCCGACAGCCTGGTATTTGGCCGCGCCGTGCAGCAGAGCCGGGAGGAACTGGGCCGGCAACTGGCGCGCGAAGCGCCGGCGGAAGCTGACATCGTCGTCCCCGTGCCCGATTCCGGAGTGACCGCTGCCATGGGCTACGCCGCCGAGAGCGGCATTCCCTTCCGCTTTGGATTGATCCGCAACCACTACGTGGGCCGCACCTTCATTGAGCCTCGCCAGACAGTGCGTGATTTCGGTGTGCGGCTCAAGTTGAACCCGGTGCGCAGCCTGCTCGAAGGCAAGCGCGTGGTGCTGATCGACGACTCCATCGTCCGCGGCACCACCAGCCGCAAGATCGTTCGCATGGTGCGCAGCGCAGGAGCGAAAGCGGTGCACATGCGCGTTTCCTGCCCGCCGACCATTTCACCCTGCTTTTACGGTGTGGACACGCCTTCCAAGAAGGAATTGATCGCCGCCAACAAGTCGGTGGAGGAGATTCGACAGTTCATTGGCGCGGATTCTCTGTCGTATCTTTCGCTCGATGGATTGAAGAAAGCCTGCGGCGATGGCGAGAAAACCACTTACTGCACTGCCTGCTACACCGGTTCGTATCCCACCAACTTAGTCGATATCGAAGATGTCCAGCCCGCGACCGTCAGGAGATGAGAGTCGGGTTGGCCATCCGCCCGCCGGGGTGCGCCATCCTTGTACGTAGAGGGCGCAAAAAGCCCGCTCCTTTTGGGACCGGGCCTTTGAGCTATTACGAAACAAGTGCTTAGTGAGCAGTCTGGCAAACCGCCAGATTGTCGCCCTGGAACGTAACCCAGTCGTTCACAGAGATCGACGGCGGTGCTCCGAACCAGGTGATGAATACCAGATCCTGAAGGTGGAAGGTGAAACCGCCGACGGTGTACGGCCAGTCACCAAAATCATGCACGCCGGTTTCAGTTTCCAGCGGGTCGCCTACTTCCAGAATGCTGTTGCTTGGGCAGGGCGATGCATTCTGGGTGAAGGGATCCATTAGCCACTCGCCGAGTTCGTGGGAGAGTGCGCTGGTGTCCTCTGAAAATACTGGAACAGCAGCTTGCTGGATGCTGGTGCTGTAGCTGTAAGTCTGCCCGCCGGGCGCTCCGCCATTGGCGCTGTGATAGCCGCCGATGCAGCATCCACCCTCGGTCAGGTAAACATTCTCGGTAATAAACAGGGGCAAGATGTTGGGCTGGATCTGCTGGTACTGGACCAGCAGAGCTTGCAGCTGTTGGTCGAACCAGTTGATATCAGCGGTGCCGGTGGGGATGCCACTCCATGGATTGGCGATTACGTTGCCCTCGCTGGCTGGAACGTTGAACGTTTGTAAGGGCGCGGCCATCCTCTGGAAAAGAATGTGATACTTGCGATTGTGCTTGATGGCGGCCCAGAAGTCGCCGCGCTGGTAGGCATCGATGTATTGCGTCTTGCCCAGGTCCACGCCTCCCTGGACGAAATCAACTTCCCCCCGGAAGATAGGCGACATTCCGACCATGCCAACGGTGGAGACGGTTCCGAAGTACGGGGCAGTAGGATCGAAGGTCATGTTCCCGTTATTTGCGCCGTAGACCATCTTGATGGGAAAGACCGCGACCGTGACCGTGGTCGTGGTGTCCGAGGTCCTGGGGTCCGCTCCAACAATCACTGTGCTGAAGTTGCGGTTGTCGTAAGAGGACGTCCAATCGAACGTCCACTGCGGCAATTGGACGGCAGGGTCGGCTGGTTTCACCGGGTAATAACTATGCGGGGGCAGGGTCGTGAAAATCGGATGCGCTGTTTGAATGTCCTGGGCGACACCGAAACCGGATACGCTGATGCAGACGAGCGCGACGAGTACGGTGATCAAACTGCCGGTAATTAATCTTTTCTTCATGATCTTCTTCCTCAGGCTTGCAGATTGTCTAATTTTCTGATCGACCGGCATCGAGAACTCTCGCCCAGCAAGTCTTGTGCGGCGCAGACGAGCCCTCGGGCTTCGAGCAGACTTGGGCTGGGGACGAAGTGTAGCTTCCATCGCCAGATTGCGTCAATGGAGTCTTTCGGCCCCCAGTGGGGACTTTCTTGCAGAGTGGGCCAAGGGCCGGCCGCAGAAGGGCAATGACGCAAGAAAAAAAGCCCGCTCCAAGAGGAGCGGGCTTTTGAGCAATGCAATCCAGAATTGCTTACAGGATTTGGCAAACAGCCGCGTTCTCATTCTGGAACGTGGTCACGTTTACAGTCTTGCCGTTCCACACATCCAGAGAAGTCGCCGGCGGCGCTCCGAACCAGGTGATGAATACCAGATCCTGAGGATGGAAGGTGAAGCCACCGACGGTGTAGGGGTAATCTCCGAAGTCGCCTTGATTCTCCAGCGGATCGCCCACTTCGAGGATGCTGTTGCCCGGGCAAGGAGATGCATTGGTGGTGAACGGATCCATAATCCACTCGCCGAGTTCATGCGCCAACGCGCCCACGTCCTGTGAAAATACCGGGACGACAGCCTGCTGGATGCTGGTGCTGTAACTGTAGGTCTGCCCACTAGGCGCAAAGCCATTGGCGCTGTGATAGCCACCGATGCAGCAACCGCCCGAGGTCAGGTAAACGTTCTCGGTGATAAACAGGGGCAGAATATTGGGCGTAATTTGCGTCTTGTACTTGTTCAACACAGTTTGCAACTGTCCGTCAAACCAGTTGATATCGGCTGTGCCGGTGGGAATGCCACTCCACGGGTTGGAGATTACGTTGCCCTCGTTGGCCGGAACGTTAAAGGTCTGCTCGGGACCGATCACGGTCTTGAGGAGAAGGTGATAGTTGGTGTTGGTCTTGACGCTGCCCCAGAAGTCTCCGCGCTGGTAGGCATCTTCGTATTGCGTCTTGCCGAGGTCAGTGCCACCCTGTACGTAGTCGACTTCCGACTTGAAGATAGGGGAGTCATTTACCATTTCCGTGGTCGAGTAAGTCTTGTAATACGACTTACTGTTAGGATCGAAGGTCATGTTTCCGTTGCCCGATCCGTAGACCATCTTGATGGGGATGATTCCCACGGTCACGGTGGTAGTGGTGTTGGTCTTCGAGGGGTCGGTTCCAACGATTACCGTATTGAAGGTCCGGCCGTCAAAGGAGGACGTCCAGGTGAACGTCCACTGTGGCAACTGGGCCGCGGGGACGGTTGATTTTGCGTTCGGGAAGTAGCTGTGGGGCGGCAGGGCCTTGAACATCGCGCGCGCCGAAGGGTCATAAGTAGGAGCTTGGGAGAATGCGGTGCCGGTCAGGCTGATGCACGCCAGCGCGACGAGTACGGTGATCAAGGTGCCAGTAATCAAACTTCTCTTCATACAGGTTATTCCTCAAGGTGTAGGATTGTTCGATTTCGATCGACCGACCCGAGAATCCTCTCACGTCTTTCCCAAACAACGCGCGTGGAGCGGAGGTGAACCCGGGACTTCGAG
>Ga0308309_10000107_pt1 | contig 72499 bp, 66 predicted proteins | sample HubBroMetageWFT5_FD_192491 | JGI IMG/M metagenome (GOLD analysis project Ga0308309, IMG submission 192491) | Warmed and freeze-thawed soil microbial communities from the Hubbard Brook experimental Forest, New Hampshire - Hubbard Brook CCASE Soil... | ecosystem: Environmental > Terrestrial >...
TCCAGAGATCCAATCGTGCGGTTCGGCACTAACGCAATTTCCCACACGCAGCTTGGCTTGCCGCGACGGCGGCTTTTGACCCTTGGCGTTCTGGGTACGGCCGCGTTGGGACTAACGTTCGAAGACGTGGCGGCGCAGACCGTCGATTCGCGCCACTGGCAGGGCACCGTCGCCATGACCCGCCAGCCCGAACACCTCGTGGCGGCCACGCAAGCGGAATGGCGCAGTCTGTGGAGCCGCGTCGGCATGGCGCCGCCCGACGTGTTCGAGCCCGGCCGCATGAACGCCGTCGGCATCTTTCTCGGACGCCGCGCCAGCGAAGGCTATTCGGTCAACGTCCTGTCGACCAGCCGCCGGCGCGATCGCATCGTCGTCGTGTTCGAAGAGCGCATGCCGCCCGAAATCATGATGGCGCAGCGCGCCAGTCCGGCGCCCCGACCGGTCGCCGGCGGCACTGGATTCGGCGGGCCCGCCGCGGGCTTCGCCCCGCCCGGCACCGGCGCTTCCCTCGCCCCGTCGCCGGCGCCCGCCCGCCCCGTCGGACAGCCCACCTCGCCGTGGGCCATCGTCCTGATCAATCGCTGCGACCTGCCGATCTCCGTCGAACAGCGCCTGTTCCGCTAGCGTCCTGATTCAAAGGTCCCTCGCTGCGCTCGGGATGACACCCGGTTTGAGCAACGCAGCCCCGTCAATCGATCCAACGAACTTCAAACTCGGAAAACGAGCGACAGTTTCCGCTGGCGACGCCGGTCAGTGGGAGTGCCGCGGCACGCCCTTGGTCTCCGCGATCTTCTGGTAGTTCACCGCAAAGTCGAGGCACGCGCCGCTCGCGAGTTGACCGACGAACTTGCGCTGCAGCTCCTGCCACGGCGTCTGGCTCTCCTTGACGTTCGGCTTCCACGCCGCCTTGCGCTTGGCCAGCTCGGCATCGGAAATCAGGATATCGGCGCGGCGTTTGCCGATATCGACCCTGACCTTGTCGCCGGTCTTGAGCAGCGCCATGCCGCCACCGACGGCGGCCTCCGGCGAGGCGTTGAGGATCGACGGGCTCGCCGAGGTGCCGCTCTGCCGTCCGTCGCCGACGCAGGGCAGCAGCAGCACGCCGCCTTTGACCAGCCGGTCGGGCGGCAGCATGTTCACCACCTCGGCCGAACCGGGATAGCCGACCGGGCCTGCGTTGCGGATGAACAGGATGCTGTTCTCGTCGATCGGCAGCTTGGGATCGTTGATGCGGTGGTGATAGTCCTCGGGCCCCTCGAACACGATCGCGGTGCCCTCGAAGGCGTCCTTGTCGCCCTTGCGCTCGAGGTACTTCTTGCGGAACTCCGGCGAGATGACCGAAGTCTTCATGATCGCCGAGTCGAAGAGATTGCCCGACATCACGGCGAAGCCCGCCTGGCCCAGCATCGGCTTGTCGTAGGCCTTGATCACCTCGCCGTCGGCCGGGGCCGCGCCCTTGAGATTCTGCGCCATGGTCTTGCCGGTGACCGTGAGCGCATCGCCATGGATCTTCTTCTTGGCGAGAAGCTCACGCATCACCGTCGGCACGCCGCCCGCACGATGGAAGGCCTCGCCGAGATACTTGCCGGCCGGCATGCAGTTCACCAGCAACGGAATGTCGTAGCCGATCTTGTCCCAATCCTCGTTGCCGAGTTTTACGCCGATGTGGCGGGCGATTGCGTTGATGTGCGGCGGGCAGTTGGTCGAAGCGCCGAGGGCACTTGCCGCCACGATGGCGTTCTCGAACGCCTTGCGCGTGAGAATGTCGGACGGCCTCAGGTCCTCCCACACCATGTCGACGATACGCTTGCCGGTCTCGTAGGCGATCTGCCCACGCTCCCGATACGGCCCCGGGATGGCGGCACAGCCCGTCAAAGAGAGACCGAGCGCCTCGGCCATGCTGTTCATCGACAGCGCCGTGCCCATGGTGTTGCAGTGGCCGACGCTGGGCGCGCTCGAGGCCACCATTTCGAGGAACTTCTGCAGATCGATGCGGCCCGCCGCCAGCTCCTGGCGGGCATACCAGACGATGGTACCGGAGCCCGCCAGGCCGCCGGCGAAGTGGCCGTCGAGCATCGGTCCGCCCGACAGCACGATGGCCGGAAGGTTGACCGTGGCCGCGCCCATGATCATGGCGGGGGTGGTCTTGTCGCAGCCGGTGGTCAGCACCACGCCGTCGAAGAAGTAGCCGTACAGGCACTCGACCAGGCCGAGATAGGCGAGGTTGCGATCGAGCGCCGCGGTCGGCCGCTTGCCCGTCTCCTGGATCGGATGGACGGGAAACTCGATGGGAATACCGCCGGCGTCGCGGATGCCGTCGCGGACGCGGACCGCCAGGTCGATGTGATGGCGGTTGCAGGGCGACAGATCGCTGCCGGTCTGGGCGATGCCGATGATCGGCCGGCCGCTATGCAGCTCGGCCAAGGTCAGGCCGAAATTCATGTACCGTTCAAGGTAGAGCGCCGCCATGGTCGGATCGCCGGGAGCGTCGAACCATTCGCGGCTGCGCAGCCGGCGCTTGCCGTTGCTCTTCCCGTTGGCGCTCTTCTTGTCGGCCATCGTCGTTCCTCCGGATTTGTTGGCGCGAGCCTACCGCGGGTTTGTCGGGTGCGCACCCTGTCATCCCGAGGCTATCGCATATGCCAATTCCCGTCGTCTCGACCGAGGGCCCCCTCGACTTCGCTCGGGGCAAGCGCAGGCCCGAGTGGAGAGACCTTCTGTCCCCGATTAGCTGCTTATCGTTGAAGCAAGGTCTCTCCGCTCCGCGTGGAGTTTACCCCGAGCGAAGTCGAGGGGCGCTCCGGTCGAGACGACGGGAAAGGGCACCGCACGCCATAGCCCCGGGATGACACCGAGTGCGTATCCTACGGCGCTCTCTCCTTCTCCATCGCCAACTCGGCCTGCAGGCTGGCGAGGTCGCGGAAGATCGAGGCGACGGCCAGCGTGCGGCCCCTGGTCTTGAAGCGCAGCAGGCAATCCTTGCCGGCGATGTCGCCCTCGATCGCCAGTTCATCCCATTTCTCGGCATGACCGACATAGTTGATCGGGATGTCGTAGTGCTGGCTCCAGAAGAACGGCACCGCGTCGAACTTCTCGCGCAATCCCAGCATGTTCAGCGCCGCGATCTGTCCCTGGCGTTCGGCGACCGCCCAATGCTCGACGCGAATGGCCTGGCCACAATGCGGATCCGGCCAGCGGACAATGTCGCCGGCCGCGAAGATGCCGGGCGCGCTGGTCTGGAGGAACGCGTCGACCACGACCCCGCGATCAAGGGTGAGTCCTGCCTTTTCGGCGAGGTCGAGCCGCGGCCGCACGCCGACGCCCACGACCACGAGATCGGCTTCGAGCATGCCGCCGCTTTTCAGCTTCATCTGCTTGCCGTCGATGGCGATCGCCGTGTCCTCGAGATGGAAGACGACGCCGTGCTCCTCGTGCAGGGCGCGCACGAAGTCGCCCATCGCGGGCCCGAGGACGTGCTCCATCGGCCGCTTCTCGGGCGCCACGACATGGACCTCGATCTCGCGGGCGCGCAGGGCAGCAGCGGCCTCCAGGCCGATGAAGCCCGCACCGATCACGACCGCACGGCGTGCGGTCTTGGCGAGTGCCACGATGGCCCGGCTGTCGGCCAGGCTGCGCAGCGTGTGGACGTGCGTCTTGTCGGCGCCCGGGACCGGCAGGCGGACAGGCTCGGCGCCGGTCGCCATTAGCAGGCGGTCATAAGGAACCTTGCCGCCATCGGCGAGGACGACCTCGCGGGCGCGCGGATCGAGGGCGGCGACGGTCGCCTTGAGGCGAAGCTCGATGGCGTTGTCGGCATAGAAGTCGTCGCCGCGCAGTGGAATCCATTCCTCGGGCGCGCTGCCGGCGAGGTAGTCCTTGGAAAGGTTCGGGCGGTCGACGGGCGCGGCATCGTCGCTGCTCAGCATGACGATGCCGCCCTGGTAGTCCTGCCGCCTCAGCATCTCCGCGGCCGCAAAGCCGGCCGCGCCGCCGCCCACGATCACGATCCGGTCCGGCGCCGCCCCCGTGGGCTTGCCGCGCGGCGCGGGCTTCACGTCGGATCGCTTCGCCGTCACGAAGACCTTGCCGTCGCGCTGTTCGACCGACCAGCAGTCGATCGGACTCAGGGCCGGGGCGTGCAACGCTTCGCCGGTCCGCAAGCTGAAGCATGCATGGTGCCACGGACAGCGCACGGTCTCGCCGACAACAAGGCCGTCGGCGAGCGGGCCGTGATAGTGGCTGCAGTGCGCCGCCGTCGCGAACACCTCCCTGCCGACGCGGACCAGCAGCACCTGTTCCTCGCCGACATGGCCCGCCAGCATGCCGCCGTCGGCGAGTTCCGCGAAGGCAATGCCCTTGGCGAGGTCGGGGCCAGCGGGCGTGGCTTGATCGTCAGCCATTTTGTTCTCCTTGAGCGCCGTTGGGCAGCATGGGAAACCTCGGGCGCCATGTCCACCTCCCCCGCCCTCGTCTGCCTCGGCGAGCCCCTGATCGAGTTCAACCGGCCGCGCGAAGGCGACGGTCGAACCTGGCTGCAAGGTTTCGGCGGTGATTCGCAGAATGTCGCGATCGCCGCGGCTCGCCAAGGTGCCTCGGCCGGTTATCTCACCAGCCTCGGCCAGGATTGGATGGGCGACGCCTTCCTCGAGCTGTGGCAGTCCGAAGGCGTCGATGCGTCCCGCGTGAGCCGTCATCCCAGCGCGCCGACCGGCGTCAGCTTCGTCACTCACAGCGATGCCGGTCACAAGTTCGACTACCTGCGCAAGAATTCCGCGGCTTCGCTGATGACTCCGGACGGCTTGCCGAAGGATTACATCTCCGGCGCCCGGTTCGTTCACCTGTCAGCCATCGGCCAGGCGATCAGCGAGAGCGCGCGGCAGACCTGCGATGCCGCCCTGTCGGCCGCTGGCGCCGCCGGCGTAAAAGTTTCCTACGACACCAACCTGCGCCTGCGGCTGTGGGACCTCGATCCCGCGCGCCGGACGATCGATGCCACCATCGCGCGCTGCGACGTCGCCCTGCCGAGCCTCGACGATTCGCAGCAGCTCACCGGCCTCACCGCGCCGGACGCCATCGCCGACTGCTATCTGAAGCTTGGCGCGCCGCTGGTGGCCCTGAAAATGGCGGCTGACGGCTGCCTGATCGCGACGCCCGAGAGGCGCTATCGCCTCGCCGCGCATCGCGTCGCGGCGGTCGACGCCACCGGCGCCGGCGACACTTTCGACGGCGCCTTCCTGACGCGGCTGATGGCCGGCGACGATCTCGAGACGGCCGGGCGCTACGCCAATGTCGCCGCCGCCCTGTCGACGCGCGGCTACGGCGCGGTGACGCCTATTCCGCGGGCGGCCGAAGTCCTGGCTGAATTGGCGCGCGGCTGAAGCGCGGCACGAGCGCCCGCACGAAGCGGCCGAACACCGTCACCTGCTGGACCAACCAGCCGCGGCCGTTGTCGGCATCCATCAGCGGATTGTCGACGCCGGTCGGACGACGCTTGCCGTCGTAGATCGCCGTGCCGAACAGCATGTCCCAGATCGGGAACACCGGCGCAAAATTGTGGTCCTGGATGTGGCGCTCGTCGGGACTCGCCAGCGCGTGGTGCAGGCGGTGGAAACGCGGCCCCACGATCAGCCGCTCGCCCACCCGGCCGAAGCTCATGTCGACATTGGCGTGCGACCAGCTCTCGATCAGACGCCCGATCATCAGGATCAGGATGTAGTCGTCGGGCTGGACGCCGACGAACTGGGCGAACACGACCAGCGCCAGGGTTATCAGCAGGTTGTCGACGATGTGGTTGCGGTCGTCGCTCCACGCCGTCACCTGTCGCTGGCTGTGGTGCAGGCTGTGCAGCGCCCACCACCAGGAGAATTTGTGCTGGGCGCGGTGCAGCCAATAGGCGGCAAAATCGTAGAGTGCGAAATAGACGAGGAAGGAGCCGAGCGCGCTGTCGTGCAGCCACGGCAGGAGCTGCTCGAGCCGGGGCGGCACGAAGCCCCACGAGCGCACCAGGTAGTCGATCTCGTTGGTGATCGGATAGCTCACCATGAAGACGGCGAGCGGGATGATGCCCAGCTTGTTCAGCACCGTGTAGACTCGGTCCACGGCCACGAGGTCGTCGTTGTCGGTCTTCTCGAGCGGCCAGCGTTTTTCGAAGAAGCGCATGCCGAGCGCAATGACCAGGATCTGGACGATCCCGAGCATGACGATCTCGACGGCATTGAAAGCCGGCTCGTACCATTCCATCAGGCCGAAGCGGAACAACACCGGGCTGACCAGGCTCTCGAACAGCCAGGCCTGGACGCCCACCCAGATATCGATGAGGTCGCGCATCGGCGCGCCCGGCTACTTCTGCTCGCCCGCCGTCGATGCCGCGCGAACCGGTACCAATCCCGGCGGCGCCGCCCCGGACTTGAGCATGAAGACGCCGTGCGGCGACTTGCCGACCGGGACGGTGGCGACGACCCGCATCTGCTCGAGGTCGACCACGGCGATGCGGCGCAGGAAGCGCTGCGTGACCCACAGTTCCTTGCCGTCGGGCGTGATGTCCATGCAGTCCGGACCGCCCGGCACCTTGATGGTGGCCGTGACCTTCATGTCCTGGGTGTCGACCAGCGAGACCGTGCCTTCGACCCGATTGCTCAGGAACCAGTGCCGGCCATCGCCCTTCGGCCAGAAATTGTGCGCCCCCTTGCCGGTCTGCAGGTGGCCCACGACCGAGCCGTCCTTGGGATCGACAGAAACCAGGCCGTCTTCGCCGGTCAAGGCCACGAGGAGGCGCTTGTTGTCAGGCAGCATGAGCGCGCCGGCCGGCGCCTTGCCGACCTCGACGTTCCACTTGATGGCCTGGGTCTCGAGGTCGAAGGCGACGACGCGGCCGGTCTGCTGCAGGGTCACGAACACCGTTTTCGAATCGGTGTCGAACGTCATGTGGCTCGGCAGGCCGTCGATGAAGATGCGCCCGGCGAGCTTGAACCCGTCGGCATGGTAGATATCGACATGATCGAGCCGATACGCGACGGTAACGAACCAATTGCCGTCCGGGCTGAAGCCCAGCTGGTAGGGATCGATGATGTCGCGCACGACACGGCGCTTCTCGCCGGTCTTGGCGTCGAGCACGAGCAGCTCGTTGGTCGCCGTCGAGCCGACCAGCACTTCTTTGCCGTCGGGCGTGGGCATCAGGTGATGCGGCTCGCGGCCGATCGGCAGGCGCACCAGTTCGATGCGTCCGCTGCGGCTCAGGATGCTGTAGGAGGCGTCTTCGGAGTTCAGGACCAAGACCGAATCGGCCCGGGCGGCACCGCTAGCAGCCAGTGCGAGCGCCGTCGCCGCAATCACCAATCTGTTCATCAAGGCAGGTCGAACTCCCAAGACCACGTTGAAGCACCTTTCCGGTCGCAACGCTAGAGCCGTTTGAGCACGGCGGCTGCGGCGGCGAGCCGCTCGATCCGCACCCAGTCGCCGGCGGGCACGGCGGCGTATGGATGCCTGGCAAGAATGGCAATCCTGCGGCCTGGGCGGCTGTGACAAGTGTGGGGGTGCATCCCGGGCCGACAGCGAACCGGACGCCGGCGCGCCTGGCGTCTTCATATTGCCGCGATTGCAGCACGGTTCCGGGGCCCACCACGGCATCCGGCACCTCGGCTGCAATGACCGTCAGCGCCGCCAGGGCAGCGATGGCCAAAAATATCCACCGTCAGACGCTCCAGCCGCCGTCGATCACGTTCACCGTCCCGGTGGTGAAGGCCGACTCGTCGCTGGCCAGGTAGAGCGCGAGGGCGGCGATCTCGTCGGCCGAGCCGAAACGGCCGGCCGGCTGGCGCTGCAGAAAGAACTGCCGGGCATCCGCGCCGCCGCCCAGGGACGAAATGCGCTCGTCGAGCGAGGGCGTCTGCACCGTGCCCGGACAGATCGCGTTGCAGCGGATGCCCTTGCTCACATAGTCGACCGCCACCGACTTGGTGAGACCGATCACGGCGGCTTTGGTGGTGCCGTAGATGAAGCGCAGGGCCGCCCCCTTCACCGACGAGGCCGCCGACGACATGTTGATGATCGAGCCGGAGCCCTTGTCCAGCATGCCGGGCAGGAAGGCCTGGATCGTCCAGAACATGCTGCGCACGTTGAGATCGAAGGCGAAGCGCCATTGCTCGTCCGTTGCGTCGAGCACCGTGCCGTGATGGACGAAGCCCGCGCAGTTGAACAGCGCGTCTGCCGCGCCGGCCTCCCGGGCGAAGGCCGCGATCGCCGCCTTGTCCAGCACATCGAGCGTGCGCGTCTGAAGGCCGGGCACGCCGTCCAGCGCCTTGAGCTTCGCCGCATCGACGTCGGTCGCCCAGACGGTCGCGCCTTCGCGTGCAAAGGCGCGCGCCGTGGCCGCGCCGATCCCCTGTCCCGCCGCCGTGACGACGCAGACCTTGTCCTTCAATCGCATATGCTTGTCTCCGATATCGCCAGGACCTTACTTGATGAGGTCCTTCTCCCTGTAGAACTTCTCTGCGCCGGCATGCAGCGGGATGCCGAGGCCGTGCAAGGCCGACTCGAGCCTGATGGCGCGGCCCTTGGCGTGGCCGGAATCAAGCAGCTTGCGCGTATTGGGGTTCCACAGCGCGGCGGTGATGTTATAGATCAGGGTGTCGGCCTGCTTGCTTGAGGTCGCCCAGATCGCATTGACGCTAACGGTCTTCACGCCGGCGACGTTCTTGTAGGCGCCGTCCGGGATCTCGTCAGCGCTGAAGAAGTCGTAGCGCTTGATCAGGTTCTCCACTTCAGACCCGTCGATCGGCACGAGATCGATGCCGGTCGTCGCGGCGAGTTCGGCAATCGCCCCCTCAGGCCAGCCGGCGACGCTGAAAAAAGCATCGAGCGCCCCGTCCTTGAACTTGTCCGCCGACTGCTGCGGCTTCAGGTACTCTGCCTTGATGTCCTTTTCCGTCATGCCGTAGGCAGCCAGGATCAGGCGCGCATCGACCAGCGTGCCCGAGCCCGGCTCGTCGAGCGACATGCTCTTGCCCCTGAGGTCCCTGATCGACTTGATGCCGGCACCCTTGCGCACCACCAGGTGGAAGCTCTCGGGATAGAGGTTGGCGATGGCGCGAAGCATGTCGACCTTCGGCCGGCCCTCGTAGATTCCGGTGCCGTTCAAGGCCCAGTACGCCACGTCCGACTGGACGAAGCCCGATTGCATGCCGCCCGTGGCGATGCCGGCGACGTTGGCGACCGAGCCGTTGGACGCCACCGCCGTGGCGACCAGGCCGGGCACGCCGCACGAGCCGCCGTCGGCGCAGGTCCGCGAGCCCGGCGGGTTCGAGATGGCGTTGGCGATCAGGCCGCCGATCGGAAAGTAGGTGCCGGCCGTGCCGCCGGTGCCGATGCGGAAGAACGTGATGTCCTGCGCTGCCGCCGGCAGGGCGCTGAGCGTCGCACCCAGCCCGCCCAACAGCGCGCGCCTGCGATTGATCCTCATCGTCGCCCTCCCTGACCGCCGGGATTAAACCGCTTCCAATCCGCGGTCGCAACGAAGACCGGTCAGTTCACGCCAATAGCCCGGCTCATGGTCGGCCCGATCTCGGCATGGATCACCACGTCCGCGTCGTCGTCCTGATCGGTCGGATCGCGATTGAGGATGACGAGCTTGGCGCCCTTGCGCTTGGCGATCTGCGGAAAGCCCGCCGCCGGATAGACCACCAGCGAGCTGCCCAGCACGATGAAGAGGTCGCAGGACATGGTCTCGTCCTGAGCGCGCGCCATCGGGATTTCCGGCATGGCCTGGCCGAACGAGATGGTGGCGGTCTTCACGATGCCATCGCACTTGGCGCACAGCGGCAGCTTGCCGCTGCCCAGGAACGCCCTCCTGATCGGGTCCAGCTCATGGCGGTGACCGCAATCCAGGCAGCTGGCATAGGTCGCGTTGCCGTGCAGCTCGATGACCTTGGAGTCGGGCACGCCTGAGCGCTGGTGCAGGCCGTCGACATTCTGGGTGATGATGGCGCTCATGCGCCCCTGCTCGACCAGCTTGGCCAGCGCGCGGTGGCCGGCATTGGGTTCGGCCTTGAGCATGGTCTCGTCGGTCGCGAACTTGCGCCGCCACGACTCCCGCCGCATTTCGTCCGATGCCATGAAGTCGTCGAAGTAGATCGGCTTGTAGCGGGTCCAGATACCGCCCGGCGAGCGAAAGTCCGGAATTCCCGACTCCGTCGAAATGCCCGCGCCGGTGAAGGCGACGATGCGCTTGGCCGAACCGATCAGTTCCCGCAGCAGCTCGATATCGTCCATAGCCCCTCCTGTCCCGGTCACGGCGCCGGCATGGCGGGATTGTGCACCGCGCAACCGACGAATGCCCTGCCCTCGCTTTTCACCTCGACGGTGTAGGCGAACAACGAGCCTGACTGGGGATCGACACAACGCCGCTCGTCAATCATGGCCGTGAATTCCGGGTTGTCCGCCGCCGCATAGGCCACCGCACTATCCAGTTTCTGCGGCCCGCCATGGAGAATGCGCTGCGCCGGCTGTCCGCCGGTGACGCTCAACATCATGTCCCGCGACGTGACTTCGAGACGCCATAGCGGCTCGTTGCCGCCACCGCCGTTGGCAAGCCATTCACGCTGGTCGAACCGTTCCCGACAACCTGCCGTCTCGACCGCCGCCCGGCGCAACTCCAGCGCGCTGATGCCGGAGCCCGGCCCGGTCTCACGCCCCCCGTAGATCTCGACGAACATCGGACGGCCGTTCTGGCCCGCCGTCAGGCCGCGCAGCGCCTGTGTCAGCTCCTGATCCGGCGTGCGGTCCTCGAGGGGCAATGGCGCGCCATCGCAGGGCAAGAACTGCAAGCGGCCGCCGAGGTCGCGCGCCAACCCGCGCAACCGGACGGCGCTCGCCGGCATCGGCGGGCGCGCCGGCTCCGGCGTCGGCAACGCTGCCTGCGGGCCGAGCGCCATGGTTGGCGTCTCGCTCGCCGGCGGCTGGAGCGGCGGCCCCTGACCTGTCGGCACGGGCGCCGGCGCAGCGCCCCTGGTAACGGGTGTAGGGGCGCTGCGTGTCGCCAGCGTCGGCAAGGCGTAGAAGAAAAGCGGTCGCTGCGCCGCGTCGAGCAGGCACACGAACTGCGTCTCGAAGGGTGAACCCGTGCGATAGGTCAACCGTCCGCGCAACGTCAGGGCGGCTGCGATGGCCTGCGATCCCACCTTGGCATCGACGCGCTCGAGCGCCGGCGGCGGAAAGTCCAGGGCCGTCACGCGGTCAACAGACGGGCTGAGCTTGCGATACTGGGCTTCGCCGAACGCCGCGCATTGCTGGGCAAGCTTCGTCTGCGCCGCCGCAGGCAGGGCAGCAGCGAGAAGAGGCAGGGCAAGCAAGGAGCGCCAAGGCATGGAGCGGTAGATTAGCCCCTCGGCCCACGTCTTGTCTTTGCGGGGGGCGCTACGATAGCCAGCGCTTGCGCCTCTTGTAGTGCTTGGTGTCGTGGTAGGATTTGCGCGCTCCGCCCTCGTTGAGGCCGAGATAGAACTCCTTGATGTCGGAATTGTCGCGCAATTTGTCGGCTGGGCCCTCCAGCACGATGCGGCCATTCTCCATGACATATCCGTGATCGGCGACGGCCAGCGCCATGGCGGCATTCTGCTCGACCAGCAGGACCGAAAGCTTTTCCTGCTTCACCAGCCGGCCGACGATGCCGAAGATCTCCTCGACCAGCATGGGGGCGAGGCCAAGCGACGGCTCGTCGAGCAGCACCACCCGGGGCCGGCTCATCAGCGCCCGGCCGATCGCCAGCATCTGCTGCTCGCCGCCGGACAGGTAGCCCGAGAGCTGGTGCCGTCGCTCCTTGAGCTTCGGAAAGTAGGAATAGACCAGCTCGATTCCCTGTTTCACCAAGCCGCCGTCCTTGTGGACGTGGCCGCCGGCGATCAGGTTCTCCTCCGTGGTCAGGTTCTCGAAGACGCGCCGCCCCTCGAACACCTGGACGAGGCCGAGCCGCGTGACGTCGTGGGCACGCATGCCGTCGATGCGCCGCTCGCCGAGCTGGATCGTGCCCTTGGTGACTTCGCCGCGCTCGCTGTTCAGCACGCCGGAAATGGCCTTGAGCGTCGTCGTCTTGCCGGCGCCGTTGGCGCCCAGCAGGGTCGTGATAGAGCCCTCACCGACGCCGATCGACACGCCCTTGAGGACGAGGATGACACGGTCGTAGACGACCTCGATGTTGTTGATCGCCAACATGGGAAATCCGGGGGAAATCGGGCGGCGATCGCTCGCCGCCCGCCCGTTCACGCGTTCAGGACTTCGAGGCGTCGGCCGCGAGCTGCTTCTCGATCGCCGGACGGTTGCCCTGGAACCAGTCCTTCACCTTCACGAGCTTGCCGCCTTTGACCGTCCAGATCTGCACCCAGCCGCCACCCTCGTGGTCGGCCGGCGTGAGCTCCAGCGGCGGTACAAAGCCGCCCAGCGTGAAGCCTTTGATCGCCTCCATGCCCTTCTTGACATCCTCCGACGTCGGAGCGGCGCCGCCCTTGGCCTTGATGGCGTTGCGTACCGCCTCGACGTGCAGGGCCGCGACGAGGACGCCGCGATTGTAGTAGACGGTTGAGTCCATCTCCTTCGGCGCGGGCTTGCCCTGCGCCTTGTACATGGCCTCGATGTCCTTGAGCACTGGGAAGTCCTTGCCGACGCCCGCGAACTGCATGGTGCTGTAGCCTTCGGCCACGCCCATGCCGCCGGCCGCGATGATGTCGGATTCCGCGCTGCCCCACACGAAGGCGACGACCTTGCTGAGCGGGAAGCCCTTGCCCTTCAGCTCTTTGATGGAGACCGACGGCGCGCGCCCGAACAGGTGGGTGATGATGAAATCCGGTTTGTAGCGGCCGGTGATGTCGAGGATCTGCGCGCCCATCTCCAGACCCGGCGCCGGCACCGCGAAGGTGCGCAGCTCGAAGCCCTCGGCCTTGGCGAGATCCTCGAGAATGACCAGCGGTTCCTTGCCCGCCGGATTGTCATAGAAAAGATAGGCGATCTTCTTGCCCTTCAGCGTGCCCATCTTTTCCTTGGCGAATTCCACCGCCGCACCCGCCTGCGACCAGTAGCTGGCGGCAATCGGGAAGGTATAGGGGAAGCGCTTGCCGTCGGCCGCCGAGGCGGTGCCGAAGCCGGGCGAGGTGCCAAGGATCTTGTCCTCTTCCAGCTTCTTGTTCAGCGCCGCGGTCTGCGGCGTGCCATAGAGGCCCTCCAGTACGGCACCCTCCTTCTTGAAGCGCTCGTGCGCTTCCATGGCCGGCGGCACCTTGTATTCGTTGTCGATCTCGAGGACCTTGATCTTGTAGCCCTCGACGCCGCCCTTGCTGTTCACCAGGGCGATATAGTCCTGGTAGCCGGGGCACAGCACTGTGCCCACGTTTGCCGTCGGCCCGGTTCGATCGCATTGCAGGCCGAACACGAGTTCCTTTGCCTGGGCGAAGGCCTGGCCTCCGCCGAATGCCAGGGTCGCGGTCGTTGCCGCCACTCCCAGCCAACTCCTAACGAACCTCGTCATGGGTTCCTCCCTTTCGCAGCAATGCCCCGCTCTAGTAGGAGAAGGGCCAAACCCGGAAATAGCTCCGGATATTCCTCCACAGTCGATTGAGCCCCTCGGGCTCGACGATCAAAAAGAAGATGATGAGCCCGCCGAATACGCCCAGCCGCAGGCCCGAGATGACGTTGGCCATCTCTCCCTGGGTGAAAAACAGCGACCCCACATCCTCCATGAAGATACGGATAGCGATGGGCAACAATGTGACAAAAATCGCCCCGAAGATCGAGCCCAGCACCGAGCCCAGCCCGCCGATGATGATCATGGCGAGATAGTCGATCGAGACGATGAGCTGGAACTGCTCGTAGTTGGCGATGCCGAAATAGTAGGTATAGAGCACACCGCAGACGCCAGCGTAGAAGGACGAAATCGCGAAGGCGAGCAGCTTGTAGCGGTAGATGTTGATGCCGATGATCTCGGCGGCGATGTCCTGATCGCGCACCGCCACGAAGGCGCGGCCGATGCGGCTGCGCACCAGGTTCAACGTCGCCACGATGGCGAGCACGGCGAAGAACAGCAGGAAGAAATAGAGATGGCCCTGGGTGTTGAGGCTGATGCCGAACAGGCTCGGCCGAGGGACTTCGATCGACGCCTGCGCGCCGCCGGAGATGGCCGGCACGTGATTGATTGTCCATTCGATGATGAGCTGGCCCGCCAAAGTGGCGATGGCGAGATAGAGGCCCTTGATGCGCAGGCTGGGCATGCCGACGATCACGCCGATCAGCGCCGCCATCAGCCCGCCCGCCGGCAAGGTGATCCAGAACGGCAGGCCGAGCCTGACGGCGAGGTTTGCCGCCGTGTAGGCACCGACCGACATGAAGGCGCCGTGCCCGATCGAGATCTGGCCGGTGTAGCCCACCAGGATGTTGAGCCCCAGCGCGCCCACGATGGCGATGAAGATCAGATTCAGGATCGACAGATAATATTCATGGACGGCGAGCGGGATGATCACCACGAACAGTGCCGCCAGCGCGACCACCGTCCATTTGGCGATCGGCAGCGGGTAGAGCGCCATGTCGGCGCCGTAGGTCGTCTTGAAGACTCCGGCCTCGCGGTGGAACATGGCTACACGCGCTCGATCTGGCGTCTGCCGAAGATGCCGTAGGGCCTGATCATGAGGACCAGGATCATCAGGACATAGGGCGCGAAGTCCTTGGTGCCGCCGCCGACATAGGGGTCGAGGTAGCCCGCCGCCAGGCTCTCGACGATGCCGATGATCAGCCCGCCCACCAGTGCGCCACCGATCGAGTCGAGGCCGCCCAGGATCACCACCGGGAAAACCTTCAGACCGACCAGGGCGAGCTGCACGTCGACGCCCAGCATGCTGCCCCACACGATGCCGCCCAGCGCCGAGACGACGCCGGCCATCGCCCAGGCGAACGCGAAATAGCGCTCGACGTTGATGCCCATCGCCTGCGCCACCTGCTGATTGTCGGCGACGGCACGCATGGCGACGCCCATGCGGCTCTTCTTGAAGAACCAGCTGAAGGCGATGAAGAAGACGATCGCCACGACGGCGCCCAGGATCTGGATGGGCGGCAGGCTGGCCGGGCCCAGCACGATGGGCTCATCGCCAATCGGCAACGGCAAGGCGCGCGTCTCGATGCCGAGCGTTATCGGGCCCAGCCCGCGCAGCATGGCGGCGACGCCGATGGTCGCCATGATGACGGCCACGACAGGCCTGCCGAGCAGCGGCCTGAGCACGACCCTTTCCAGACCGAAGCCGAAGCCGATCATCGCCAGCAGAACGACGACGATGGCGGCAATCAGCGGCGCCCCCTCTAAGCCCAACACGGTCACCACGATCATGCCCGCCAGCATGACGAATTCGCCCTGAGCGAAGTTGATGGCGTCGGTCGCCTTGTAGACGAGCACGAAGCCCAGCGCGATCAGCGAGTACATCAGGCCGATCGAGGCGCCGCTCAGGACCAGCGCCAGCAGGAATTGCAGGTCTTCGGACATGGCTATGCTTCTTCTCCTTTGGTCTGCTCACGCCGCCCTCCGCGCCGGCTCGGCCGCCACCCTGCCGTGGATGGCGATGGTCGAGTTGAGCGTCGACTTGCGGCCGTCCTCGAAAGTGATCTCCACCGTGACGTCGGCCTGCGACTTGCCGCCATAGAAGGCGTCGATCACGCTGCCGTACTTCTCGGCCACGAAGCGGCGGCGGACCTTGCGGGTGCGCGTCATCTCCGCATCGTCGGCTTCGAGCTCCTTGTTGAGCAGCAGGTAGCGCTTGACCTGCTGCACGTCGGGCAGGCCGGCGTTCGCCTTGGCGATCTCCTCGCCGATCAGGGCTGCAACCTCCGATTTGCCGCTGAGATCCACATAACTGGAATAAACCAGCCCCTGCTTCTCGGCCCACGTCCCCACCGTTTGCATGTCGATCGCGATCATGGCGGCGACGAACGGCCGCTTGTCACCGAAGGCGACGGCTTCGCGGATGAACGGGCTGAACTTCAGCTTGTTCTCGATGAATTGCGGCGCGAAGGCCGAGCCGTCGGCGAGTTTGCCGACATCCTTGGCGCGATCGATGATGACGAGGTGGCCCTGCTTGTCGAAGAAGCCGGCATCGCCGGTCTTCAGCCAGCCGTCGGCGGTCACGGTCTCGCGCGTCGCCTCTTCCTGCTTGAAGTAGCCCTGGAAGACATTGCAGCCTTTCAGCAGGACCTCGCCACGATCGTCGATCTTGATCTCTATGCGCGGGATCGGCCGGCCCACCGTGTTGGGATTGGCCTCGGCATCGGCCTGGCAGGCGATCAGCGCCGACGCCTCGGTGGCGCCGTAGACCTGCTTCAGGTTGATGCCGAAAGAGCGGAAGAAACGGTAGGTGTCGGGTCCGAGCGGGGCGCCACCAGTGTAGCACCAGCGCGCCTTGCCGAGGCCAAGCTGGTCGCGCACCGGGCCATAGACCAGCAATTCGCCCAGCGCGAGGCCGGCGCGGTCGGCCAGCGACAGAGCCTTGCCGTCGGTCCGCTTCAGCTCGCAACGCTCGGCGAGGCTGCGGAAATACTCGAACACGCGGCGCTTGAAGGGCGAGGCGTCGCTGCCCTTGATCTGCATCAGGGTCAGCATGTTCTCCCAGATGCGCGGCGGCGCCAGCATGGCGTCGGGACCCAGCTCGCGCAGGTCGCGCTGCACCGTCTCGGGATTCTCCGGACAGTTGGCGGTGAGGCGCGCCACCAGCGCCATGCCCAGCGTAAAGGCTGCATCGCCGAGCCAGGCCATCGGCAGGTACGACAGCCAGTTGTCGCCGGCCTTGACGTCGTTCACTTCCACGAACGACTCGGCCGTGGCGATCATGTTGCGGTGGCTGAGCATCACGCCCTTGGGGCGGCCCGTGGTGCCCGATGTGTAGGCGATCATCGCCGTGTCGTCGGCGCCGCCCTTGGCGAGCTCGGCCTGGTAGAAATCCGGGTTGGCCTGGCCGAACTTGCGGCCCTCTTCCAGCACACTCTCGAAGGAACGCAGGATCGGATCGTCGTAGAACGACAGGCCACGCGGGTCGTCGAATACGATCCAGCGCAGTTTCGGGAGCTGCGCCTTGAGCGACAATGCCTTGTCGACCTGTTCCTGGTCCTCGGCCACGATCACCGATGTCTCGGCGTGGTCAAGCACATAGACCAGCTCTGAGGCGATCGAGTCCTGGTAGACCGGCACCGAGATGCCGCCCAACGCCTGCGCCGAGAGCTGCGCGAAATAGAGCTGTGGACGGTTGTCGCCCACCACCGAGAGCTTGTCGCCGCGTTTGAAGCCCAGTGCGGCCAAGCCCAGCGCGAAGTCGCGCACATTGTCGCGATAGGCCGACCAACTGTAGGTCTGCCAGACGCCGCGCGTCTTTTCGCGGATGCCGGCGCCTTTGGCATCTTCCTCGGCGTTGCGCTGCAGAAGCTTGGGCAGCGTCGCGGTCTTGGCTTGATCGACCAGGCTCATGCCCGTCCTCCACTCTTGCCGGTACCGAGATAGGCCTCGATGACCGCGGGATTGCGCTGGACCTCCTCGGGCGTGCCGGCGGCGATGCGCCGGCCGCGATCGAGCACGACCACCTGGTCGGAAATGTCCATGACCACACCCATGTCGTGCTCGATCAGCACGACGGTGACGCCGCGTTCCTGGTTCACGTCCAGAACGTAGCGCGCCATGTCTTCCTTCTCGTCCTGGTTCATGCCGCCCATCGGCTCGTCGAGCAATAACAGCTTGGGTTCGAGCGCCAATGCGCGGCCCAGCTCGACCCTTTTTCGCAGGCCGTAGGCCAGCGACGCCGTCGGTTGTTTGCGCAAGTCCTGGAGCTTCAGGAACTCGATGATCTCCTCGATCGCCTCGCGGTGGGCGATGTCTTCCTTCTGCGCCATCCCCCAGTAGACGACGCTCGCCAGCACGCCCGACTTCATGCGCACGTGGCGGCCGAGCATGAGATTGTCGAGGACCGTGAGGCCGCTGAACAGGGCGATGTTCTGGAAGGTACGGGCGATGCCGAGGGAGGCGATGTCGCTCGGCTTCTTCTGGGTGATGTCGCGGCCTTCGAGGACGATGCGGCCGCTGTCGGGCTTGTAGAAGCCCGAGATCATGTTCAGGAGCGACGTCTTGCCGGCGCCGTTGGGGCCGATGATGGACAGGATGCTGCCGCGTGGAACGTCGAGCGACACGTCCTGGACGGCCGTCACGCCGCCGAATCGCTTGGATACGTTCTCGACCACAAGCTGGTTGTCGCCCTCTCGCGCGGTCAAGCGCTGGGCGGACGCCCCCACCATGAACCCTCCCTAAACTGCAGGCTCACTTTTCATTATAATTGGCATCATCATGCAGGCTCCGATGGGCGAAGGCAACAAATCTGCCTAGACTTGGGCTGTCCTCAAGGAGATCGCGACATGCCGCGCCACATCGTTTGCCTTACTTTCGACCATGATCACCTGTCGGGCTTCATTGCACGAGATCTGACCTCGCCCACCGCTATATCGCGTGGCGAGTATGACGTTGTGGTCATTCCCCGCCTCGTGGCGCTCTTGGCGCGTTACGACATCAAGGCGACCTTCTTCACGCCCGGCCACACGATCGACAGCACGCCGGCGGCGGTGACGCCCTATGTCGAGGCCGGCCACGAGCTCGCCCATCACGGCTGGACCCATCGCCTGCCCGTCTCGCTGTCGCGCGAAGAGGAGGAAGAGGAGATCGTGCGCGGCAACGAATCGATCAAGAAGATCAGCGGCAGGGCCGCGCGCGGCTACCGCTCGCCCGCCTGGGATCTCTCCCCCCATTCGATCGAGCTGCTGCTGAAGCATGGCATCAAGTACGACAGCTCTCTGATGGGCCACGACTACGACTGCTACTACGCCCGCCAGGGCGACGTCGCGGAACTGAAGACGCCGTTCGTCCGCGGCCGCGAGACCACCCTGGTCGAGATGCCGATCAGCTGGTCGCTCGACGACTTCCCGCACTTCGAATACATGCGCAATCCCAACGGCTCGATCCAGGCCGGCCTGATGAATGCGACGAACGTGCTGGAGAACTTCGTCGACGACTACACCTACATGACGCGCGTGCAGCCGGACTTCGGTATCCTAACCTACACCTTCCATCCGCATGTGATCGGCCGCGGCCATCGCATGATGATGCTGGAGCGGCTCATCCAGAAACTGATGGAGGACGGCGCCGTGTTCATGACCATGGAAGCCGCCATGCACGAATGGCTGGCGCGCCAGCAGTCGGGGCGAAAGGCGGCGGCGGAATAGTTTGGTCACGCGATCGAATAGTCTGTCGTCCTGAGCGCAGCGAAGGACCTCATCGCCGCTTGCCGCGGCATGAGATCCTTCGCTGCGTTCAGGATGACAAGCGCAGCGCTCTACCTGCCCTTGAACTGCGGTTTGCGCTTTTCCATGAAGGCGCGGCGGCCTTCGATGTAGTCCTCGGAGCCGAAGCACTCCTTCACCAGCGCGGTCGTGCGGCCGAAATCGGGCTTGCCATCGAGGCGTGTCAGCTCCTCGACGGTGCGCTTGGCCGCATGCATGGTGAGCGGCGCGTTCTCGCCGATCAGCTTGCAGTAGTTGTCGACATAGGCGTCGAGCTCGGCATCCGGCACGACCCGGTTGATCAGGCCCATGCCGAGTGCCTCCTGGGCGCTGAACAGGCGGCCGGTGAAGAAGATCTCCTTGGCGTAGGCCGGACCCACCACGTCCATCAGCGTCTTGATGCCGGCCGCCCGGTAGCCCAGGCCCAGCCGGGCCGCGGGCACGCCGAACTTGCAGTTGTCGGAGGCGATGCGGATGTCACAGGTCAGCGACACGGCGACGCCGCCGCCGACGCAGAAGCCGCGGATGCGGGCGATGGTCGGCTTGGAGCACTTGGCCAGGCGCGCGTTGGCGATCTCGCCGATCTTGTCGTAGTGGGCAATCTGCTCCGGCGTCGAGCGCGCTTTCTCGAATTCCGAGATGTCGGCGCCCGAGACGAAGGCCTGGTCGCCCGCGCCGGTCACGACCACGACGCGGATCGCCGGATCCTTCTCGAACTCGTCCATGATGACCGGGATCGCCTCCCACATGTCGGACGAGGTCGCATTGCGCTTGGCCGGCTTGTTGAAGACGAGCCGGCCAACCGCCCCGTTTTTCTCCGCAATCATGTTCGGCGTTGGACTGATCATGACATTCTCCTTCTTGCCGGACCGCGGGCCTCCAGGCCCGCATCATGATTCATGAGCGGGCCTGGAGGCCCGCGGTCCCTATGACTAGATGACGCCGCGCTGGCGGAAGCTGGCGATGGAAGCGGCGTCGTAGCCGGCTTCCTTCAGCACCGCCTCGGTATGCTCGCCCTGCTCGGGCGTGGCCGAACGCATCTCGAAGGGCGTGCGGCTCATGTTGATCGCCTGGCCAATGAGCTCGATCGGTCCAAGCTTGGGCGACGTCACGGGATGCGCCATCTTGAGGTGCTTGACCTGCGGATCGGCGAACATCTCGTCCATCTTGTAGATCGGCCCGGCCGGGACGCCGGCCTTGTTGAGCTTCTCGACCAGCTCGGCGCTGCCGTAGGTCGCGACCCGCTTGTCGATCTCGGCGTTCAACACGTCGCGGTTCTGGCGACGCGCCTTGTCGGTCGAGAAGCGCTCGTCGGTCATCAGCTCCGGCGCCTTGATGCATTCGCAGAAGCGCTTGTAGATATGGCCGCCCGACGCCGCGATGTTGATGTAGCCGTCCTTGGTCTTGAAGACGCCGGTCGGAATCGAGGTCGGATGATTGTTGCCGGCCTGGCCCGGCACGTCCTTGGCGAGCGTCCAGCGCGCCGCCTGGAAGTCGCACATCGAGATCATCGCCTGCAGGAGCGAGCTCGATACCCACTGGCCCTGGCCCGAGGTCTCGCGCTCCAGCAGGGCAATCAGGATGCCAATGGCGCAGTGCAGGCCGGCGCCCACGTCGGCGACGGCGATGCCGGCCCGCACCGGCCCGCCGCCCGGCATGCCGGTGACCCACATCAGGCCGCCCATGCCTTGGGCAATCTGGTCGAAGCCCGCGCGCTCGGCATAGGGACCGTCCTGGCCGAAGCCCGAGATCGAGCCCAGCACGATGCGCGGATTCACTTTCTTCAGGCTCTCGTAGTCGATGCCCAGTCGGAACTTCACGTCGGCGCGGTAATTCTCGACCACCACGTCGGCCTTCTCGACCAGCTTCATGAAGACGGCCTTGCCGTCCGGCTCCTTCAGGTTGAGCGTGATCGAGCGCTTGTTGCGGTGCAGGTTCTGGAAGTCCGGCCCATGGCGCGGCCCACCCATGTCCATGTCGCCGGCGCCCGGCGGCATCTCGACCTTGATGCAGTTGGCGCCCCAGTCGGCGAGATAGCGCACGGCGGTCGGGCCGGCGCGCACCCGCGTCAGATCGAGCACGGTAAAACGGGCAAGCGGTCCTGCGGTCATGGTCTCACTCTGGTTAAGATAGCCTCACCCTGAGGAGGCCCGCAGGGCCGTCTCGAAGGGTGGGCACAGATCGAGTCTGCGGCCATGCTTCGAGACGCTCGCTGCGCTCGCTCCTCAGCATGAGGTTATCGTTGGTTCGACACTCTACTCTACCCGTACCATGGCGGCGGGATCGATCTCCAGCCAGACGCGGCTGCCGATTTCGAAAACCGTATTGGGGCCGGTAGAAACCCGCAGCGGCTTGGCGGCGCCCAGCGGCCGGGCTTGGTAATCCCAGTATTCGCCGAGATAGGACCGCCCTGCGATCTCTGCCTCGACCGCCAGCATGCCGCCGTTCGGCTTGTGGGCGGCCAGGCCGATCGCCTGCGGGCGCAGCGAATAGAGCAGGCCATTCGCTCCGCTAGCCCCTTCGAGCATCGACGCGGCAGCCGAGAAGCCGTCGAAGCGGACCTCGCTGCCCTGCCGCGCCCCTTCGAGGAAATTGGTCCGGCCGATGAAGGCCGCCACGAATCGGCTCTTCGGCCGGCCATAGAGCACATGCGGCGCATCGATCTGCTCGATCCGCCCCTTGTTCATCACCACGATGCGGTCGGAGGTCACCATGGCCTCCGACTGGTCGTGCGTGACGTACACCGTCGTGATCTTGAACTCGTCGTGCAGGCGGCGGATCTCGAAGCGCATCTCCTCGCGCAGGTTGGCATCAAGGTTGGAGAGCGGCTCGTCGAGCAACAGCACCTCGGGCTCGACCACGATGGCGCGGGCCAGCGCCACGCGCTGCTGCTGGCCGCCCGACAGCTCCGCCGGATAGCGCCCCTTCAGCCCGCGCATCTGGACGACATCGAGGATCCTGTCGAGCCGGCGATCGATCTCGGCGCTGGCGAGCTTGCGAACCTGCAGGCCAAAGCCGACATTTTCGCCGACCGTCATGTTCGGCCAGATGGCGTAGCTCTGGAAGATCATCGACATGCGCCGCTTTTCCGGCGGCACGACACCTGCGGCGGTGGAGATGGTCTGGCCATCGAGCTCGATGGTGCCGGACGAAGGCGGCATGAAGCCCGCAATCATGCGCAAGGTAGTGGTCTTGCCGCAGCCCGATGGCCCCAGCAGGGAAACGAATTCACCCTTCTGCAGCTCGAGCGAGAGGTCCTTCACCGCCTCGAAGGCGCCGAAGCTCTTGGTGATATTGCTGAGGACGAGCTTGCTCATGTCGCGGTGCGCTTCAGCATGAAGTCCCGCCCGAGCGCGCGCTGGCCGATCCAGAGCAGCGGCAGGGTCAGGACCTGGAGGATCAGTGCCAGGGCGGCGAGGTACTCGAAATTCCCTTCCTCGCTCATGTCGAAGATCATCACCGACACGACCTTGGTTCCCGGACCGTAGAGGAAGATCGCCGACGACAGCTCGCGCGTGGCCGGGATGAAGATCAGGAGCCAGGCACCCAGCAGGCTGCGCTTGAGCAACGGCGCCACGACACGACGGAGCGCGGTGATGCGGTTGCCGCCGAGGATGCGCACTGCCTCCTCCATCTCCGGGTTGATGCTGCGCATCGCCGCAATGTTGTTCACGTAACCGATCGGCAGGAAGCGCGTGGTGAAGGCCAGGATCAGGATCAGAGCCGTGCCGTAGAGCGCGAGCGGCGGCGGCGCATAGGCGGCATAGAAGCCGATCGCCAGCACCACGCCCGGGATCACGAAGGGGGCGATGCACAGGAACCCCAGGACGCCGGCGAAGGGCACCAGCCGGCGCGTCACGATATAGGCGACGCCCAGCGTGATGATCACGCCTGCTGTGGCGGCGGCGCCGGCGAACAGGAAGGCGTTGATCACCGACTGGGCCGCCGTCGCATGCTCGAAGAGAACGAAGTGGAAATTCCTGAGCGAGATATTGTCGACCGTGAAGCCGCGCCCCCAGGCCTTGGCGAAGGCCGCCTGCACCAGGAACAGATAGGGCAGGAAGATCGAGAGCGTCGCCACGAACATGGCGTAGCCGAACATCGCCCAGCGCCACCAACCGAGCTCGATCGGCCGCCGTTCGCCGCCCTTGCCGGTGAGCGACACGAAGCCCTTGCGGTGGGTCATCAGGCGCTGCACCAGGATCAGCATCACGGTAACGCCGAGCAGCGGCATGGCATAGGCCGCCGCCACCTCGACGCGCACCGGATTGCCGAAGAACTGATAGAGCTGGGTCGTCGCCACATTGAAGCGCGCCGGGATGGCGATCATGGCGGGCGACGCGAACAAGGCGATGGCTTCGAGGAAGCAGATGATCAGTCCGCCCAGGATCGCCGGCAGCGCCAACGGCAGGGTGACCCGGCGCATGGTCCGCCATGTTCCCGCGCCCAGGATGTTGGCGGCGTCCTCCATCTCCGAGGACACCAGTTCGAGCGCGGCGGAGGTGAAGATGAAGATGTAGGGAAACGAATAAAGCGCGATGACGACGGCAAGCCCGGTGAAGCTGTAGATGTTGAACGGCCCCGCCTCGGCACCGGTGGCGAACACGTAGAAGCGGTTGAGCCAGCCGGCGTTGGGACCGGCGAGCAGGATCCAGGCCACCGCACCGGTGTAGGGCGGCGTGATGAAGGTCACCAGCACCAGTATACGCACCAAGCCACGCCCCGGCATGTTTGTGCGCGACACGCCCCAGGCGAGCGGAATCGCGAACAGGCCGGCCAGCCCAGCCGAGACGGCGCCGAGCCTCAGCGAGTTGAACAGGGCCTCGACGTAGCGCGAGCGTCCCCAGGCCACGGCGTAGTTGGCGAAGGTGAACTCGCCGGTGCGCTCTGCAGAGAAGCTGGTGACCACCAGATAGACGAAGGGGCTCACCACCAGGAACAGCAGGACGGCGATGATCGCGATCCACAACAGCCAGGTCGCGTCGAACCCACTGACGCGCGCCGGCCGCACTGAAGAGGGCGCGAGTGCGGGCGCGGCGACAGTCATGACATCGACAGTGTCATCCCGAGGCCGCAGGCCAAGGGACCTTTGCGGATCAGGAAAGGTCCCTCGCTGCGCTCGGGATGACCGCATTGGCTGAACATCTGCCCGATCCTAATTCCCGAACGTGTCCCGCCACTGCTCGATCGCGTCGGGGATGCCCTTGTCGATTTCCGCGACGCTCGGGCGGATCGTCTTGACCTCGCTGAGCGGCTTGGCGCCCGGCGGCGGCGGCACTTCCGGCCGCAGCGGGATGGCGAAGTGCTTGGCATTGATCTTCGCCGCTTCGATCGAATTGAGGTATTCCATGAAGAGCCTGGCGGCGTTGGGATGCTTGGTGCCCTTGATGATCGCCGACGGCGCGATGATCAGCACGGAGCCGTCGCTCGGGTAGGACACCGCCAGCGGATTGCCGCGGGCGGCACTGAACAGGGTCGAGCCGTCGGCGCCCGCCGCCACCTGCCGTTCGCCGGCGTTCAGCGCCGTCACCGTGTCGTTGATGGAGCGGCCGATCTGCGGCTTGTTCTTCTCCAGGTTGTCGAAGTACTCCCAGCCGTAGAGATTCTTCATCATCAGCACCCAGGTACCGACATAACCCGAGAAGCCCGGATGGCCGGTCGAGACCTTGCCCTTCCACTTGATGTCCAGAAGATCCGTCCACTTCTTCGGGGCCTCTTCCGGGTTCACCTTGGAGGTGTTGTAGGTGATCACGACCAGGCCGGCCGACGTCGTGTGATAGTAGCCGTCCGGATCGAAGTTCTGGAAGGCCGGCAGGATCTTCGAGGCCGTCTCCGGAATATACTTCTCGAACCTTCCTTCGGCCTTCAGGCGCACGTCGTGACCGACATCGGTCGATGAGAAGACGTCGCAGACGACCTGGTTGTTCTTGAGGTCCTGCAACAGGCGCTGGTAGGCGACCTGTGCCGTGGTGCGCACGACATTCACCTTGATGCCATAGAGCTTCGTGAACTCGGCGCCGAGCTCCTCGGCGGCTTCGGACGTATAATGGGAGGTATACCAGGTGAGCTCGCCTTCCTTCTTGGCGGCTTCTTCGAGAGCCGTCATGTCGGCGCGCGCGGCTGCCGGCGCAAAAGCGAGCGCTGCGACCACGGCAAGGCGTGCCAACCCCTTCATCAGTTCCTCCCGGAGCGTGACCTTATTATTGTTGGCGGAGATACGATCACACGGAGCGGCAAGCGACAAGCGCGGGCCGCAGCAAGCGAGCGCATGACGGAAGACAAATCAGCCGGCTGGGCGACCTACTATGAAAAGCTGCGCGACCGGCCGCCACGCCGCACGCTGTTGACGGCCCTCGACCGCTTCGGCGCGCCGCCGACCGGCGCGCTCGCCGTCGATCTCGGCTGCGGCGACGGCCGCGACGCGATCGAGATGCTGCGGCGCGGCTGGCGGGTGGTGGCGATCGATGCCGAGCCGCAAGCCCTCCAGCGATTGCAGGCGCGGCCCCTGCCGCCCGGTAGCGACGTCACGCCGATCGTGGCGCGCCTGAAGGACGTGCCACTGCCGATCGGCCTCAACCTGGTGAATTCGAGCTTCGCCATGCCGCTTTGCGAGCCGGAGGCTTTCCGCAGCGTATGGGAGCGGATCCGAGAGGCTTTACCGCCCAGCGGTCGCTTCAGCGGCCAGTGGTACGGACCGCGCGACAGCTGGATGGGACGACCGGGCATCACCTTTGTCAGCCGCGACGAGGCGCTGGCCTTGCTCGACGGCTTCGAACTCGAGATGTTCGAGGAAGAGGAAGCCGACGGCACGACGCCGCGCGGCAACGCCAAGCACTGGCACATCTTCCACATCGTTGCCCGGAAGCTTTAGGCGCGTCTCGGGCCCCCGTGGAACCCCGATCAGTTGGGCCGACGGCCGCCCCCTCCGTCAACAGCGCAGATCAACCAAGCCAACAACGCCGCGTTCTGCGCCGTTCCATACCCACCGCTTTACCTACCACCGCGCGATAGTCGAGCAATCGGCGGGGACGCAGGTCCATTGTCGACGCCGACACGGAAAGACTTAGCCATGAGAGAACGGCCCGTCGTAGTGGGCCGTTGGTGATGAACTATTCCCCCAAACTCAATGGCTGAGCAGCGCGCCTGCCAGGACGATCACGAGCAGTAGGAACCCCACCGCCATATGGCCGTCAGCGTTTCTGGTCATCGCAGCATCGCCTGACCGCCGCAGCCCTTCTGGGCCGCGAGCGTCGCCAGATAGTTCTGACGTGCCTGCAGTGCGGCAGTGTCTTTGCCAGCCGCGTCCTTGAAGTCCATAGCAAACCACAGCGGCCAGATGAGCAGGCCAGCCACACCAGCAGCGACGTTCTGCGCGGTCTTATTGCTGCTCTCGCGTCCCAGATCGGTGATCCTGGCGGTGTTGGCGGTCGTCTCGGCCTGGATGGCGGTACAGTTCAGGCCCTGATCCTGAGGCTGCACGACGGGGATTTGCGCGGCGTCTCGGCCAGCACATGCGCCGAGCAGTGAGGCGAGCACAAGGGCGCTCGCGAATTGACGTACGAACATCTCGATCTCCAGTCTAATCAAACGGGGTATCGGAATTGAGCCCCCTGCAACGCCTCAAGCCCGCCAGCAGGGCGCTGGTCGAGCCGAGGGCCTCGCCGGGGCTTTTGAAGAAGGCACAGCCGATCCGGGTCGTGTCGTTGCGCCCCTGATATGACCGCGAACTATGCGCACGCCCAACGAACAAGCTTCATTCCGTTCATGAATGGTGTGCATACTGGTGCACAACCTGGAGCTGACACGCATGGCCAATCTGCGTTCGCTCGATCTGAACCTGCTGACGGTCTTCGAGGCTGTCTACGACACCCAGAACATCACAGAGGCGGCAAAGCGGCTGGGGTTGACCCAATCGGCGGCAAGCCACGCGCTACGTCGGCTCAGGGAAGCGTTGCGCGACGACTTGTTCGTCCGGGGCAGCGACGGGCTGAAGCCGACGGAGGCGGCATTGTCGCTATATCCTGCGGTCCGCAGCGCTCTCGATGGAATACGAACCGCCGTTGCCGGTAAGGCGACGTTCGATCCGGCCAGCGCCCGCGGTTCCTTTCGCATTGCCATTCCATATGTGATTGGTCCCTTCGTCGCCTTGCGATTGGAGGAGCGCCTAAAAGCCGAAGCGCCCTCGGTTGAGCTTCACTTCGACACGCGGACCATACCGCTCAATCTTTTGTCGGAACTGGAAGAGGGCCGCACCGATGTCGCCGTGGATTGGTGGACGGCGACCGAGGCCCGGTTCGTCAACCAGCACATATTCGATGATCAATTAATGATCGTGGTTGGACGCGATCACCCGCGCATCCGTGAAGCGCCATCTCTGGCGGCGCTGGAGCGGGAGAATTTTGTAGGTCTACACCGTCGGCCCGCGCAGTGGGACCGTGCTCTCGCGATAAAGCAGGTGTTGGCTCTGAAACACTGGAAAATTGCCCTCAACGTCAGCGAGTTCATTGAAGTCCCGCTGATCGTCGCGGCGACCGACTTTGTCAGCGTGATGCCTCAGTCTATGGCCAGCACATTGGAAAAGACGGGTCTGGTTCGCTTGCTGCCATTCCCAGCGTCCCTGCCACCCTTGGCAATCAAGATGACCTGGCATGCGGGGCGTCGACGCGATCCCGGGCACATGTGGCTGCGACGGATGGTGCGCCAGGAAGTGCGGCGCTTTGCCAATGAAGCGCTTGACACATTGCCGCGAGCAAAGGACGTCGCGAGGCTTCGCGACGGCTAGCCGCGACGACGATCACCCCTCCCTGGTGCCTGCTTTATTCGGTTGGATCACGCTGTTAAGTAAAACTACACTATACTTGATTACTACTTAAAGTCACTCTATAGTCGCCTCTTGTCCGTTGCTCTCCGGCCGAAAAACTGTCCGCAGTTTCACTGTCTCACTTTGGGGGTCCACTCCAGTCCCTCAATCGAAAACGGGTAGCGGAAATTGCGGAAAATGCGGAAATCCCTCACGGCAAGCAATGACTGCACTTCGGAAGAGGCATGCATGTTGCGCGTCCCCTGACGTAGACAAGCCGCCGGCCGGTGGCCGACACTTTGGCCACAGCATCAGAGGAGGCACCATGGCCGCCGTTCCCGTCACCGCCGAAATCGCCCGCCGCGCCACCGCTCTCGCCTGGCGCGACCTTCCGGACGATCTTGTCGAGCGCACCAAGCAGTGCCTGCTCGACTGGTTTGCCGTCACCGTCGCCGGCGCCCAGGACGAACTCACCGACATCCTAGTGCGCGAAGCCGTCGAGGACGGCGCCACAGGCCCGGCCACCGTGGTCGGCCGCAGCGAGAGGGTGCTGCCCTCCGCCGCCGCCCTGATCAACGGCGCGGCCGGCCATGCACTCGACTATGACGACGTCAATTTCTCCATGGGCGGTCACCCGACGGTCACGGTCGTTCCCGCCCTGCTGGCGCTCGGCGAGCAGCTCGGCGCCTCGGGCCAACTGTTCATCGAGAGTTTCATCGCCGGTTACGAAACCTCCGGCAGGGTCGGCCGGCTGGTCTCTCCCAGCCACTACCAGAAGGGCTTCCATGTCACCGGCACGGTGGGTTCGTTCTCCGCCACCGCCGCGGCGGGCCGCATGCTGGGCTTGAGCGACAAGCAGCTCGCCGTCGCCTTCGGCATCGCCGCCACCCAGGCCGCCGGGCTGAAATCCAACTTCGGCACCATGTGCAAGCCGCTGCATGCCGGCACTGCGTCGGAGCACGGCCTGCGCGCCGCGCGGCTCGCCGCCAAGGGCTTTACCGCCCGCAGCGATTCGCTCGAATGCGATCAGGGATTCGCTTCCTCGCAGAGCGATCACCTCAACGCCGAACAGGCGCTGGGCGAGCCGCCAGCCGGCTGGCATCTGCGCAACAACCTCTTCAAGTACCATGCCGCCTGCTACCTGACGCACGCGCCCATCGAGTGCGCCAAGGAGATCCGGCTCAAGAACAACTTCCCGCCGGAGCGGGTGAAGAACATCCTGCTCAGGATCGACGCCGGCGCCGACAAGGTGTGCAACATCGAGAACCCGACGACCGGCCTCGAGGCCAAGTTCTCGCTGCGCCAGACCGTGGCCATGGCGCTGACCGGCGTCGATACGGCCAACCTCGATTCGTACAACAAGGCCATCACGCAGGAGCCGCGGATCAAGACCCTGCGCGACAAGATGTCGATCGAGTTCAAGCCCAACTGGGAGCATTCGCTGGCCGAGATGGCGATCCAGCTCGACGACGGCACGACCCTCGAAGCGACGCACGATTCGGGCATCCCTTGGGCCGACATCACCAAGCAGCGCCAGGCGCTCGAGACCAAGTTCGAGAGCCTGGTGACGCCGGTGCTGGGCGCTGCCGGCGCCAAGCGCCTGCACGACGCCATCGAGCGCATCGACGACCTCGCCGACGTCGGCGAACTCGCGCGCGCGTCGGCGAAGAGCTGAACGCGATGTCCGTCGTCCCGACCAAGGCCCGAAGGGCCTCGTGGAGTGACCTTCTCTCTACACTAAGCTGCTTATCGTAGAGAGAAGGTCCCTCGGCTGCGCCGCCCTTCGGGCGGCTTCGCTCGGGACGACGGAGGAACTTTAGGAGTTGCAATGGCAGAGGATTTCCGGACCCGCGCCCGGCTGGTGCCGAAGGGCAACCGCTACGAGGATTTCGAGCCCGGGCGGGTCTTCCAGCACCATTGGGGCCGCACCATCACGGAATCGGAGAGCACCCTTTTCTCGACGCTGACCCTGCACTTCAATCCGCACTATTTCAACGCCGCCTACGCCCGCGCGCACGGCCATCCCGGCATCGTCGTCAATCCGATGCTGGTCTTCACCACGGTGTTCGGTCTCACGGTCGAGGAGCTGAGCGAGGGCGGTGGACCTTTCCTCGGCGTCAACCAGCTCACCTTCCATCAGCCCGTCTATCCCGGCGATTCGCTCAGAGCCGAGTCGGTCGTCCTCGACCGACGGATCTCCGACTCGCACAAGGGATTCGGCATCGTCACGTGGCATACCAAGGGCTTCAACCAGCGCGATGAGCCCGCCATCGATTTCAAGCGCACCAACCTCGTGCGCCTCAGGAACCCGTAAAATGCCGTACATCACCGAAGAGCGCCGCATGATCCAGGAGCAGGCGCGCGAATTCACCCTCAACGAGGTGCTACCCATCGCCAACAAGCTCGATCCCGAGAAGGGCGACATCCCGATGGACCTCCGCGACAAGATGGCGGAGCTGGGCTATTTCGGCATCCTGATCCCGGAGAAGTACGGCGGCCTCGGGCTCGGTTGCTTCGAGTACTGCCTTGTGACCGAGGAATTGTCGCGCGGCTGGATGAGCGTCGCGTCGCTGATCGCGCGCGGCAATCTTTTGATCGGCGCGCACATGATGAGCGAGGAACAACGCGCGCGTTATCTGCCGCGCATGGCCAAGGGCGAGTTTTTGGGCGCCTTCTCCATGTCGGAGCCCAACGCAGGCTCCGATATCTCCAACATTTCCTGCCGCGCCAAGAAGGACGGCGCCTCCTGGCTGATCAGCGGCAACAAGTATTGGTGCACCTTCGCCGACGGCGCCGACTTCATGATTATCATCGCGCGCACGTCGGACGCGCCGGCCGGCAAGCGCCATATGGGCCTCTCGATGTTCTTTCTGGAGAAGAAGCGTGGTGAGCTGCCGCCGGGCTGCAACGGCGCGCCGATTCCCAAGATCGGCTATTTCGGCTGGAAGACCTACGAGCTCGCCTTCGACAATTGCCGTGTCCTGGCGGAGAACATGATCGGCGAGGAAGGTCACGCCTTCTACTACGCCACCTCAGGGCTGGAGACGGCGCGGGCGCATACCGCGGCGCGTGCCATCGGGTTGGCCCAGGGCGCGCTCGACGATTCGATCAAGTACGCCGGCGACCGCAAGCAGTTCGGCCGTTCGATTGGCGACTTCCAGGCGATCCGATTCAAGATCGCCGACATGGCGACCCAGATCGAGGCGGCTCGCCAACTCAACTACTTCGTCTGCGAACAGATCGATACCGGCCAGCGCTGCGACAAGGAAGCCTCGATGGTAAAACTGTTCGCCTCGGAAATGGCCGAGCGCGTCTGCAGCGAGGGCATCCAGATCCATGGCGGCGCGGGCTACACCACGTTGCACGCTGTTGAACGGCACTGGCGCGACGCGCGGCTCACCAAGATCTTCGAAGGTACGTCGGAGATCCAGAAGCGCATCATCTCCGACCGCCTGCTCGGCCGGGGGAGGAACTGATGAAGGTCTCTTCCCTCACCGGAAAGCATAACTACTTCGAAGACTTCAAGGTCGGCGAGGTGCTGAAGCACGCCCGCGGCAAGACCGTCGAGCCGCTCGAGCAGGTGTGGATCACCAACGTCACCATGAATACCGCCGAGGGCCACTTCAACGAGCACCTGATGAAGTCGAGCCCGTGGGGCCAGCGGCTGGGCTTCGGCGGCGTCACCATCTCGATGTGCATCGGCCTCGCCGCCCAGGACACCGCCGAGAACGCGCTGATGGAGCTCGGGCTGGACAAGATCCGGCTGAAGGCGCCGGTCCATCACGGCGACACGCTCTATTGCTACTCCGAGGTGCTGGAGAAAGACGACGCCCAGCAGCCCGACGCCGGCATCGTGCGCTTCCGGCACTACGGCGTGAACCAGGACGACAAGCATGTCTTCGAGGGCGAGCGCTTGGTCCTGATCAAGCGGCGCAGTCACTGGGGAGACAGGTGATCTCTTGTCCGCGCTCCGAATGACCGTGCTCGGCGCCCTCGACGGAGTCCGCATCGTCGACCTCACGCAGATGCTGGCGGGACCGTTCTGCACCATGCTGCTGGCTGACCAGGGCGCGGAGGTCATCAAGGTCGAGCCGCTCGACGGCGACCACACGCGGATCATCGGCCCCTACCATGCCGACGACCAGTTGCGGGCGTTCGGCGGCTACTTCGCCTCGGTGAACCGCAACAAGAAGTCGGTCGCCATCGACCTCAAGTGCCCGGAAGGCCGCGAGCTGGTGATGCGGCTCTGCGATGGCGCCGACGCGGTGGTCGAGAATTACCGCGGCGGCGTCATGGATCGCCTCGGCCTGGGCTACGAGACCCTGCACGATCGTTTCCCGAAGCTGGTCTATGCCACCATCCGCGGCTTCGGCGACTGGCGCACCGGCCGCAGCCCTTACACCGACTGGCCGGCCTACGACGTCGTGGCCCAGGCGTTCGGCGGCCTCATGGCCATCACCGGCCCCGACAAGAACACGCCGATGAAGGTCGGTCCCGGCATCGGCGACCTGATGCCCGCCACCATGTGCGCCGTCGGCATCGTCAGCGCCATCCTGCGCGCCCACAAAACCGGCCAGGGCCAGTTCGTCGATGTCGGCATGGTCGACGCCATCCTGTCGATGTGCGAGCGCATCGTGCACCAGCATTCCTACACCGGCGGCGTGCCGGTACCGGAAGGCAACCACCATCCCCTGCTCTGCCCGTTCGGCATGTTCCCGGCCAAGGACGGCTTCATCACCATCGCCGCTCATGCCGACACGCACTGGCCGATCCTCTGCCGCCTGATCGGCAAGCCCGAGATGGGCACCGATCCGCGTTACGCCACCGTGCAGGACCGCCGCGCGCATCAGGACGAGATACTCGCGGCCGTCTCGGCTTTCACGAGCCAGCGCACCAAGCAGGAATTGCTGGCGCATCTGGGCGGGCAGGTGCCCTTCGCGCCGGTCAACGACGTGCGCGACGTCTTCGCCAATCCGCACTTCGCCGCCCGCGACATGGTGGTGTCGGTGCCGCATCCTGGCCTCGACCATGAGACCAAGGTCGCGGGCGTGGCGATCAAGATGAGCGAGACGCCGGGTCGCGTGCGCCATCGCGCGCCCTTGCTCGGCGAGCATACCGACCAGTACCTGAACTCCCTCGGCCTCGGTGGCGCAGAAATTGCGCGGCTCAAGGCCGAAAAGATCGTTGCCTGAGGAGACCTGACATGACCGACCGTCCGCGCCGCGCCCGCCGCGTGCAGCTTTCCACGCCCGGCTCCAGCGAGAAGATGATGCAGAAGGCGGCCGAGTCGAAGGCCGACCACGTCTTCCTCGACCTCGAGGATGCCGTCGCCCCCAGCCAGAAGCGCGAGGCCCGCAAGAAGATCGTGCAGGCGCTGAAGACGCTCAACTGGACCGGCAAGACGCGCTGTGTGCGCATCAACGACCTCACCACCGAGTACGCCTTCGAGGACATCATCGAGGTCGTCGAGGGCGCCGGCGAACATCTCGACACCATCATGATGACCAAGGTCATGACGCCGGCCGACGTGCTGTTCGCCGACAAGCTGCTGCACCAGCTCGAGAAGAAGTTACGGCTCCAGCGCCGCATCGGCCTCGAAGCGCTGATCGAGGAGGTCGAGGGCATGCAGAACGTCGATGGCATCGCCAAATGCTCGCCGCGGCTGGAATGCCTGGTGTTCGGCATGGGCGACTTCTCGGCGTCGATGGGGGTCACCAACAAGAACGTCGGTACCAATGACGGCTATCCCGGCGACCTCTGGCACTATGCGCGCTTCCGGCTGGTCATGGCCTGCCGCGCCGCCGGCATCGATCCAGTCGACGGCCCCTTCGCGGACTTCCGTAATTCCGAAACCTATCGCGAGGAGTGCCGGCGCTCGATGATCCTGGGCTGCGTCGGCAAGTGGGCCATCCATCCCGCGCAGATCGACATCGCGCTCGACGTCTATTCACCCAAGGCCGAGGACGTCGCCCGCGCGCGGATGCTCGAGAAGGCCTATGCCGAGGCCGAGGCCAAGGGGCTGGGCGCCATCAATGTCGACGGCGTCATGGTCGACGTGGCTTCGATCCGTATCCTGCGCAACACGGTGCTGAACAAGGCCGACCTCTACGGGATGTAGTTCGATGCACGGACCACACCTCACCTTGAGGAGGGCGCGCAGCGCGCGTCTCGAACCGGGCGGAGTAACCTCCGCCCTGTGGTGGGCAACAGGCACCGAGTCTGCGGCCCATCCTTCGAGACGCGCGCATACGGCGCGCTCCTCAGGATGAGATCGTCGTCTTAGTCGAGCAGTAGGGTCATGCATCGCGCGATCGTGCCGGTGGCCACCATGCTGGCCATCCAGGTGATGATCTCGCTCAGCGTGCTGGCGCTCAGCGTCATGATGCCGGCGGTCGCCCGGGATCTCGCGATCGACCCCAAGCTGGTCGGCATCTTCACGGCCATCATCTACGGCGTCGCCGCCGTCACGGCGCTGGCGGCGGCCGAGCCGATCGTGCGGCTGGGCGCGGTGCGGATCTGCCAGGCCGCGCTCCTGATGGCGGCGATCGGGCTCGCCGTCAATGCGCTGTCGATGGTCGCAGCGACGGTGATCGCCGTGATCTTCATCGGTGCCGCACAAGGGCCGATCAATCCCGCGTCCGCGCATGTCCTGGCGGCGCGGGTGCCGCGCGAGTGGTTCGGCATGGTGTTTTCGCTGAAGCAGACCGGCGTGCCCATCGGCTTCGCCCTGGCCGGACTGATCTTTCCACTGCTGCTGCAGCTCGTGGGTTGGCGCGGCGCCAGCCTGGTCGCCGCGGCCGCGGCCGTCACCACCGCGCTCGTCGTCGAGCTCTTACGCTCGAGCCTCGACGCGGTGGTCAGGGCGGGCAAGCCATCCGTCGGGATCGGGCGGTCAGTCCGCTTCGTGTTCGCCCATCGTGAGCTGCGTGTGCTCGGCCTGTCGGCGATCATCTACGTCGTCGCCCAGCACACCTTCACCTTCTACCTGGTGACCTACCTCTACGAACATTGCGGGCTCAGCATCGCCCGTGCGGGCTTCCTGCTGTCGGCCTCGCAACTCGTGGGCACGGCGGTGCGGCTGGTGAGCGGCGGCGTGAGCGATCGCCTGCCACGCATGCAACTGCTGGGCTGGACCGGCATCGGCATGACGGCAGGCTGCATCGCCATCGGGCTGCTGGAACGGGATACGCCCTTCTGGCTGATCGCCTTGGCGGTCGTGGGCTACGGTGCGGTCGTCATCAGCTGGAACGGCACCTCGCAGGCCGAGTTCGCCCATCTCTCGCCGCCCGGCGAGGCCGCGGCCGTGGCCGCGGTGCAGACCGCGCTCGCCTTCTCGGGCGCCGTCATCGGCCCGCCGATCTTCGCCCTGATCGCTTCGCTTGTGAGCTATCGCGCCGCCTTCTTCGCCGTCGCTGCCTGCGTGCTGGTCGCCGCGATCTGGCAGATCGCCGTGGCGCGGAGCCGAAGCAAAGGTCCCTCGCTACGCTCGGGATGACAAATTACGCTCTCTCTACCGATCCGGACCGTGAGAGACGTATTGCCGATCGCCCGAGGTCGGCTGGTAGAACACGTCGACCATCTTGCCGGTATAGGGATCGATGAAACGCTCTTCCGTCCTGACCCAGCCTGCTCCAGGCTTCTCGCGCAACAAGGGCTTGTAAAACACCCGTTCGCAGAGTGTGCCCAGCGTGATCAACCCGCCGCCCACCAGAAGCCACGGGGGAGCGACCGGGACGCCGTAAGCAGCGGTGATCGCGCTGCCGACCAACAGCAGCACGCCAAATATCAGGACGGCGAGCCGCAGCATGTCAGCCGCTCACAGGTTCCGCGACGACCGCCGTGCCGTAGGCCACGATCTCACTCATCGTCTGGCCGATTTCGGAGGAATCGAAGCGCATCATGACGATCGCGTTGGCGCCCATGGCGGTCGCGTTGGCGACCATGCGGTCGACCGCATGCCGCCTGGCTTCCTCGAGCAGCTGGGTGTATTCGTGGATCTCGCCGCCGACGATCGAGCGCAGGCTGGCGACGATATTGCCGCCGATCCCCCGACTGCGGACAACCACACCGAAGACCTGGCCCAAGGTGGTTGCCACGCGCTGTCCGGCGATATTTTCGGTCGTAGCGATAATCATGCATTTTCCTTTCGCAAGCCGGTTTCACGGCGCCCGCCAGCCTACGCCGCGGGGATAGGGGATGGTAGCGTTCGGCTAACGCATAATGGGAGGAAACGCATGAAGCGCAGTGTTGTCGCCTGGACCTTGGCGGCCGTGCTTGTAGGCGCAAGCAGTCCCATCGCGTTCGCCCAGAAGGCCGGCGGCACCCTGCGCGTCACCCATCGCGACAACCCGCCCAGCGCCTCGATCCATGAGGAGGCCACGATCTCGACCGTGATGCCCTTCATGTCGATCTACAACAACCTGGTGGTGTTCGATCCCCAGTCCAAGCAGAACGCGCCCGATCACATCGTGCCCGACCTCGCGACCGAATGGGCGTGGAGCGACGACGGCACCAGGCTCACCTTCAAGCTGCGCGACGGCGTGAAGTGGCACGACGGCAAGCCCTTCACCAGCGCCGACGTAAAGTGCACCTGGGACATGCTGATCTCGCCCGAATCGAAGCTGCGCAAGAACCCGCGCAAGTCGTGGTGGTTCAACCTCAAGGAAGTGACGGTCAACGGCGACCGCGAGGTCACGTTCGTTCTCGGCCGGCCGCAGCCCTCGGTGCTGACCATGCTGGCCGGCGCCATGTCGCCGGTCTATCCCTGCCACGTCTCGCCCGCCCAGATGCGCACCAAGCCGATCGGTACCGGCCCGTTCAAGTTCGTCGAGCTGAAGCAGAACGAATCGATGAAGGTCGTGCGCAATCCCGACTACTGGAAGCCCGGTCGTCCCTACCTCGATGCGATCGAGTTCACCATCATTGCCAACCGCGCCACCTCGGTGCTGGCCTTCGTCGCCGGCAAGTTCGACCTCACCTTCACTGCCGACCTCGGCGCTCCCCAGCTCAAGGACCTGCAGGCCCAGGCGCCGTGGGCAATTTGCGAGATGCTGCCGACCAACACCCAGGCCAACCTGCTGGTCAACCGCGACAAGCCGCCGTTCGACGACGCCAAGATCCGCAAGGCCATGGTGCTGGCGATCGACCGCGATTCCTTCACCCATATCATCGGCCAGGGCACCAACCGTATCGGCGGCACCATGCTGCCGCCGCCGGAAGGCCGCTGGGGCATGCCGGCAGACTTTCTGGCCACCGTGGCGGGCTACGGCACCGACCACGAGAAGGCGCGCGCCGAGGGCCGCAGGATCATGGGCGAGCTGGGCTACAGCGCCGACAAGCCACTCAAGATCAAGGTCTCGACCCGCAACATTCCGGCCTACCGCGACCAGGCGGTCATCCTGATCGACCATCTGAAGCAGGTCTACATCCAGGGCGAGCTCGAGCCACTCGACACCGCCGTCTGGTACAACCGCATGGCGCGCAAGGACTTCACCGTCGGCCTGAACGTCCAGGGCGTCGGCATCGACGATCCCGACGTGGTCTTCTACGAGACCTTCAGCTGCGGCTCGGAGCGCAACTACACCAACTATTGCAGCCCCGAGATCGAGAAGCTGTTCGAGCAGCAGTCGCGCCTGCCGGACAACGAGGCGCGTCACAAACTCGTGTGGGAGATCGACAAGAAGTTACAGGAAGATGGCGCCCGTCCCGTGATACAGCACGACTGGGGCGCCACCTGCTGGCGTCCGGAGGTCAAGGGACTGAACCTCGCCATAAACACGATCTATAATCACTGGCGGTTCGAGGACGTTTGGCTCGACCGCTAGCAAGGAGGAAACGATGAAGCTCTATATGCATCCGGTGTCCACCACCAGCCGTCCGGTGATGCAGTTCATCGCCGACAACGACATCGCCGCCGACATGCAGGTGGTCGATATCCTGAAGGGCGAGCACTACGAGCCCGCCTACAGCAAGATCAATCCCAACCACCTCATCCCCATGCTCGAGGACGGCGACTTCCGCCTCACCGAGAGCGCGGCGATCCTGCGCTATCTCGCGGAGAAGACTGGATCGCCCGCCTACCCCAAGGACCTCAAGCAGCGCGCCCGGGTCAACGAGGTGCTGGACTGGTTCAACTCCAACTTCTACCGCGACTGGGGCTATGGCCTTATCTATCCGCAGCTTTTCCCGCACCTCAAGCGCGAGGACGCCAAGGTGCAGGAAGGCGTCGTTGCCTGGGGCAAGGAAAAATCCAAAGGCTGGCTGCAAGTCTTGAACGATCACTTCATCGGCCCCAAGAACCAGTATCTGTGTGGTAACGAAATCACCATCGCGGATTACTTCGGTGCGGCACTGGTGACCGCCGGCGAACTGGTGCATTGCAATCTTTCGGCCTATCCCAATGTTGAGCGCTGGCTCACCAACGTCAAAAAGCGGCCGAGCTACGCCAAGGTCTACGAAACCTTCAACGGCTTCTGCGCCTCGACCAAGGGCCAGCCCTGGCAGGCGATCTGAACAGGAGAACACCCATGATCAAGGGTTTGCACCACAACGCCTACCGCTGCCGCGACTCCGAGGAGACACGGCGCTTCTACGAGGATTTCCTCGGCCTGCCGCTCGCCCATACGCTCAAGATCGAGGAGACCATGACCGGCCGCAAGACCGGCGCCGGCGTGCTGCACACCTTCTATCGACTCGACGACGGCTCGTGCCTCGCCTTCTTCGAGGCGCCCGACATGCCGTTCGAGTTCAAGGACCAGCACGACTTCGACCTGCACATCGCGCTCGAGGTCGAGCCCGACGCCCTCGACAAGATGTTCGCCAAGGGCAAGGCCGAGGGCCGCGAGGTGCGCGGCGTGAGCGACCACAGATTCATTCGTTCGATCTACTTCCGCGATCCCAACGGCTATGTCATCGAACTCGCCGCCAAGGTTCCCGGCAAGGAAAGCGCGATGGATCCGACGAAGAACCACGCACGCGACATGCTGAAGGCGTGGCAGGCAGACAAGCGCCAACCGGCTGAGGTGGCGTAACGAACAAGAAGCGACGGAGGAGACGATGAGGCGTATGGCGTGGGCGGCATTGGCCGCCCTTGTGGGCGTGTGTGCGTTTTCATCGTCCTCCATCGCGGCCGAGCCGCCTCAGTTCCAGGTCGACCCCTTCTGGCCCAAGCCGCTGCCCAACAACTGGATCTTCGGTCAGGTGGCGAGCGTTGCGGTCGATTCGAACGACCATGTCTGGGTGCTGCAGCGCCCGCGCTCGCTCACCGAGGATGAGAAAGGCGCGACGCTCAATCCGCCGCGCAACAAGTGCTGTGCGCCCGCGCCGTCGGTCATGGAATTCGATGCCGACGGCACTTTCATCCAGGGCTGGGGCGGTCCTGAGACCAAGCCGTGGGTCGCCAACGAGCACGGCATCCATGTCGATCGCAAGGGTTTCGTCTGGATCACCGGCAACGCCGAGACCGACAGCGCCATCTTCAAGTACACCAGGGACGGCAAGCCGGTGCTGACAGTCGGCAAGCTCGGCCCGACCGGCGGCAGCAACGACAAGACGCTGTTCGGCCGGCCCGCCGACATCCAGGTCGACGAAGGCGCGAACGAGGCCTATGTCGCCGACGGCTACGGCAACCGCCGGGTCATCGTGATCGATTCGGAAACCGGCGCCTACAAGCGTCACTGGGGCGCCTACGGCAAGACGCCGTCGGACGACAAGACGCCGAAATACGATCCGGCCGCGCCGGTCTCCCAGCAGTTCGGCAATCCCGTGCACTGCGCCAAGGTCTCGCGCGACGGCTTGGTCTATGTCTGCGACCGTACCAACAACCGCATCCAGGTGTTCAAGAAGGACGGCACCTTCGTCACCGAGTGGTTTTACGCCAAGCCCACGCTGGGCGCCGGTGCGGTGTGGGACCTGAACTTCTGGCCCGACACCAACCAGACCTGGCTGTTCAACATCGATGGCGAGAACAACCTCCTGCGCATCCTGCGCCGCAGCGACGGCGCCGTGGTTGGCGGCTTCGGTCGCTCCGGTCGCTCCGCCGGCCAGTTCCACTGGGTGCACAGCATCGCGGTAGACTCCAAGGGCAACATCTACACGGGCGAAGTCGACAACGGCAAACGCGTGCAGAAATTCAAGCCGACAAGCGCGCCTTGATTTCTTCCTCCCCAGCTTCGCTGGGGAGGTGCCCGCGTAGCGGGCGGAGGGGTCATGAGCATCAACACTGACGCTCATGACCCCTCCGCCCGCTACGCGGGCACCTCCCCGCGCTACGCGCAGGGAGGCGAAGATCGTCAGCCCAATCGCCGCCGGTAAAGCGCGATCAACCGTTCCCAATGCCGTTCGGCCGCTGGCTTGTCGTAGCACCAGCGCTGCGGGAAGGCGAAGCCGTGATGGACGCCCATCTGGATCTCGAGCTCGCCCGGATTGCCTGACTTGTCGAACAGCACCTTCAGCTCTTTCACCATGGCGGGCGGTGCGAGTTCGTCGTGTTCGGCGCAGGAGATGTAGAGCTCGCCCTTGGCCTTGCCGAGCGTGAGATGCGGGCTCTCGACGGCGTCGCTCACCAGCCAGGTGCCATAGAAGGACGCCGCGGCGGCGACGCGGTCGGGAAAACGCGCCGCGGCGGCCAGCGAATAGGGTCCGCTCATGCAATAGCCATGGGTGCCGACCGGCCCCTTCTTGGACTCCTTCTGCGAATCGGCGAAGGCGATCAGGGCGGCGACGTCGTCCATCACCGGCGGGATCGTCATCTTGGTGCGCACCGCCCGCATGCGCGCCTGCTCGGCACTGCCCTTCTCCAGAACGTCGGCGCCGTACTTGGTGTCCTTGCCGGCCCGGTAATAGAGGTTGGGCAGCAGCACGTAGTAGCCCACCGTCCCCAGCCGGCGCGCCATGTCGTAAAGTTCCTCGCGGATGCCGGGTGCGTCCATCAGGAGGAGAACCGGCGGATAAGGACCGCCCCGTTCCGGATGGCAAACGAAGGTTTCGATGGCGCCGTCCTTGGTCGGGATGTCCAGAATCTTCTCTTTCATGGCCGATTGGTCCTCCGGATGCTTTGCGGCCATGCCAGCACCTTGCTAGGCTTTACTCAACAACAAAGCCCAAGAAGGCCTGAGGAGTGAAATGATGAAGCGTGGTGTGGTGTGGTCGGTCGCGTTCTGCCTCGCGGTCTGGGGGGCGCCGGCGTGGGCACAATTGTCCAACGATGTCGTGAAGATCGGCGTGGCAACCGACATGTCGAGCCTCTATGCCGACATCAACGGGCCGGGCGCCGTCGTCGCCACCCAGATGGCGATCGACGATTTCGGCGGCAGCGTGATGGGCAAGAAGATCGAGCTGGTCACCGGCGACATCCAGAACAAAGCCGATGTCGCCGCCACCCTGGCCGGCCGCTGGTACGACAACGAGAACGTCGACATGATCCTGGGCGCCGGCGCCTCGTCCTCATCGATCGCCATCGAGGGCATCGCCGGCGAGAAGAAAAAGATCTTCCTCGCCCCCGACCCGGCTTCTTCCGACATCACCGGCAAGCTCTGCAATCCCTACACCGTGCAATGGGTCTACGACACCGCGGCGCTCGCCAACGGCACCGGCTCGGCGGTCGTCAAGGCCGGCGGCAAGACATGGTTCTTCATCACTGCCGACTATGCCTTCGGCTACGCGCTGCAGCGCGACGTCTCGGAAGTCGTGACCAAGGCCGGCGGCAAGGTGCTGGGCGCGGTCAAGGCGCCGATCAACACCAGCGACTTCTCGTCGTTCCTGCTGCAGGCCCAGTCCTCCAAGGCGCAGGTCATCGGTCTCGCCAACGCCGGCGGCGACACCATCAACTCGATCAAGCAGGCGGCCGAATTCGGCATCGTCAAGGGCGGCCAGAAGCTCGCCGGCCTCCTGGTCTTCGTCTCCGACATCCATTCGCTGGGCCTCGAGCGCGCCCAGGGCCTCAGCCTCACCGAGGCCTTCTACTGGGACCTCAACGACAAGACGCGCGCCTTCTCCAAGCGCTTCGCGGAGAAGTTCAAGGGCAAGATGCCGACCATGGTGCAGGCCGGATTCTATTCGGCCACACTTGCCTACCTGAACGCCGTCAAGGCGGCGGGCACGGACAATCCCGACAAGGTGATGGCCACGATGAAAGCCAAGCCATGGGACGATCCGGTGTTCGGCAAAAGCTACATCCGCGCCGACGGCCGCAACATGCACGACATGTACCTGTTCGAGGTCAAGAAGCCCGCCGAGTCCAAGGGACCGTGGGACTACTACAACCTCATCGCCACCATCCCGGCCGAGGAAGCCTTTCGTCCGCTCGACCAGGGCAATTGCCCCATGGTCGCCAAGAAAAACTGAGGAGACCGAGCCATGGCTGATCCGTCGAACATCTACGCAGGCGTTGCCGGCTATTTCGGCAAGCCCGACCAGACCGGCAAGGTCGGCGTGTTCCGCCGCGCCGCGTCCGGAAACGGTGGACCGGCCGGCGACTGGCAGCATGTGCTGGGCACTGTGCAGGCCTACACCGTCTTCGTGCATCCCAAGGATCCTGAAACCGTGTTCGCCGGCACCAACGACGGCGTATGGCGCAGCACCGACCGCGGCGCCACCTTCCGGCGCACCAACTTCCCCGATTCCAAGAAGGAAGTCTGGTGCTTCATGGTCGACAGCCGCGATCCCAAGCGGATCTTCGCCGGCGCTTCGCCGATCGACGTCTATCGCAGTGACGACGGCGGGACGAGCTGGCGCAAGCTGGCGACGCCCGTCATCGCCAGCCACTGCAAGGGCCCGTTCGCGTCCCGGGTGATGCGCTTTGCCCAGCATCCGAAGAGGCCGGATGAGATCTTCGCCGCACTCGAGATCAACGGCGTGATGCGCAGCACCGACGGCGGCGAGACCTGGCAGGATTGCAGCGAAGGACTGATCAAGCTGGCCGAGCTGCCGCACCTCAAGAACAAGATCGTGAGCGACACCACGGCCGAGGGCATGCTCGACGGCCATGCCGTCGCCATCAACGCGGCCGATCCGGACGCCGCCATCGTGGCCTTGCGCATGGGCCTGTTCCGTACCGCCGACGGCGGCAAGAGCTGGCAGGACATGGAGATCCGCCGCTTCTCGCCCACCACCTACGGCCGCGATGTGAAAGCCTCGCCGACCGAGCCCAACACGCTCTATGCCGCGCTATCGGTCGCGGCCGCGAGCCACGACGGCGGGCTTTATCGCAGCGCGGACGGCGGCCAGAGCTGGAAGCGCTTCGACAAGGTCCAGGTGCATGGCACCATCATGTCGATCGGGCTGCACCACAGCGATCCGAAGCAGGTCTATATCGGCGCGCGCTATGACGGCGAGGTATTCGGCACGCAGGACGCCGGCAAGACCTGGCAGGCCATGCCGTTGCCCGGCGAAGTGCAGCACATCTATTCGGTGGCTTGCGGCTGAGGCGCGGCTACCCCAAGACCTGAGTGAGCGCACGCAGCCAGATCGCGACGGCTGTCGCACCGCCGTCTGGTATGCCGATCACCCGGTGGCCGAGGTAGCTCGCGCGGCCAACACGGGCGAGCATCGTAGCGGTCGTCGCAGCGCCCGCTTCGGCCGCGTCTGTTGCGGCCCGTAATGCCGTAGCCGCGCCCTCGGCTCGCGCCAGGCTCGCCTCAAAGGCATCGACCGCGGGGAGCAAAGTGTCGAGCATAGTGCAATCGCCCAGCTTGGCGCCGCCCAGATCCGCGATTGCTTCCACCCCTGCCCGGAAGCTTGTCGCCCAATCAGCGGACGTTGGCATCGCGGGCAATGTTCGCGCCGACCGCACCAGAGCCACCGCATAAAACGGGCCGGAACTGCCGCCGATCGCCCGGCGTAACGCGTCGCCGATCCGGGTGAGCGCCGTTGGTGGATCGGCCCAGGCGCCCTCGCCCAAGGCGCGAATCGCTTCGGCGCCGCGTGTCATGCTGAGGCCGAGATCGCCGTCGCCAGCCTTGCTGTCGAGGTCGGTGAGAAGCGGCTCGGCCGCCTCCAGCGCCGCAGCAACCGCGAGCGCCGCGGTGCGCAGGCGCTGGGCGTAGGGCCCGGGCGGCTGCTCGGGCAAAACCGGAGGGACCGTCGCAGGCACGATCTTGCGCATCGCTGCGAGTTCGCTGCCCGCGCGCCAGGCGGATGACTCGGCCGGCGCATCGAGAAGAACAAGACGCGCGCGGTCGACTTTCAGGATCGACAGCGAGCATCCCGGCATCTCGAGCGCCGTCAGGAAATCACCCATCCAGGCGCGCTCGACCTGCAGACCGCGCGCACGCAGCACCGCAAGGGCGTGGCGTGCAACGATGGCCAGTTCCATGGCCGTCGTGCCGCCGAGCCCGTTCACCAACAGCGCCACGCTGCTGCCGTGTGGCAGCTCGAGATCGGCGAGGATCGATCCGAGCAGACGCTCGACCACGGCATCGGCCGGCAGCAGGGCCGTGCGTTCGACGCCCTGCTCGCCATGAATGCCGAGACCGAGCTCGATTTCCGTCGCGCCAAGGTCGAAACCGGGACGGCCAACGGCCGGTACCGTGCAGGCGCCCAGCGCCACGCCCATGGTGCCGAGATCGCCGGCGGCGGCGCAGGCGAGTGCCGTCACCTCGGCGAGGTCGAGGCCCGTGGCCGCGGCAGCGCCGGCCAGCTTGTGGATCAGCACCGTACCCGCAATCCCGCGCCGGCGATGGCGCGCCACGGTGTTGCGCAACGCCACATCGTCGGCCACGACAACGATCTCGACCGGAATGCCTTCCACACGTGCCAGCTCGGCGGCGAGGCCGAAATTCAGCCGGTCGCCGGTATAGTTCTTGACCACCAGCACCGCGCCGGCAGGGCCGGCGGCGGCGCGGATGCCGGCCAGCACGGCGTCGACGCTGGGCGAGGTAAAGACATCGCCCGCGATCGCCGCCGCGAGCAGCCCCGGGCCGACATAGCCTGCATGGGCAGGTTCATGCCCTGAACCGCCGCCCGAGATCACCGCAACGGCCCGCCGCTGCGGCGGCGGCAGGTCGGCCCGCACGACGACGTCGAAATCAGCGAGCAGCGCCAGGCCAGGATGGAGGTCGCAAACGCCTTCCAGCATCTCGCGCACGACACGGCGCGGATCATTGACCAGTTTCTTCAAGGGCGCCCTCGCTCGCTGTCGGCGTCGTGATAGGTCCCTCGCTACGCTCGGAATGACAATTATACTCTTCCTTGCACCAACTACGTTGTCATCCCGAGGCCGAAGGCCGAGGGACCTTTGCTTCGCGGCGCCGTCACGAACCCTCGGCGTGCATGATCTCACCGAACAGTTCCCACGTCTGGCCCTTGAAGCGCTGGAGCTGCACCGCCTGGATCGGGTAATAGTCGGTCGGGCTGGTCGAGACCGTGATGCCCGGCAGGATCATCGGCACGCGGAACTTCTGGAACGACGCCGCCTGCCTCATGAGGTTGGCGCGCGTCAGCTCATCGCCGCAGCGCCGCAGTGTCTCGGCCATCAGGAACGATACGGTGTAGCCGTTGACATTGCCGAGATCGGCCAGGTGCGCCGTCGGATGATACTTGGTCATCCACGTAGTGAACGCCTTCATGTCCTCATGCTCGGCCCAGGTCGGGTCGGTCGGATCCATGACGTAGGCCGCGGTGAGGATGCCCTGCACGTTGTCGAAGCCGGCCGGCTTCATCACCGTGCCGACGCTCGCCGAGACGTTGTTGACGTAGTGCACGGGCTGCCAGCCGATATCGGCCGCCTTGCGCATCGCCTGGGCGGCAAACTTGGGCGTGGCGACGTTGAAGAAGACGTTGGCGCCGCTCGCCTTGAGCTGGATGATCTGCGAATCGACCGTCGGGTCAGTGATCTCGAACGTGACATGCTTGACGACTCGTCCGACCTCCTGCCCGAGGCCTTCCTTGAAGCCGTCCCAGTAGTCCTTGCCGTAGTCGTCGTTCTGCATCAGCACGGCGATCTTGGCGTCCTTCACCGTCGACAGGATGTGCTTGGCATAGATCACTGCCTCGGTGTGGTAGTCGGGCTGGTAGCCCATGGTCCACGGAAAGTCTTTGGGGTTGCCCCATTTCGAAGCGCCGGTGGCGACATAAAGTTGCGGCACCTTCTTCTGGTTCATGTATTTGTGGATCGCGGTGTTGCATGCCGTGCCCAGCGTATTGTGGGTGCACAGCACCTTGTCCTGCTCGACGAGCTGGCGGATGCATTCCACCGTCTTGGGTGGCGAGTAGCCGTCGTCGAGGCTGATGAACTTGATCTTGCGGCCGTTGATGCCACCCGTATCGTTGATCATGTCCCAGAACGCCACGATTGCCTTGCCATTGACGCCGTAAGCCGAGGCCGGTCCGCTATAGGGACAGGTGTGGCCGATCTTGATCTCGCTGTCGCTTGCGCCGTCGTCGTATTTCTTCTGGCCCAACGATATCGACGACGATGACAAGATGGCAGCGGCCGACGCGCCGCCCAGGAATGAACGCCTGCTGGTCTTCATCTATCCTCCCGACCGGAATTCTCTGGTTCCTGTGCGGAAAGCCTACACACCTCGGCCCAAAAGCCAAGCCGCCGCTACCAACCAAGCTCCCGCCGCATTTGCGCCACGGTCTCGAGCTGCCGCTCATGGTCGCCGGCAAAGCGCAGCACCAGGTGGCTGGCGCCGGCGTCGGCATAGGCTTTCAGCCAGGTAGCCGCCCCTGCAGCGGAGCCTGCATAGGACATCTGCCGCTTGCGAGTCACAGGCGCCGGCATACCGTAGTACTGCTCGAGATAGGCGTTTAGCCTCGCATCGGCGCGGGCCGCGTCGTCGTCGATCGCCAGGGTGAGGTACATGGCACCGATGAGCGCCGCCGGATCCCGCCCTGCGGCGCGTGCCGCCGCCTGCACTTCGCCCCATTGCACCGGATACTCCTCGACGCTCGGCGAGTTGGGGAACCAGCCATCGTACAGGCGACCCGTTCTTTGTCGCGCCGCGGCGACGGCGCCGGCAACCCAGATCGGCGGGCCGCCCGGCCGATGCGGCGTCGGTCCGAGAATGCCGCCTTGAACCTTCCAGCGTCCGTTCCAGTCGACCGGCTTGCCGGTCCACAAGGCGCGGCAGAGCGCCAGGCCCTCAATCATCCGACCGACCCGCTTGTCAAACGGCACGCCCGCCGCCTCGAACTCGGCGCGGATGTTCGGCCAGTCCGACGCGATGCCGACGCCCAGGATTAGCCGTCCCTCGGCAATGCGGTCGAGCGTTGCGACCTGATGGGCCAGCAAGACGGGATTGCGCAGAGCCGGCAGCAACACCGCGGTGCCGAGCTCGACCTTGCGCGTGCGCGCCGCCACCGCAGTCAGCAAGGTCAGCGCATCGTGCCGCGGTCGAGCCAATAGCGAATCGCCGACCCATATTGAATCGAATCCCAGCGCCTCGGCGCGCTCGGCCAGCGCCAGCAGCGGGGCGGCTTCGGGCTGTCCTCCCATGATCCGTTCGCGGGTCGGCAGCAGGTATCCCAATCGCGGCATCGGCGCTCCCCTCGTGTGGCCGCGAAAAGCTAATCGCTTTTGCGCTGGCGAGCGAGCGGGCGTTCGTGCGCGAAGATGATGGCGGCGGTTGGCCTCACGGCTTGCGATAGCAGCGCAATCGGCGGTTCTATGCCGTGCTGCGCTTGGGCGGCATTCGGTCGCCTCTAGACGCGGTCCGGGCGGCGCCTGTCGCGGAGCTTCGCGCGAAACCTTGAGGCTCGACTACGCCCAGAGCCTTCAGTCGAGCCATCCATCGGGCCTCGTCCTCATCGGCTGCGGTCTTGCGGGCGGCTGCGATGAGCCTTTTATATTCTGCGCAAGTCATCGGCCGCCTCGTGTTCACGCGACCGATGTTAGCGAGAAATTAATGGTTCCTCTGTTCAAATGAGGACACTACCTCCAGCTCGCGCAGTTTGACCACACAACCCAACCGATAGATTGCCCCTGATTCGGACAGAAAACTCGGGCTGCAAGCGGCGAGGAAAGAATGCCGATGGTTAGCCGGATCGACCCTACTGTTGGCCGAGGAGCGACTGCAGTTCCCGTTGCACCCGGCCGGCCACGATGGCCTCGCCCTTCTGGCTCCAGTGACCGTCGAGCTTGCGATAGGTGCCGGGAATCCCGGCGAGATCCTCGCGCAGATCGACGAACCGGATCTTCGTCTTGCCAAGCGCCGCAATGAGCCGCGACTGGCGCTCATCGCAGATATAGTTCCAACTGTAGGCGCGCGGCCAGGGCTTCCAGAATTTGTCATAGTCGGGATCGACGAAGCCGACGGGCGCCAGAAAGACCAACAGCGGGACGCCCTGCGCGCGCGCCACGCGATCCGCCGCTTCGAGCCACGAAAGCGATGCCGCCACTTCGCCGTCTCCGGCCAGTCGCGCCGCATCCTGCCGGTCCTTCGCGACGTCGAAGTCCTTCGACTCCCAGTTGATCAGGATGTCGAGCGCCCAGCCCATCAGGAATTCCTGCTCACCCTCGCTCGACGTGGCCGCACGCCAGAATCGGTTGTCGCCGCGCGACAGGATTTCGGCGATCTGCGCCTCGGGAAGCTGGGGGTAATTGTATTTCTTGAGGTGGGCGACGATACGTCCGAGCCGCTCGTCGGGCGGCGCCTTGAGCGCGGCGTCGATCATGACCTCTTCGTTGGGCGGCGCCGGCGCCCTGGCCTGGAAGAAATTCGACAGGTCCAGCCGATTGACGAGCAGCCAATTGGTCCGCGGCATCACCCAACCGACGAGCGACCCACCTGCCGACTCGTCGATCAGGTGTGGCCAGATGGAATAGCCCTGATCGGGCGGCATGAAGTCGTTTCCGGCATAGAAGAACAGCAGGATCGCGTCGGGTGAGAGCTTCAGCGCCACGTCGCGGATGCGATAGTAGTAGCTGCGCGGGTCCGTGCTCGGGACGCCAAGTTCGACCGCCTCCAACCGGCTGTCCGTCGCGGGCATGTGCTGCTTCACGGCCGCCGCCACAGACAGGGGCGTGAAACGGGATTCGACAAAGCTGTCGCCCACGAAGATGGCGCGGAAGGCGCCCGCCGGCTTGGCAACCGTCCGCTCGGTATCGCGCATGCCCCAGGAGTTGTCGGCATCACCGAGCCATGGCTGCCGGTTGAAGGGTGGTTGGGGTTCGTGCGGCGAGGTTGCAGGCTCCAGCGAGACCAATGCCCGTGCTGGCCAGGACGGCGCGTAAAGCGACGCCAGAGCCTCTATTCCGGCGAGGGTCGCAATTGTCAGGATCAGTCCGAAGGTGACACCGAACAGCAGTTTCTTACGGAAGCGCATCGGAGCTATCTCGCTGTCGAATGCCGGCAAAAGCCGAGCGGCGTGCAACGCCAGTTTACGAGCAGTCCCGATACCTCTCGACACACGTTTTCGTGGCGTGTCGCCGTTCGATAATGGCAAGGTTGGATGCACTCTGACTGTAACGCGCCGACGCACTGCCAAGGGGAGAGATGGCGGATTTCTGGACCACCGTCGGATCAGCCGATTTCGCCCGCATCGTCGCCCTTTCCCTCGGCGTGAGCCTGTCGGCGACGGGGCTCGCGATCCTGCTCGGGCTGCCGCTCGGCGCCAGCCCGGCGGTCTTCCGCTTCCCCGGCCGGCGCCTGCTGATCGTCGTCGTCAACGCCCTGCTCGGCCTGCCACCCGTCGTGGTCGGCCTGGCTCTCTACCTGGCCCTGTCGCACACGGGACCGCTGGGCGAACTGCGGTTGCTGTTCACGCCGGGCGCAATGATGCTCGCCCAGGCTGTCCTCGCGACTCCGATCGTCGCCGCCCTCGTCCATCGCGCGCTCGCCGATCTATGGACGGACTATGGCGGCGCGCTTCGGATCGATGGAGCAACTCCGTTGCGCTCCATCCCGACCCTGCTCGCCATGGGACGGAAGCATATGCTCACGGCGGCTCTTGCCGGCTTCGGCCGCACCATCTCCGAGGTTGGCGCCATCCTGGTGGTCGGCGGCAATATCGCCGGCTATACCCGGACTATGACGACGGCGATTGCCCTGGAAACCAGTAAGGGCAACCTGGCGCTCGGGCTCGGGCTGGGGTTCGTCCTGATCGGTATCAGCATGGCGGTGAGTGCAACCGCCTTCGCCCTCGGTTTGGGGAGAACCCGGTGACGATGGCTCGCAAACTCATGGCTTGCGCGATCGTCGGATTGCTCTCGATGATGGCGGGCGGTGTCCGGGCCGAATCGATCGTCCTGGCCTCGACGACATCGCTGCAGGATTCCGGGCTGCTCGAGCACATTTTGCCGACCTTCACCGCAGCCAACGGGATCGAGGTGCGGGTCCTGGCCCAAGGCACCGGCCAGGCGCTCGCCACGGCGGCCCGCGGCGACGCCGACCTGGTCCTGGTCCACGACCCCGAGGCGGAAGACCGCTTCATCGCCGAAGGGCATGGCAAGGACCGGCGCCAGATCGCCTGGAACGATTTCGTGATCGTCGGCCTCGGCGGGGATCCCGCGCATGTCGGCGACACCCATGACGCGCAGGCTGCCTTGCGGGCGATCGCCGCCGCCCGCGCGCCGTTTGTGTCACGCGGCGACAAGAGCGGCACGGATGCATTGGAAAAACGCCTCTGGCGCGCCATCGGCTTAAAACCCTCCAGCGCGGCCGGCGATGCCTGGTACCGCGACATCGGCGGCGGCATGGGCGCCGCGCTCAATGCGGCCGCCGGCATGAACGCCTATACGCTGACCGACCGCGGGACTTGGTTGAATTTCGCCAACAAGGCGAACCTCAAGATCCTCGTCGAAGGCGATCCTGGCTTGGTGAACCGCTATGACGTGATCCTGCTCGATCCGGTGAAACACCCCGACGCCAAGCACGAGGCTGCGCGTCGCCTCAGGGATTGGCTCGTTTCACCGACCGGGCAGTCGGCCATCGGCGCCTATACCGTCCATGGTGAGCAGCTGTTCCATCCATCGGCCGCGGCGCCGAAGTGACGGCTTGCCACGACGTCATGTGTGTCGGTTTAAAGACTTGTACCGGCCCTCTCGATAGATAAGATTTGGGGTTGCGCGCAACCCGTCGTTGCTACCTCGCATAACAAAGTTCGCCTCTGCAGTTCCCAGGAGAGAACAATGTCGAACCATTTCACCGGACTCAGCCTCGGCCCGCCACTCGGAGATCAACGGCTCGACCTTTGCGATCTCTACGTCTTCCAGTCGCCCGCGGATCCGGCGAAGACCGTGATCATCCTCAATGCAAACCCCAATGCCGATGCGCTCCACCCCGACGCCATATATCGGCTCAACATCGACACGGATGGAGACCTGCTGGCCGACATCGCCGTCAGCTACGTGTTCTCTCCACCCCGGAACGGCAAGCAGACCGTAAACGTCTTTCTCGCCAAGGGCGCCGAGGCCCGGTCGGTCGAAGCGGTCGGCACGAAGATCATCGCCGACGGCGAGGTCTCCTTCGGCCCCAAGCCCAACATCATGAAGGCCGGCAACTACACTGTCTTCGCCGGTAGTCGCAGCGATGCCTTCTTCTTCGACTTTGATGGGATCAAGAAACTATACAGCCCGCTGGGCGAACGAAACTTTACCTCCCTCCAGGTCGGCGTCAAGGCGCCCTGGACAGGCATCGATTCGAACACTGAGGCCAACGTGTTCTCGACCGTGTTCGAACTGCCGACGAGCGAGCTCGGCACCAAGTATCCGATCCGCGTCTGGGGACGATGCAGCGTCAGGCAGGACGGCAAGCTGCTCCATGTCGATCGCGCCGGCCACCCATCGGTCAGCAGTTTCTTCAACACCGACGAGACCAAGCTGGAATACAATGCCAGCGAGCCAATCAGCGATCGCAAGCGCTGGACGCCCATGTTCGTGCACTTGATGGGCCATACCGGCAACTACACGGAAGCCGAAGCGGTCGCGGCGATCGACGCCGACGGCCTTCTGCCAGACGTGATGAACTTCGATCCGACGAAGCCCGCGAAATACCCCAACGGTCGGGTCTTCACCGACGACGTCATCGACCATCGCCTCGCCTTCCTTTCCAAGGGTGACATCCCGCCAAGCGGGCTCAAGCCGCACACGGACACTCTCAAGGAATTTCCGTACATCGGGACACCCCATCAGAAGAAAAGCTAGCAACACGCGCGGGGTCGATGAGAGCGCTTGTCGTAGGCTTCATCTATTTCGGCACATTCATCGCGATAGGGCTGGCAGCCCGATGGTGGATGCGGCGAAACGGCGTCGAACTCTCCGACGTCCAGCGACAAGCCGGCCCGAACCGCGGCAAGCGCAAGCTTTTCCTGTTGGGCTTCTGGCGCTCTGAAGAGTGAGGCGCTGGCGTCCCCTACGGGATTCGAACCCGTGTCGCCGCCGTGAAAGGGCGGTGTCCTAGGCCTCTAGACGAAGGGGACGAGGCCGCCAAGGCAATGCTTCAGGCGCGGCTGCTTTTAGGGGCTGCGGCCGGCGAAATCAAGCAAGCCGAATCAGCGCAGGACCGAGCCGGCGGCCGCAGCGGCGTCGTCGATCTGCAGCCGTACGCTTTCGCGGCCGCCATAGCGGTCGATGCGCAGCGCCCCTGCGACATGAAGGACCGGCCGGGCCGGATCGAGCAGCGCGGGTCCGAGCGCCGTCTGGCCGGCGCGAAAGGCGATGGCGTCGACCCGGCCGCGCTCGGCCCCGACCAGGGTGCAGCGGACATGGCCCTCGCCTACCGGCTGCGCGTAGTTGACACGCACGCTCGTGAGCGCGAAGCGGGGCAGCGCATTGCCCGCACCGAACGGTCCGGCGCGATCGATCATGCCGACCAGCTCCGCCGTCGCGGCACCGGGCGCAAGCGCTGCGTCGATGCCGAGCTCGCGCACCGCCGGCGCCGCGCCCAGCTGGGGCGCGATGCGTTCATCCAGGAACTTCGCGAGATCGGACAGCGCACTGCGGGCCACCGTGAGGCCAGCCGCCATGGCATGTCCGCCGCCATTCACCAGCAGGCCGGACTGGCGGGCCGCGATCACCGCCGCCCCGAGATCGACGCCGCGCACGGAGCGGCCCGAGCCCTTGCCCAGCTCGCCATCCATGCCGATCACGAAGGTCGGCCGGCCGTAGCGTTCGACCAGCCGGCTCGCCACGATGCCGATCACGCCGACATGCCAGCCTTCGCTCTCGACCACCAGCGCCGCGGGCAGGCCCTTGCGGTCAGGTCCGTAGAGGCTCTCGATGCGGCCGATCGCCTGGTCCAAAACCTCGCGCTCGATGGCGCGGCGCTCGGCGTTGAACTCGTCGAGGCGCAGCGCCAGCGCGCCAACCTCGTGCGGATCGTCGCTCGACAGCAGGCGCGCACCGAGATCGGCCTGCCCTACCCTGCCGCCGGCATTGACCCGCGGTCCCAGCATGAACGCCAGATGATAGGCGCCCGGCGTCTCCTTGAGGCGCGCGATGTCGGCGAGTGCCGCCAGCCCGGCGTTGCCCCGCTGCGCCACCACCAGCAGGCCCTGGCGCACCAGCGCGCGATTGACGCCGGTGAGCGGCACGACATCGCACACCGTGCCCAGCGCCACGAGATCGAGCCATTGCCTGAGATCAGGCTCGGACCGCTCTCCGCTGTACCAGCCCGCCTCGCGCAGCGCGCGGTTGACCCCGACGGCGAGCAGGAACGCCACGCCGACCGCCGCCATCTGCTTGTGCGGGCTCGGGTCGTCGATCCGGTTGGGATCGACGACCGCGATGGCCTCGGGCAGCGCAATCTCGGCCTGGTGGTGATCGATCACGATCAGGTCGAGGCCGGCACGCCTGGCCTCGGCCAGCGGCTCGAAGGCCGTCACACCGCAATCGACCGTGACCACCACGGCAGTACCCTCTTGCCGAAGCTTCAGCAGGGCAGGCGCATTGGGGCCGTAGCCTTCGCGCCGGCGGTCGGGGATGTAGACGCCGATATTGCCGCCGACGGCGCGAAAGAAGCGCAGCAGCAGCGCCGACGACGTGGCGCCGTCGACATCGTAGTCGCCGAACACGACGATGCGCTCGCCCTCTTGCACCGCGCGCAGCAGCCGCGCGACGGCTGCGTCCATGTCCTTGAGATGCAGCGGATCGGGCAGGAACTTGCGAAGCGTCGGGTCGAGAAAATCCGGCACGCCCTCGAGGTCGACCTCGCGCGCCGCCAGCAGCCGCGCCACAGCGTCGGGCAGGCCATGGCGCTGGGCGATGGCGAGCGCGGCACGCTCGTCGCCGAGCCGCGCCGCCCAGCGCCGGCCGGTCAGCGATTGCTCGACGCCGAGGAAGGCCGCTCTTGGCGCACGGGTTTCGGAGGGCATGCCGCCACCATAGCCCAGGCAGCTGTGGACATGACTCACCGCACGCGCAGCACTGCGATATTGAGGCGCCGCACCGTGGCGCCGCCGAACTGCAGGGTAAGCGGCAGGCTGTCGACCTCGAACTGCACGCTCTGGCGGATGCCCGGGCAGTCGTTGCGGCTGGTCGAGGCGAGCACCGGCAGGCGCCGCTCGTTCTGCAAGGCGTCGATCCACGCCTCACCCGACAGCGTCACCTGATAGCGACCGGCCGAGATCCACTCGAGCGTCACGATGCCGCCCAGTCCATCGTCGCGGCCGCGTTCGGGCGAAACGGCGTACATGACCGTGGCGACCGGCTGCAGCAGCAGCGAGAAGACACCGTCCTTGGGCAGCGCCGATTCGCTTTCGACATCGGTCACGAAGCCGTCGGAAAACAGTTCGAGCTCGCGATCGACCGGCCAGGCGAATTGACGGCAACCGTCCTCCGCCGCCGCCCTCTGCACGGCGAGAAGGGCCAGGACACAAGCGATCAGGACCGCGCGCATCCCGGCATCATGATCATGCCCAGCTCGGCAGGCCAGTCTTGATCGTGAAATTGTGATGGGCGGAGACCCAGCGCACCGTGCCGGTCTTCGAGCGCATCACGATCGAATGCGTTTCCGCACCGTTGTGGAAGCGGCGCACGCCTTTCAGCATCGAGCCCGAGGTCACGCCGGTCGCCGCGAACATCACGTCGCCCTTGGCCATGTCGGTCATCGAGTATTTGCGGTTGAGGTCGGTGATGCCCCACTTGCGCGCCCGCGCTTTCTCGTCGTCGTTGCGGAACAGCAGGCGTCCCTGGATCTGGCCGCCGATGGCACGCAGCGCGGCGGCCGCCAACACGCCCTCGGGCGCGCCGCCCGAGCCCATATAGATGTCGATGCCCGAATCGCCGGTCGAGGTGGCGATCACGCCCGACACGTCGCCATCGCCGATCAGCACGATGCGGGCGCCGGCCTCGCGCACCTTGGCGATGAGCTCGGAATGGCGCGGCCGGTCGAGGATGCAGACCACGAGGTCGGCGACGTCGATCTTCTTGGCCTTGGCGAGGTCGCCGAGATTCTGCCTGGGCGTCTTGTCGAGATCGACGATGCCCTCGGGCAGGCCGCTGCCGACCGCGATCTTGTCCATGTAGACGTCGGGCGCATTGAGGAAGCCGCCATGCTCGGCCATCGCCATGACGGCCAGGGCATTGGGCAGGCCCTTGGCGGTGATGGTGGTGCCTTCGAGCGGGTCGAGCGCGATGTCGATCTTGGGGCCGCCCGATCCGACCTTCTCGCCGATATAGAGCATCGGCGCCTCGTCGCGCTCGCCTTCGCCGATCACCACGGTGCCCTCGATGGCGAGTGAATTGAGCGTCGTACGCATGGCGTCGACGGCCGCCTGGTCGGCCATCTTCTCGTCGCCGCGGCCCATCAGCTTGGAGGCGGCAAGGGCCGCCGCCTCGGTGACCCGGACCGCCTCGAGCGCGAGATTGCGGTCCATTTTTCCCGTGTCGACCATCGCTTCCTCCGTCGGCGTCTGAATGCGCCGTCTAAAACGCTTCGATTCTGATCAGGCAGGGCTCCTCGGCCACCGCCTTCAACTTCGCGATCCGCGCCAACGCGCGCCGCATCGCCGCTTCCTCCGTCTCGTGCGTGGTCAGCACGACCGGCACCTCGCCAGACTGCGAGCGCCCGCGCTGCAGCATCGATTCGAGCGAGATGCGCTCCTTGGCCAGCGCGCCCGACACTGCCGAGATCACACCCGGCCGGTCCTGCACCATCAGGCGCATGTAGTAGGCACCCCGATGGCGATCCATCGGCGAGATCTTCTTGTCGGCGAGGCGCGCCGCCGGCACGACGAAAGCCGGCATGTGGCGCCCGCGCGCCACGTCGACCAGATCGGCGACGACGGCCGAGGCGGTCGGCCCCTGGCCCGCACCGCGGCCCTGGAACATCGTGGTGCCGACGTAATCGCCTTCGACGACGACAGCGTTGAACACGCCTTCGATATGGGCGATCGGCGCGGCGAGCGGCACCATGCAGGGATGCACGCGCTGCTCGATGCCGTATTTGGTTTCGCGCGCCAACCCCAGGAGCTTGATGCGGTAGTCCAGCTCCTCGGCAAACTGAATGTCCATCGCCGTAACGTGGCGAATGCCTTCGACATGGACGCCGGCAAAATTCACCCGCGTGCCAAACGCCGCGCCGGTCAGCACGGCGAGCTTGTGGGCGGCGTCGATGCCGTCGACGTCGAAGCTCGGATCGGCCTCGGCGTATCCCGCCGCCTGCGCCTCGGCCAAGACGACGTCGAAATCGCGGCCGGTCTCGCGCATCGTCGTCAGGATGTAGTTGCAGGTGCCGTTGAGAATACCGTAGAGCCGACGCACCCGGTTGCCGACCAGGCCCTCGCGCAACGCCTTGATGATCGGGATGCCGCCCGCCACCGCCGCCTCGAAGGCGAGGATGCGGCCCCTCTTCTCGGCCATCGCCGCGATCTCGGCGCCGTGCATGGCCAGCAGCGCCTTGTTGGCCGTGACCACGTGCTTGCCCGAGCGCAACGCGGTCTGCACGAGACGGCGCGCCACGCCGCCTGAGCCGCCGATCAGCTCGACCACGACGTCGATATCGGGCGCGGCGGCCAGTGCCAACGGATCCCTTTCCCAGCGGATGCCGGCGAGATCGATGTCGCGCTTCTTGGCCTTGCGGCGCGCGCTCACGGCCACAAGCCTGAGCGGCCGGCCGCCGCGCAGCGAGAGCAGCCTGCCGTGCTCGGCCAAAAGCTTGACGACGCCCGAGCCCACGGTGCCGAGGCCGGCGATGCCGATTCTGAGAGGTGATTTCATGACGGGCTGATACGACAGGATGCGGTCAGGCGCGAGCCTTGATCGGCGTGATGTTGTCGCCGACCCCGCGCAGGTAAAGGTCGATGGCGCGGCCAGGATCGGCCGTCACCTGGCGAATGTTGCGGATGGCCTGGCGGATCCGGTGCTTGTTCTCGACCAGCGCGATGCGCACATGTGCGTCGCCGTGTTCGCCGAAGCCGATGCCCGGCGAGACCGCGACATTGGCCTGCGTCAGCAGGACCTTGGAAAAGGCAAGCGAGCCCAGCTCGGCGAATTCCCTGGGAATCGGCGCCCAGGCGAACATGCTGGCCTGCGGCGCGGGCAGCGCCCAGCCGGCGGCCGTCAGGCCCTCGATCAGCACGTCGCGCCGTTCCTTGTAAGTGTTGCGCGCCTCGACGATGCAATCCTGCGGCCCGTTGAGCGCCGCCGTGGCGGCGACCTGGATCGGCGTGAAGGCGCCATAGTCGAGGTACGACTTGATGCGGGTCAGCGCCTGGATCAGCGTCTTGTTGCCGGCGGCGAAGCCGATGCGCCAGCCCGCCATCGAATAGGTCTTGCTCATCGAGGTGAACTCGACGGCGATGTCGCGCGCGCCCGGCACCTGCAGCACCGATGGCGGCGGGGTGCCGTCGAAGTAGATTTCGGCATAGGCGAGATCGCTCAGGATCCAAATGTGGTGGCGTTTGCAGAAATCGACGACCGCGGCATAGAAGTCGAGATCGACCACCTGCGCCGTGGGGTTCGACGGATAGTTCAGCACCAGCGCGATCGGCTTGGGCACGGTGTGGCGCACCGCCCGCTCGAGCGCCGGCAAAAACTCCTCGAGCGAGGTGCTGCCCGGCACCGGAATGTGCCGCACCGAGCCGCCGGCGATGATGAAGCCGTAGGGATGGATCGGATAGCTGGGGTTGGGCACCAGCACGATGTCTCCCGGCGAGGTGATGGCCTGCGCCAGGTTGGCGAGGCCCTCCTTCGAGCCCAGCGTGACGATGATCTCGCTCTCGGGATCGAGCTCGACGCCGAAGCGGCGCGCATAGTAGGCCGCCTGCGCCTTGCGCAGGCCGGGGATGCCGCGCGACGCCGAGTAGCCGTGGGCGCGCGGGTTGGCGGCAGCCTCGGCCAGCTTGGCCACGATGTGCGGCGCCGTCGGCAGGTCGGGGTTGCCCATGCCGAGATCGACCACGTCCTGGCCGGCGGCGCGGGCGCGCGCCTTCATGGCATTCACTTCCGCGAACACGTAGGGCGGCAGGCGCTTCAGCCGATGGAATTCCGAATCGTCCATTGGAACTTTTCCTTGCGCGCTAGAATTCGACGAAGATCTCGGCGCGTCGATTGGCGGCGATGCCGCGGGCGGTGTTGGTCTCGTAGGCCGGCTCCTCGTCGGACGCCGCTTCGGCGGCAATGCGGTTGGCCGGCACGCCCAACCGCATGAGCTGGTTGGCGACGGCGATCGCGCGCTGACGCGACACTTCGAAATTGTCCCGCGCCAAGGCATCGGGCGACGAGCCGGCAGCATCCTGCGCTGAGTGCGCCACGATGCGCACCTTGCCGCCGTTGCTGTGCTGAACCTGCGCCACGCGCGCCAGCACCGCTTGATCCTTGCCATTGAGCTCGACCGACATTGGTCCGAACTGGATCACAGCGATTTGCACCGGCGCACCCTTCGGCGGCGCGGCGGCCGCCAGCTGCGTCGCCGGCTGCGGCGTCCAACCCGGCGGTGGTGCGAACGCCTTGTCGGGATCGGCCGGACGCGTCGACGCAACGACAGGCGCGGGCGGCGACACCATCGCCTGACTTGCCGCGGGGGCCGGCGCCACGATCTGGCCCGGAGGCATCCACCCCGGCGGTGGCGCGAATGCCTTGTTGGGATCGGCCGAACGCGGCGATGAAGCGACAGGCGTCTGCGGGGGCGCCATCGCCTGACTTGGTGCGGGGACCGCTGGTGGCATCGGTGCCGGGGCCGGTGGCGGCGCAGCGGCAGCTACTCTTGTCGGCTGCTCCGGAGGCATCCAGCCCGCCGGCGGAACGAACGCCTTGTTGGGATCGGCGGGACGGGGTGGCGCAGCGACAGGCGCCGGCGGAGCAGCCTTCGCCTCGCTCGCTGCGGGCGGCGACGGAGCCGGCGGCGGCGCGGCAGCCTGCGCCGGCGGCGCCCAACCCGGCGGCGGCTCGAAGGCCTTGTTCGGATCGGCACGGCGCGGTGGCGCAGCGGCCGGCACCGGTACGGGCGCGGCTGCGGCAACGGGTGCGACTTCAGGTGCAGGGCTGGATGCTTGAGCAGGCGGCGGCGCAGGCGCGGCTGGCGCTGGCACGGTACTTCCGGGCGCAACGCTTGCTTGCGTGAAGCCCGCTCGCTGATCGGCCGTGGCGACGGCCGGCGTGACGCCGCCGGGTGGCGCCCAGCGCGACGGCGATGCCGAGGCAGCGGCGGGCGCATCTTGAGGCGGCGGCAGCGAGGTGCGCGACGGCGCCGGAGGTTCCGGCGCGGGCGGCGTGCTCGCCGGCGGCGGCGGCGCGGGAGTCGACGTGACGGGCGCAGGCGGCGGCGCCGTCGTTACGGGTGGCGTCGTCGCGGGCGCCGTGCCTGGTGCCGTCACGGGCGTGGTCTTGCTCGAGTCGGCATTGCCAGGTTCTGCCGCTGCCGGTCGCCCGGGAAGCCCTGGGACGGACGAGCGGGCAGCAGTCGGCGGCTCCTTCTCTTTCTCTTTTTCCTTGGCCTTCTCCTCGCGGTCGGCGGCCTCGCGCTTCTCGCGCTCCTCGCGATCCTTGGCATCGCGCTCCGCGGCCTCTTTGTCGATCGCTTCCTTCTGAGCCTTCTGGCCACCCTTGCCCGCGACGATCGAGCCGACCCGCGGCGTGCGCGTTTCGTCGGTGGCGGCAAATCCCGGCTCGTACTGACGGCCCGGATTGGCCGACGGCAGCGCGCCACTGCCAGCGACATTGCGGTCGGCGCCCGGCCGCAGCTTCTGGCTCTCGAGCTGGTTGCTTCCGCCGAACCAGCCGCAGCCTGACAGGAGGACAAGGGCGGACACGCCGAGCAGGCTTCGCCACAGGCGGAAGCTGCCCATCATGTCCCGTTGTCGCCGCATCATTGTCACCCGCTGTCCTTCGCTGTTCTTGGGCTCGAGAGGAAGTTTGACCCGTCTGTTATCGCAGCCTACCTATGAAATGGAAATCGGCAGCCTGGGACGTCGGGCACAAGCTATGGTACCGGGCCGCTCGAAATATCGCAAGAAACGCCTCAAAGGCAATGATTCGGAAGGGGAAACGCATGTCGGAGACGCCGCCCCCAATGGCCATCCCGGGACTGTCGCCAATCGAGTCGGAACGGATGCAGACAGCCCTCAAGGACATCGCCGAGCGCAGCCAGAAGCTGCTGCAGGATTTCGCCGAACGCTACAAGGCCGATGGCCAGCAGCCCGCCGACCCGCTGCATCTCACCCAGACCTTCATGGACCTCACGGCCAAGATGATGGCCGACCCCAACCGGCTGGTTCAGGCGCAAATGGAGCTGTGGCAGCAATACATGAAGCTGTGGCAGGCGACTGCCCAGCGCATGATGGGCCAGCCGGTCGAACCGGTGGCCGAGCCGGTCAAGGGCGACAAGCGCTTCGCTGACCCGGCGTGGAAGGACGAGGTCGTCTTCGACTATCTGAAGCAGTCCTACCTGCTCACCGCGCGCTGGCTGCAGCACACCGTCAACCAGGTCGAAGGCGTCGACGACAAGACCGCCAAGAAGGTCGACTTCTACACGCGCCAGTTCATCGACGCGCTGTCGCCGTCCAATTTCGCGCTCACCAACCCGCAGGTCGTGAAGGCCACCGTCGAGTCCAAGGGCGAGAACCTGGTGAAGGGGCTGCAGAACCTCCTGACCGACCTCGAGCGCGGCAAGGGCCGGCTCGCCATCCGCCAGACCGACATGAAGGCCTTCAAGGTCGGCGAGAACGTCGCCACCTCGCCCGGCAAGGTCGTCTACCAGAATGAGCTCATACAGCTGCTGCAGTACGCGCCTGCGACCGCAGAGGTCTACACGATGCCGCTGCTGATCGTGCCGCCATGGATCAACAAGTTCTACATCCTCGACCTCAAGCCCGAGAACTCGTTCATCAAATGGGCGACCGAACAGGGCTACACGGTGTTCGTCGTCTCGTGGGTCAATCCCGACGAGCACCTGACCAAGCTGACCTTCGACGACTACATGAAACTCGGCCCGCTCGCCGCGCTCGACGCCATCGAGAAGGCGACGGGCCAGCGCCAGGTCTCGGCGATCGGCTACTGCATCGGCGGCACCTTGATGGCGGCGACGCTGGCCTACATGGCGGCGCGCGGTGACGACCGGATCGCGGCCTGCACCTTTTTCACCGCGCAGGTCGACTTCACCGAGCCGGGCGAGCTCGGCGTCTTCATCGACGAGGACCAGCTCGCCGGCGTCGAAGAGGCGATGAGCAAGAAGGGCTATCTCGAAGGTGCTGAGATGGCCACCACCTTCAACATGCTGCGCGCCAACGACCTCATCTGGTCGTTCGTGGTCAACAACTACCTGATGGGCAAGGACCCCTTCCCGTTCGACCTGTTGTTCTGGAACGCCGACTCCACGCGCATGCCGGCGGCGATGCACAGCTACTACCTGCGCAACATGTACCAGAAGAACCTGCTGGTGCAGCCGGGCGGACTCACCATCGACGGCGTGCCGATCGACCTCAGCAAGATCACGATCCCGGTCTATCTGCAGGCCGGCAAGGAAGACCACATCGCGCCCGCCAAGTCGGTCTACAAGGCGACGCAGATCTTCTCCGGGCCGGTGCGCTTCATGCTGGCGGGCTCGGGCCATATCGCCGGCGTCGTCAATCCGCCGCGCAACAAGAAATACCAGCATTGGCTGAACGAGACGGCCAAAAATCCGCCGACGCTCGACGATTGGAAGGCCGGCGCCCAGGAATTCCCCGGCTCGTGGTGGCACGACTGGGACAAGTGGCTGTCGGAAAAGTCCGGCCCAAAGGTAGCGGCGCGCGTGCCGGGCGAAGGTGGCCTGCCAGCCCTCGAGGACGCGCCCGGCAGCTACGTGAAGGTGCGCACGATCGATTAGGCGACGCCGGGCGATTAGGCGACGGCGGGTGATTCTTTCGTACCGGGGGTAGGGATGGAAATTCGCGTGCAGCGTCGCATCGCAGAATTCAGCGCCAGTTTCCGCAATTTCCGCAAGCGTTCCGCCAATCAGCGCTACCGCTTTTCGATCTGGTTCAGCGCCATCACGAAATAACATTGCGCCTACACGATCGCCGGCGACCGGGAATTCTTGCGTACCGTATAGGGGCCTGGAAATGCCGCCGGGTGTGAGGGGCGATGTTGCGCCGTCGCGTGCTGGCACTGCGGGCAGATCATCGAGGTGCGCGAACATGATGCCGATCCTTCCAAAGAGAGAGGTCGGCAGGCATACGCCACAACATTGCTCAGTTCTGTCAAGCCGGTTCGAGCATCGCCATCTCAGCCCGCCGCAGCGCGACAGCTAAATAAAGGTGCGTACGATCGATCGAGTCACCCGCCCATCCAGTGTGGCAAGGCCGGTGATAATCAGTCCCGCGCCGGCGAAGGCCGGCCAGTCCAGCGGCTCATGGAGCGCGACCGGCCCCATTGCCACTGCCACTCCGGCAAAGCCCAACAGGACGCCAGCCAGCCGCGAGCGCGTCAACTTCTCGTCGGCCGACAGAAAATGCGCGACAAGCGCAGTGAACAAGGGCGTGCCCGCGACAAGAACGGCGACAAGACCGCTGCCGATTCGTGACTGGCTCCAGAGCAGAAGCGTAAACGGCAAAAGACAATTGAGGACACCCAGTCTCAGGAAGATGAGCCAATGGCGCCAGGAAAGATATGACGCTGACCAGTCGCCATGGCGATGGACACCAGAACCAATGTCACCAACGCGACCCGGCAGAACACGATCGTGAAGGGAGGCAGCTCGACGAGCGCCACTTGACCGAAGAAAAAGGCGCTGCCCCATAATAGCGACAGAGCGAGCAGCAGAGCCCACTCTCGAAAAAGATATCCCAAAATATGCAACCGATCGGATCATGCGGAGCGCTCCCTGTTCGGGTGCGTCCGGGACGATCACTGTCGTACCCAAAGAGTGCGGGTGATCCGAGGGGCGCTGGACAGCCGAAAGTGGCAGCCAACGGATAGCAAGTCAAAGGTCGAGAATGCCGTTGCCGTGAACTAGGAGGGCGACGTGCCCGGGTGGCGTCCGGCCCTTTGCCGGAAGATGAAGATGCAGGCGATCATGAAGAGGGCAAGCAGCGCCGAGACCGAGAAGCGACTGATGGCGAGACCGCCGTCGGCAACCGGCTTGTCGAGAAAGTCGCCGACGGTCGCGCCCAAGGGGCGCGTGAGGATGAAGGCACTCCAGAACAACAGAGTGCGCGAGACGTTCGAGAAGAAGTACGCCGCGGCAACGACAGCCAGCCCGGCACCGAAAACCACGGCGCCGCCCTCGTAGCCCAGTCCCGTGTCGGCCATCCAGTCGCCGAGCGCCGTTCCCAGGGTCTGCGAGAACAGGATGGCGACCCAATAGAACATCTCGATCTTCGGCGAATTGACGGTATCGACGGAAACCGAGCCTGCCGACCAATACCAGGTGCCGAGCGCTGCCATCAGCAGCGCAAAAAGGATGGCCGTGCCTCCGGCGTAGCCGATCCCCAGCGAACGATCGGCGAAGTCGGCCATCGTGGTGCCGGCAGTCGTCGTGGCGATAATGACCAGCCAATAGAGAAACGGGCGAAACGACTTCACGGCAATCTGCGACGCAACGGCCACCACGAACAAGCCGATGAAGAGGGCGCTGCTGATGGCGTAGCCCAGGTTCAGCGACATCGAGACCGCATCGCCGCCCGTCTCACCCAAGGTCGTCGCCGCGATCTTGATGATCCAGAAGGCAAGCGTCACTTCGGGTACTTTGGACCCACCGCTACCGGAAACTTCGCTCATTCGGCTTTCCTTCAAAGGCATGACAACCCCATCGCAAATAAACCGGTTACTGTGGTGGTCGAAGGTCGCCACGCCCTGAATCTGCCGAGCTCGCCGGACAACGCGTGCGGCCTCGATCAGTTGCATCACACGGCAGTCGATCGTCGACGAGCTCAGCCTCGGTAGGCGATGAAAAGGGCGGCCAAAAGGCGATCCGTGCGAACACGAGAAGCAGATTCGCCACGTAGCATGCAAAGCAGCAAACGTGACGCTCCGGTTACTTGTGCACCGGTGAAGCAGAAACTGATTCTAGAAATATCGAAGTAGATGTGACTTGGCCGATACGCAAACGAATGTCAGCTGCGCGCCTCGCGCCGCCCTGCTCGTTCAGTATCCGCGAGTGATCAAGGTGCAGCGAAGCGACCGACGCACTCGACGGTATGAATTTTCAGAGACACCGGAAGCAGAGCGCAACCGCATACCCACTTGTCGGCAGGAGCGCTCGCGGCTGCGGGCCTTCAGGCCGACCATGATCCGGCGTTTTGAGATCGTGTTTTGTTGTGAGTAAAGAAATGCATCCCCTCCTGCCTCGTTCAACCATCGTGCTTGCCGTTGTCCTGGCTGCGGGCATGGTGAACCCCGCCTCTGCCCAGAACTCTGCCTCGGCCTCGACGTCGCCCGATCTCAAGGCGCGTTGTGATCAACTCATCTCATACTTCGATTACTATGGCACAAGCCGCGGCGAGAATTCCGATGGCGCCCGGAATCACGTTCGAATAGGTGCAGGTATCGATTGCCAGAAGGGCAACTATGCGGAGGGCGTCGCGGCCATGGAAGCACTCCTGAAGCAAAAGAATTTTGATGTCCCGCCTCCGCCCACGGGGCTCGCGCAGACGCCAGCTCCCCTCAAACCCCATGGCGAGCTGCGACACAGTTCCCAATGATGCAAAAAGAAGGGCGCCTTTCGGCGCCCTTCGATTTCTGTCCTCCCCTCGCAAGCGAGGGAGGAAGAGAGTCCTTAGCGCTTGGAGAACTGGAAGCGGCGGCGTGCGCCGGCGCGACCATACTTCTTACGCTCGACGACGCGGCTGTCGCGCGTCAGGAAGCCGCTCTGCTTCATGGCGCTGCGCAGATCCGGCTCGTACTTGGCGAGCGCCTGCGAGATGCCGTGGCGCACCGCGCCGGCCTGGCCCGACAGCCCGCCGCCCGAGACGGTGGCGACCACGTCAAACTGCTCGCGGCGCTGCGTGACGTCGAACGGCTGCTGGATGACCATCTGCTGGGTCGGGCGCGCGAAGTAAACCTTCTGGTCGCGGCCGTTGATGGTGATCTTGCCGGTGCCGGGCTTGACCCAGACGCGGGCGACGGCGTTCTTGCGCCGGCCCGTGGCATAGGCGCGGCCCTGCGCGTCGATTTCCTTCTCGCGATGGGCAGCGGCGATCTGCGTGCCGGGTCCGCCCGAGGTCGGAGCGGCCTTCTTCAGTTCGGCAAAGGACGAAAGTTCAGTTGCCATATTAGCCGATCCTCGAATTCTTGGGGTTCATTGCAGCAACGTCGAGCTTCTCGGGCTGCTGCGCCTCGTGCTCGTGCGTCGGGCCCTTGTAGACGCGCAGGTTCTTCATCTGCGCGCGCCCCAACGGGCCGCGGGTGATCATGCGCTCGACGGCCTTGACGATGACCCGCTCGGGGAAGCGGCCTTCCAGCCGCTTGCCCAGGGTCTCGCCCTTGATGCCGCCGGGATGACCGGTATGCCAGTAGAAGACTTCGCGCTCGGCCTTGCGGCCGGTCAGGCGCACCTTCTCGGCGTTGATGACGACGACGTTGTCGCCGCAATCGATGTGCGGGGTGAACGTCGGCTTGTGCTTGCCGCGCAGGCGCATGGCGATGATCGAGGCGAGCCGGCCCAGCACCAGCCCGTCGGCGTCGATCAGCAGCCACTTCTTCTGCACGTCGGCAGTCTTGAGAGAGAAGGTTTTCATGGGTCTTTCTTCCGTGAGCGGGCGCTTATGGAGACAATAGCGTGGATTGTCAATAAGTTATCATTACGGTAATATAGTACCGCCCGTCACCCTGAGCGAAGCGAAGGGTCTCATAGCCTCTTTCCATGAGATCCTTCGCTTCGCTCAGGATGACAAGGGGGCGGTGGAATCGAGTAGGTCACCGTGGCATGCGCCACCGGCTCTGTCTTGCCCTCGCTCCAGATCGTGAAGTCGCCCACGGCGAGCGACCGGCCGAGCTTCATCAGCCTGCCCTCCCCGATCAGGTCGGCAGGCTCGGGTTTGCGCATGAAATTGATGTTGAGGTTGGTCGTGACGGCGTGCGCGACGGGCCCGAGACGCCCCACGAGTAAAAGATAGAAACCGAGATCAACCAGCCATACCAGCGTTGGACCGGAGATCGTGCCGCCGGGCCGCAGATTCCGCTCGTGCGCCGGCAAACGCACGCGGATCATGGTGTCGTCGAGATGCTCGACCTTGAGATCGAAATGCGCCACCTTGGGGGAAGTGTTCCTCCAGGAACTTGTGCAGGTCGGCGGGCGTCATCACCGGCATGACTGATACCCATTTCTTGTGTCATCCTGAGGCGTAGCCGAAGGATCCTTCGCTTCGCTCAGGAAGACAAATATGACGACACAATCCAACGAACCGGTCCTGCTGCGCCGCGACGACGGCCGGGTCGCCATCCTGACGCTCAACCGGCCGCATGCGCTGAACGCACTCTCCGGCGAGCTTATAGACGCGCTGCAGGCGGAATTCGACAGGCTCACGCAGGACAAGGAGATCCGCTGCGTGATCATCGAGGCCAAGGGGCGCGCCTTCTCGACCGGCCACGATCTGCGTGAGGTGGCGTCCCGCCGCGACTATGGCTTCCACCACGATCTGCTGACGCGCTGCTCGGCAATGATGATGTCGATCCGCCGCCTGCCGCAACCCGTCATCGCCAAGGTCCAGACGATCGCCACGGCCGCCGGCTGCCAACTCGTCGCCGCCTGCGATCTCGCCGTGGCGTCGAGCGAGGCCACCTTCGCGACCTCCGGCATCAACAACGGCCTGTTCTGCGGCACGCCCTCGGTGCCGGTCGGACGCAACGTCGGCTCCAAACGCGCGCTCGACATGCTGTTCACCGGCCAGTCGATCGACGCGGCGACCGCGCTGCGCGACGGGCTGGTGAGCCGGGTCGCTCCGCCCGACAAGCTCGACCAGGAGACGAAAGCGCTCGCCGATCACATCGCGGCCCAGCCGCCGCAGCAGATCGCGTCGGGCAAGGCGATGTTCCACAAGCACATGGAGATGAGCTTGGCACAGGCCTACGCCTACGCGACCGAGTTCATGGCCGGCGCCGTCCAGCGCGAGGATGCGCAGGCGGGCATCGATGCGTTCGTGAACAAGAAGCCAAAGCCGGACTGGACGGGGCGGTAGCGCGGGTCCAGCGATTCAAGTCGCTTGTCACTTCACACCTCATAAGGTCCTCTCCGCCGCGAAGCGAGCTATCGCGTTCACACATCGCTCAGGTCCCTCTCCGCCGCGTTAGCGGGGGAGAGGGTGGGGCCCATTGCGAAGCAATGGGAGGGTGAGGTGGTGCTCCCTACAAACCAGATGCTTAGGTCGCAAACGCCGCGGCCCACCTCACCCTCCCCGCGCTGACGCGCGGGTCCCCTCCCTCTGCCCCCACTTCGTGGGCGGAGAGGGCGTTTGAGGCGAGTTACCTCCCAGTGTTGTGTTAAATTAGATGACTTGTCATCTATTTGTACGTCATTTAATTTGAGGCATGCCTTCACGCAAATCTGCCGACCGTGACTCCTTCGGCTCCCTGCTGTCGCGCGCCGCGCGTCAATGGCGGCGAGCCGCCGACCTTCGTCTGCAACCCTTTGACCTGACCGAGGCCACCTGGCTGCCGCTGGTCCACATTGCCCGCGCGCCTCAATCGCCGCGGCAGAAGGATCTGGCGGCGTCGATGTCGCTCGACGGCTCGTCGGTCGTACGCCTGCTCGACAATCTGGAGGCGGCCGGTCTGATCAAGCGCAAGGAAGGCGAGAACGACCGCCGGGCGAAGATCATTTTCCTGACGGCGCGCGGCCGCGCCATCGCCGACCAGGTCGAGACGGTCTCACGCCGGATCAGGGGCGATGCGCTGGCAGGGCTGTCCGACAGGGACATCGAGACGACGGTCCGAGTTCTCAACCACGTCTGCCGCGCGCTCGACGCCGCCGCCGAGGTCGCGGCGTGAGTGCACCCCTCTGGCTGCTCACGCTGATCACCTTCAGCGGCACGCTGGCCATGCACATTTTCGTGCCGGCCCTGCCCGAGGCCGCACGCGACCTGGGCGCCAGCATCGGCGGCATGCAGATGACCGTGAGCGTCTATATCCTCGGTCTCGCGGTCGGCCAGCTCGCCTACGGGCCGCTCTCCGATCGCTTCGGGCGTCGGCCGGTGCTGATGGCGGGTCTCGTGCTCTACGCGCTTGCCGGCCTTGCCGCCGCGTTCGCCCCGGACGTCCACGGCCTGATCGTCGCCCGCCTGCTGCAGGCGCTCGGCGGCTGCGCCGGGCTGGTGATCGGCCGCGCCATCGTGCGCGATACGGCCCTGCCGCAGGAAGCGGCGCGCCGCCTCGCGATGATGAACCTGATGGTCGCCGTCGGACCCGGCGCCGCACCCATCGTCGGCGGCGTGCTGGCCTCGAGCCTGGGATGGCGTTCGATCTTCTTCGCGCTGGCCCTGCTGGGCATCGTCAACCTGCTGTTCAGCTGGCGCCTGCTGCCCGAAAGCAAGGCACCCGCATCGACGGCCGGGCTCTCCGGCCTGGCGCGCAACTACGGCCGCCTTCTCGTTTCGCCCGCCTTCCTGGGCTATGCGGTGGGCGGCGGCTGTGCCACGACATCGATGTACGCCTTCATCGGCGCCTCGCCCTTCATCTTCGCCCATCAATTGGGCCGACCCGCTTACGAGGTCGGCATCTATCCCGCCATCGTGCTCGGTGGCGTCTGGATCGGCAGCGTGGCGGCCACCCGCCTCATCCCGCTGCTGCCGATCGATCGCCTGGCCGTCTGGGCCAATCTTTTAAGTGTGCTGGCGTCGTTCGCCTTCCTGGGCGCGGTGCTCTCCGGGCACCTCAGCGTGCTGCTGGCGATCGCCCCGATGTTCGTCTTCGGCATTGGTGCGGGCGTGGCTTCGCCGGCAGCGCTCGCCCAGGCGATCAGCGTCAATCCGGAGGTCATCGGCTCGGCCTCCGGCCTCTACGGCTTTTCGCAAATGGGCGTGGGCGCGATCTGCACCGCGCTGGTGGGCATCGGCAGCGACCCCGCGCTCACGGCTGGCCTCATCCTGGTCAGCGCGGGCGTGATCGGCCAGATCGCCTTCTGGATCGCGCTGCGCTATCGCGCCCGGCCGATCCTGAGGCCGTGAACGGCCATGGCGCGCCTCGTTCAGCGCGTCGCCGCGCCGGCCCCGCTGGCAGGCTCTCCCGACTGCTTCTTGGCGCCGGTATAGGAAATGCGCCAGATCGTGCCGCCCGTGTCGTCGGCAACCAGGAGCGCGCCGTCCTTGGCGATGGCAAGGGCCGCCGGCCGGCCCCAGACCTCGGCGCGATTGATGCCGGAAACCCAGAAGCCGGTGGCAAAGTTCTCGTAGTAGCCCTGCGGGCGGCCATCCTTGAAAGGCACGCGCACGACCTTGTAGCCCGTCGGCTCCGATCGGTTCCACGAGCCCTTGAGGGCGACGAAGGCGTCGCCGCGATACTCCGCGGGAAATTGCTGGCCGGTGTAGAACAGAATGTCGAGCAACGACGAGTGCGCCTCGAACAGGAGGTCGGGCACGACCGCGGCCTGCACCTTGTCGGGACGCATCGAGGCGAATCCCGGCTGCGGATTCTGGCCGATATAGGAATAGGGCCAGCCGTAGAACGCGCCCTTCTCCACCCGGGTCAGGAAATCAGGGACCAGCCTGTCACCGAGCCCGTCGCGCTCCTGCACCACCGCGTAGAGATCGCCGGTATCGGGATGAAAGGCCAGGGCGGTGGGATTGCGCATGCCCGACGAATAGGTGGTCTGTCCCGAGCCATCGGGTTCGAAGCGCTGGATGGTCGCCTTGACCTCGGGCTCCACGCCGATATTGCCGGACGAGCCGACGCCGACAAACAGCGCGCCGGTCTTCGGGTCGATGGCAAGGTGGCGATTGGCGTGGCCTTGAACGATGCCGAATACGCCTTTCTTCGTGATCATGTCCTCGCCCACCACACGTGGCGTTGGCTTGCGTTGATCCGGCGGCACGTCCACGGCGCGCTGCTCGACGTTGCGGCCGGGGCGCAGCGCGCCGATCCGGTGCGGCACGCGCCAGATTCCGTCCTGATCCGCGACCAGCACATCGCCGTCTCGCCACGCCAGGCCGTACGGCCCGTTGAAGCCTTCGGCATGGCGCTCGACCCAATCGGCCTTGCCGTCGCCGTCTTGGTCGCGCAGCAAGGTGAGATAGCCGACCTTCTGCTCGGCGACGATGACGTCGCCATTCGGCAGAACGAGAAGCCGCCGGGGATGCGCCAATCCGGTCGCGAAGGGCGTCGCGGTAAAGCCCTCGGGCACGCGCGGGACCTGGCCCGCATAGGGGACAGCAAGCGACCGGCTGGCGACGACTGGCCCTGTGTGCGGCGGCGGCAGGTCCTCCGCCTTGACCGTGAACCGGCGGCCGAGTTCCTGATCTGGCAGCAATGCCGGATCGGCGGGCACTGCTTGCGAGGCCTGCTGCGCCTGCGCAGACCCACGATCCGGCAAGGTGGCGACAAGGCCGGTCGACAGCATGATGGCCGCCGCGGCACCTGCGCAGCAGGAAAGACAGCGCGTCATTGCAGTCTCCCTCGGTAAGACACGGGGTCGGCCGCCATCAGTGCGCCAATTTCGGAACCCGCGCGTTCACATGCGCGTGAGGGTCTCCCCTCGCTCTGGGTACGAGGGCGCTCTGGGTACGGGGGTCGGCTTCTACTGCCGCCAGTCGCCGCCCTTGCCCTCGATCAGGCGAAGGGCGGCCTTCCAGTCGGTCATGCCGAATTCGGGCGAGGCGCGTTGCGCCTTGGCGCGGGCGGCGTAGCCCTGGACGACGTCGTCCTCGATCGGCGCCGGCTCCTCGTCCAGGCCGCGGGCAATGATTTCGACCTCGCAGGCGCGTTCCATCATGTAGAGGCGTCGCAGCGCCGCCGGAATCGTGGCGCCGACCGACAGGAGCCCGTGATTGCGCAGCACGACGCAGCTTCCCTGCTGGCAGCTCACGCCCAGCGCATCGCATTCCTCCTGCGACGTCGGCATGCCATACTCGTGATAGACGACCTCGTCGAGCACCGCGAGCGCATCCTGACTGATCGGCCTCAGGCCCTTTTTCAGCACCGAGATGCCGGTGCCGGCGCGGGTGTGGGTGTGCATCACGCAGTTGACGTCGGGCCGCGCCTTGTAGACGCCGCTATGGATGGTGAAGCCCGCGGCATTGAAGCTGCCATCCTTGCTGTAGACGGTGCCGTCGAGATCCAGCTTCACCAGACTCGAGGCGGTGATCTCGTGGAACAGGTCGCCGTAATTGTTGATCAGAAAAGCGGTGGGCTCGCCGGGAATGCGCGCCGACATGTGGGTGTTGATGGTGTCGGTCCAGCCGTAGACGTCGGTAATCCGGTAAAGCGCGGCGAGGTCGCAGCGCGCCTGCCACTCCGCCTCGGTCATGTTGACGCGATCCTGTGCAATGACGCTATCCATCGAACACTCCTCCTGCGATCAGCCAGCCCTCATGCCCTTCATGAAAGTCGACGGCACCACGCTCTTCACCGATTGTGCACGCTTGGCGAGCCAGTAGGCCTGCGGCGGCGGCACCGAGCCGAATTGCTGGTCGACGCCCAATTTCTGGGCGGCGTCCATCGGCCAGTTGGGATTGTAAAGCAACTCCCGCGCCAGCGCGATAAGGTCTGCGCGGCCTTCCTGCAGGATCTGCTCCGCTTGATCCGCATGGACGATCAGCCCTACCGCCATGCTCATGATGTCGGCGTCCTTCCGCAGGCGCTCGGCGTAGGGCACCTGGTAGCCGTAGGTCACGGGCCCCGCGCTCACCACCGGCGAGCCGCGCATGCCACCCGAGCTGCAGTCGATCACGTCGACGCCCTTGGGCTTCAGGATCTTGGCCAGCACCACGCTCTGGTCGGGTCCCCAGCCCGAATCGTCCTCGACCGAGAAACGCACGAACAGCGGCTTGTCGGTCGGCCAGTGCGCGCGCACGCTCTCCACCACTTCGATGCAGAAGCGCATGCGATTGAGCTCGCTGCCGCCGTATTCGTCGTTGCGCAGGTTG